>Ga0098074_1001457_pt1 | contig 12028 bp, 8 predicted proteins | sample 32_taG_FD_75064 | JGI IMG/M metagenome (GOLD analysis project Ga0098074, IMG submission 75064) | Marine viral communities from the Gulf of Mexico - 32_GoM_OMZ_CsCl metaG | ecosystem: Environmental > Aquatic > Marine > Oceanic | place: Atlantic Ocean: Gulf of Mexico | collected 2015-07-12
CAGCGGCAACGTCGGTATTGGCACTAGCAGTCCAGTTAACAAACTGCATGTGTTGAATGCTGGGACAACTGCTATTTCTAATGGCATTGCAAACTCTGGCGTTATCATTGACGGTGGTTCAGGCAATGCCGCATTAAACTTTATTTCTCCTGATACATCTGCAAACTACATCAACTTCGGAGACTCTACTGACTCAAATGTTGGCCGCATAATTTATAACCACAACAACAATGCGATGACGTTTGATACGTCTGCCGCTGAAGCTATGCGCATCGACTCTAGCGGTAACTTGTTTGTTGGGAAGACTGGCACAGCTATTAACACAGCAGGTGTTGAAGTTAAAAATGACGGTCAAGTATGGGCTACCAAAGACGGCGGCCCCGCTTTATCGTTAAACCGTAAGACCTCTAACGGGTCTATTACGGCTTTCTACAAAGACGGCTTATCAGTCGGTAGTATTGGTGTAGATAGCGGCGACAACTTGTACATTGGCGGCTCTGTCGCTAATCACGCTGGTCTTTACCTCAGTACTAACCTCTATGCCCCATTGAGCGCAGGCAGTTTGGTAGACGATGCAATAAGTATGGGTAACTCGAGCTTCCGATACAAAGACCTCTACCTGTCAGGCGGTGCGTACCTCGGCGGTACTGCGGCGGCGAACAAGCTAGACGACTACGAAGAAGGGACGTTTACTCCTACGCTTACTTTTGGTGGCGCTGATACAGGTAATGTCTATGCGGCGCAAGGAGGAAGATATACCAAGGTGGGCGATGTTGTTCATGTGTTTGTTTATGTTCGACTGAGTACTTTAGGCACCGCGACAGGAAATGCAGAGATAACTGACTTACCGTTTACTGTAAATAGCGCTGTTGAGTCAGCTGGTTCAGTTGGCTATGTATTGGGAATGACATCTTTAAGTTCTGTACCCGTTGTACGTCCCTCAGGAACAGTACTTGAATTGCGAGATGTAAGCACTACTCAGGCTGACCGCTTAACTCATGGAAACTTCACGTCAAGTGCTGACTTAAGAATTACGGCAACATACAAAGTAGCATAACCCTAAATAGCCTCAGTGGACTCTGGGGCTGGACTAACAGGAGACAATAATGTCACTAACTAAAGAAGTAACAGCAGACAAGATCGAAGTAGTAACCGGCGGAGCAGGCCCTGTAGTACAAGTACGTACTGCTACCCGCATCGTTGAAGACGGCGAGGTGATCTCATCTAGCTACCACCGTCACGTAATCAACTCTGGCGACGACTACTCAGCCGAACCGGCCAACGTACAGGCTATCTGTGCGGCGGTCTTTGCGGCACCAGCAGAGTAATGGAAACCATCCTCTTAGGTGTCATCGTAGCTCTACAACTCGGTGACATCTGGACCACACAGTACGCCCTAGGCAACATCAAGGGCGCTACAGAGTCTAACCCAGTCGTCAAGAAGGCGATGGACTTGTTCGGTGTTATGGGAGGCCTTTTCGCTATTAAGGCCCCCTTCATCGCTTTCGTCCTATGGGCTCCTATACCTCTCTGGGCTCTTGTCCTCATCGCTACACTCTACGTGTACGTCGTGGGCAACAACGCCCGTATCATCTTAAAGCACCAATAGCATCCTCAGGGGATCTGTAGTATAATAGCTGTAGGTTCCCTTTTCACTTCTCTGGAGATTGCATGTACTACGTAGGCACACAAGAATTCGAATCCCTAGCTGAAGCATATGCGTATGCACAAAGCACCGGAGGTATGGTGTCTCTGGAGCCTACAGGCGGCATGCTTACGACTGAAACCTCCGGCACTTCTTCTGACGCTTCTACCACAACTGGGATCAACTCCGAGGGTACTGTTACGAGTAACTCTAAGGGAGACGAGACGGTATACTCTACAGATCCTGTAGGCTCTACAGATCCTGTAACCTCTGACGGGGGTATGCTCACAGGCGACGACACTACAACTACAGAATCCACAACCACAACAACCACAGGCGGGGCCTTTACCGGCACCACTTACGATGAGTTCTTGGCGTGGTTCCCAACAAGTGCTTTAAGGGATCAGATGATCTCTTGGTATGAAGCCAAGGGCTGGGAGTACGAGGACGCTCCTAGCGCAGGATATGCCAGAAACGCCGAAGGTCGTTATGTAGACGACAGTGGAAACCCTTTGTATTACTATACCGGCACGTTGGTAGATCAAGAGAGACGTGCTGGCGACTATGCTGATTACGTCAGCGAAGACAAGATACGTACTGACTTCAATGCCGACAAGGGCCTACAAGCCATGTTCGGCTCTTGGGATAAGTACTGGTCATACATCACAGACCGCCAAGACCTCATCGACCAAGGCGTTATTATGGACCCTTGGGAGCGCGAATCTCAGCTATGGGACGAACGAGTCGTTCAAGCCGTAGGTAGCAAAGGCGGTCCTAACTCCCTAACTATAACTAAAGTCATACAAGAAGAAGCAGAGCGGCGTCTTAATGAGGACATGGAGGCGGAGATAGCCTTACGCGCTCAGTACGATATTCCACAGTTCCGAGAAGAAAGCGACGGAACACTCTATCGCTGGAACGGAAGCGGCTGGACGCTTATTGACGAGCCTAGAGATCTGACCTTACGTACAGCGGCGTTAGCCATCGGCGGTCTTTTACTAGGTCCGGCTGTCGGAAGCGCGTTAGGTACAGCTATGGGAGTGTCTGGTAGCGCTCTGACGAATGCCGCACTTCGTAGTGCCGCGACACAGCTAATGACTAGCGGAAGTATCAATCCTTCTTCTCTCCTTCAGGCTGTAGGAACCGCAGGCCTTTCTTCTTTCCTATCGGATACGCTAGGTCCGGCTCTTTCTGATGCGTTTCCCGATTTGGCAGGGTCTCTCTCAACAGGGAGCGAAGCTGTAGACAATGTATTGCAGACAATGGCATTCGATATTGCCAGACAAGGCGTTCTAACTGGTGAGGTGGACTTCCAACAAACCCTTCAGTCCGGTCTCTTTGCCTCTGCGGGCGAACTACTTGACTGGATAAATGACAATAGAGCTATCAGCGCAGAAGAGCAGGCCGCGTGGGAAGCTCGTATTCAAGCACAGACCGACGCACAGCATCAAGAGATGTTCAACACCATCGAGCAACAGTTCGGCGAAGGGGCGTTGACAGATGCGCTTAACTCTATGGACGCTGAGCTTGCTACAATGGCCTCTCAGACTCTCGCTGACATGTTCGCCGCTAATAACGTCTCACAAGACGACAGCGGAAACTGGACGCAGGTAGAGGAAGAGATTGTAGACCCTACGCAGGATACTACAGCGGATGACACTACAAACGCACCTTTAGACGACGGTCCGCGTGAAATAACGGATTTAGCTAACGGGGACCGTATCGTAAACGGGGTTGTCTACAAGAACACAGCAACAGGTCGGCAGTTTGCAGGTATTGCTCCAGACGCAGATCCTGATGCCGTAATGGCAGAGCTTAAATCTATGGCCGATGGTGGAGTCTATGGCTACCAAAGCACTAACGGACAGTCTACAGTTTTGCTTCCTCCCGAGGCGGTTGAATGGCTGGGTAATCAATTCCCAGACGACGCATCACTAGGTGCCTTCCTAAAGGGGCATGGCGTTCTTCTTACGGATTCTTCTGCTGGTGCCGGTAACTATATTCTAGCCTTTGGGGGTGAGATAGAAGGAGGCATTAGCACTAATATTGATGAGAACTTCTACAACGTCTCCACCGAAAACCAAAGAAACCTCAGCAACTTGCTTTCAGACAATTCTAACGCAGAGGCTGTACTGGAAGAGCTAACAGCCGTAGATCCATCGGGTATTTCTGAAGAGGTTAGAGACCTCCTTGTCAATGTTGCAGATTCTCCTGATCCGATGAATTACGACATGAACGTCGATCCAACAACCGTAGAGGCTGACCCTACAGATTACGAATACGATCCAACAACGACTGACCCTGTTGATCCTACCGTCGTAGACCAGCCGCCGACGGACACTACAGGCGGCGATGCTGGAACAGCTACAGACGTAGGCGCTGGCGTCACTGTAGAGGATGTTACAGCGGCAGTTAATGACGCTCTCAACCAGATCGAGACTGGGGCGACTGCGGAGGAAGTACAAACAGCCATCGACGAAGCGATTGAAGCTATCGACATCCCTGCTGGCATGACCGCAGAGGAAGTACAGCAGATTGTAAACGAAGCAGTTAACGGAATCGACATTCCCGAGGGAATGACTACAGAGCAGGTCCAAGAGCTTGTAGACGCGGCTATGACGGATGTCGCTACGACGTCTGACTTAAACTCGGCAGTAGAGACTTTACAGGAAACTATCGCGAACTTACCAGCAGGCGCTACAGCCGAAGAGGTACAAACAGCTATCGACACGGCTATCTCGAACATTGAGTTCCCTGCGGGTCTAAGCTCAGAAGATGTACAAGGCATTGTAGACACCGCTATTGGTGGTATTGAGTTCCCTGAATCGGTGACAGCGGATGAGATGTCTACAGCGATCACTGAGGCCGTTTCAGGTCTAGCTACACAAGCTGACATTGAGGCCGCTATCGGAGCTATTGAGTTCCCTGAGGGCGCTACCTCTGAGGAAGTACAAGAGATTGTCGATGCGGCTATTGCAGAAATTGAATTCCCAGAAGGGTTGACGACAGAGCAGGTACAAGACATAGTGGACACCGCTGTAGGTGGTATCGAGTTCCCTGCTGGCCTAAGCGCTGAAGACGTACAGAACATCGTAGCCAACGCTACAGAAGGGTATGCTACCTCTGAGGCTGTCAACACAGCTATCGACGCGGCAGTTACAACCCTGAACGAAACAATCAGCAACCTTGAGAACCTTTCAAGTACCGACGTGGGTACGTTAATCAACGACGCCATTGCCGGAATAGACTTCCCTGAGTCTGTTACCGATCAGCAGATGCAGGACGCTATCAACACAGCTATCGGCAACATTGAGTTTCCAGAAGGCCTCAGCGCTACAGACGTTGCAGACATCGTTGCGGCCTCTGGCTTTGCTACTCCAGAGAACGTAGTAGATGCTATTGCGGCGGCTGGATATGCCACACCTCAGGATGTCGCTGATGCTATCTCAGCGGCTGGTTACTCAACTCCAGAGGACGTCGCTAACGCTATCGCGGCGGCTGGGTTCTCTACTCCAGAGGACGTTACCACAGCTATTGCCAACGCCGGTCTAGCAAGCCCTCAGGACATCGTAGATGCGCTTGAAGCGGCAGGCTTCGCTACCCCAGAGGATATTGCCACTGCGGTCTCAGAGGCCGGTTACGCGACTCCTCAGGACGTTGCTGACGCTATCGCCTCTGCTGGATATGTAAACCCAGAAGATCTCGCCACAGCGCTTGAGAACTCTGGCTTTGCTACGGCGGACTCGCTGGATACTGCACAGCAGGCCATTGACGACAACATGGCTACCCTACAGCAGGATCTCCTAGAGACTCTGGCTACTATGGGTACAACACAAGAGACTAACCTCACTGACGCTGAAGCGCGTCTGTTGGAGTCTATCTCTGGTGTGTCTGCTGACGTACTACTCGAACTAGCTACCGTAGAAGGCGGCTTAGAGCAAGCTATCGCCGACATGGACGTTAACTTCAACGAGGCATTGTCAGAAGGTCTCACCGCCACAGAGACTAGCTTGATGGAAGCCCTAGAGGCTTACAATACAGGACAAGGCGAAGCCCTAACAGCGGCTGAAGCACGTCTCCTAGAGTCTATCACTGGCGGTGACGCGGCTACGTTGCAGGCCATGAGTGAGAACGCAGAGACGTTCAATCAGGCCCTTGCTGATCTCGGTACTAGCCTTACAGACGTACAGACTAACCTTGGTGATCGTATCGGCGGTCTTGAGACAGACATCTCTACAGGGTTCGAAGCGGCGGCTACAGAGCGTCAGGAGCTTATGGACGCTCTAGCGGCTCTAGAGACTGGCGCTATCGCATCCCTCACAGAAGGACAAGCTAACCTCCTCGCAGAGATTACTGGCGGTGATGCGGCTACTCTGCTGGCCCTTAGCCAGACAGAAGAAGGTTTGCAGTCTGAGCTTGATGCTCTAGGTACCGACCTCGGCACTGTACAGGAGACACTAGCAGGCGACATCACAGCCCTAGAAGAGTCTACCTCTGAGCAGTTCAGCGAAGTAGGCGAGCAGATCTCAGGCGTTGAAACCAACCTAACCGATCTCTTCAACCAAGGCTTAGAGTCTGTAGGTGGTGACATCAACGCTCTCGCAGAGCAGTCACTCGGCTATTACAACTCGCTACAGGAAAGCCTCACAGCGCAATCTGAAGGCTTCACTACAGAGCTAGGCGACACAGAAGCCCGTTTACTTGAGAGTATGACAGGCATCGAGGCTAGCGTCTTACAGGAGCTAGCGTCTGTCGAAGGCGGTCTTGAGGGAGCCCTAGGTGATCTCGGCACAGACCTCGACAGCCTTTCAGATAACGTCAATACACGCATTGGCGACGTAGAGAGCGCTATGGGCTCGGGCTTCCAAGGTGTAGCTGATCAGTTCGGTCAGGTACAGGGAGACATCGCTGGCCTAGGCGCTGGACTCGAAGGCTTAGGTCAAGGCGTTGCAGGTATCGGCGCTGGTCTGCTACAAGGCCTCGGAGCCCTCGGCGGTGAGCAACGTGCGGCGGCGGCGAGAGCTTCAGCGCCTAAGTGGAAAGACTTCTACAGCGGTGACATCGGCTACGGCAACAGACAGACATACGGTATGCTCGACACGCAACAGCAGAGCGCTACAGATCCATTAACACAACTAATCAGCCGAAGCCTCGGCAAATCAGGGATGCTATCATGACCTTTTTGAACCTAATCAATAACGTACTTCGCCGCCTCCGTGAAGAAGAGGCTGTATCGGTTACCGAAACTGACTACACCCAGATGGTAGGTGACTTTGTAAATGACGCTAAGCGTATCGTCGAAGACTCTTACCAGTGGGAAGCCCTGCGGGAAGAGTACGAGTTTATGACGGCGGCTACTGACGACCTCTACTCATTGACTAATACCGGAAACCGCGCTAAAATACTTAGTGTGTACGACAAAGCGCAGAAGTGTGAACTAGAGCAGAAGAGCCTTAAGGACATTCGCTACTACAAGCTAGGAGCAACCGACACAGCAGGCACTCCGCGTTACTTTGCGTACAAGGGCCTAGACAGCAACACAGACACTCAGATCTGTCTCTACCCCGTCCCAGAGGACATCCGCACAGTCAACGTCCTTATGGTACGCCCACAGGATGACTTAGAAGGCGCTACAGATGTCTTAAAGGTCCCTTCAGCCCCAGTGATCCACTTAGCGCTCGCCTTGTTGGCTAGAGAGCGTGGAGAGACAGGCGGCACCTCTACGGCAGAATACTTCCAGATTGCAGACAAGTACCTCCGCGATGCTATCTCAGTAGAGGCGGCACGACACGAAGACGAACTCATTTACTACACGGTGTAACCTATGGCTCAGCAGATCCAACAGCTCTCTCTCGTTGCACCAGCGTTCAGAGGGCTTAACACACAGGATAGCCCTATTGACCTCGATCCGTCGTTCGCCCTCGTGGCGGACAACTGCGTGGTTGACCAGAGCGGTCGTCTAGGTGCGCGTAAGGGTAACGCTGTAGTTACTACAGATAAGACTGAACTAGGTAGTGACGACATTACAGCCATGTGGCAGTTTACCACACGGGCTGGCGATGAGTATTTCTACAGCGTCGGTAACAACAAGATCATGGAAGGTACGGATACGCTCTCAGACGTTACACCTTCCGCTTACACCATCACGGCTGACCATTGGCAGATAGACGAGTTTAACGATGCGGTCTACTTCTTCCAGAAAGACCACGACCCTTTAGTTGCTGACAACACAGGTGCAGTCACGGCTCTAGGCGGTAGCGCCCCACAGGCCAACTGCGTACTGTCAGCCTTCGGTCGTCTATGGGCGGCAGACATTACAGGCGATCGTCACACGCTATACTTCTCTGACACCCTCAGAGGAGATCACTGGACAACAGGCTCGTCGGGTAACATCGACTTGACTAGCGTGTGGCCCAACGGCACCGACAACATCGTAGGCCTTGCGTCTCACAACAACTTCTTGGTTATCTTCGGTGAGACAGCCATTCTGATCTACCAAGGCGCTGAAGATCCAGCTACCATGACTCTGGCGGATGAGATCAACGGCATTGGCTGTATCGCTCGTGACTCTATCAGGGGTATCGGTACTGACCTACTGTTCCTCTCTCGTGAGGGCCTACGGTCTCTTGGCCGTACCATTCAGGAGAAGTCGGTAGCGATTGGCGACCTCTCGCGCAACATCAAGAACGAGATTCAGCTATCTTCGGCGTCTACGCCCTCAGAGCAGATCAAAGCGGCCTTCATGCCTACAGAGAACCTCTACGTACTCTCGTACCCACTACGTCAGATCGCCTACGCCTTCGACGTGCGTCAGCCGCTAGAGACAGGCGCTTACCGCGTTACTCGCTGGACACAGATCACGCACACGTCCTACCACACAGGTAGGGACGGCTCTGTTTATATCGGCTCTGACGCAGGTATTGGGACTCACTCTGGATTCTTAGAGAAGGGCAACGCATACCGTATGTTCTTCCAGTCTCCACAGCTATCGTTCGGTGATACATCTAAGCTGAAGATGCTTAAGAACATCTCGGCTATCTTCATCGGAGGCGGTAACACCTCGGTGACAGTAAAGTGGGGCTACGGCTTTACCTCTGAGTTTAAGTCTAAGGTATTTAACATCACAGGCGGCAACGCTGTCGCTTACTTCGGAGAGAGTGAGTTCAACATCGCTGAGTTCTCCACAGGAACAACCGCTGACGTTTTCAACGCCAAAGCTAACGGTAGCGGAACCATCTTGAACATTGCTTTGGAGGCGCAGATCAACGGCTCCTCTCTGTCAATTCAAGGCTTTAACATCCAGACACTTCTAGGAAAGATCACTAATGGCTAATTACATCACTACCACTAACTTCACTGCAAAGGACTCGCTCCCCTCTGGTGATCCCCAGAAGGTTATTAAGGGTCAGGACTTTCAGCTTGAGTTCGACAACATCGAAGCGGCATCGGCTACTAAGGCTGACTTGTCATCACCCACATTCACCGGCACTGTAACCATCCCGACTCTATCGGTCACTACAGCAGTCACTGGTACAATCGACGGAGGTACATACTAATGTCACTCATGGAAGGTTTACTGGGCGCAGGAAGCGGACTCGCAGGCGGCGCTCTTGTCTATGACGCTTATGACACACTAGGCGACATCGGCAATACAGCACAATCACAGATGCAGGCGTTAGGCGAAGCAGGTCTCGAGCAGACTGCCTTCCGTCCTTTCTCTGTCACTTCCGCTACAGGCTCTACCTTCGGCGTAGACGCTGGCGGTAACGCTACACAGACACTTTCGGCACAAGAGCAGGCCATGCAGGATTACCTGCTAGGTCAGTCGCAGAACCTCTTTGGTCAAGCGGCGGCTCCAATGGCTGAGCAGGAGCAAGCAACCTTTGATCGCCTCATGGCGCTTCAGAGCCCAGCCGCTGAGCGAGAGCGTCTGGCTATGGAGAACCGTCTGCTGTCACAAGGACGCCTCGGTACTAGCTCTAACGCCTACGGCGGTGCTACTCCAGAGATGCTCGCCTTCCAGACAGCACAGGCGGAAGCACGTAACAGCGCGGCCCTACAGGCTATGCAACAGGCTCGTGCAGATCAGATGCAACAAGCTAACCTCGGTGCGGCCTTCCAAGGCGCAGGCTACATGCCACAGGGTCAGCTTCTCAACGCAATCAACCCCGCACTCACTACAGCACAGCTCGGACAGCAGGCGCAGTTCACTGGTGCTGGCCTCTACGGTGACGCTCTGGCTTCTGGCCTTTCAGCAGAGCTTGGCGCACGTCAGGGACAGGCTAACCTCGCGGGTAACCTCGGCGCTTCTATGCTCAACTCTTCTATGCAGACCGCTTCAGGCGATGACGGATGGGTTGGCGCTATTGGCGACGTACTTGGATCAATCTTCGGATAAGGAGTTCACATGGCACGTTTAGATGCTTCATTGACACAGGGCCTAATGAACCCAACATACGCCAGCGAGCTTCGCAACGTCGGAGCCACTGCTGGTATGCTCGGCGGTCAGATGCGTAAAGAGCGTCGCGCACAAGAGCAAGCGCAGAAGATGGCTGAAATGGACGCGGCTGGCGTACTGGCTGAGAACAGGGCTATCGCTAAGACTCCAGAGCAGGCGACTGCGGCGGCGCTGGCTGAAGACCAGTTCGGTGCTTTGCAAGAGTCTAGAGCTAACGCGGCGGCTGACCGTAAGACAGCAGAGCGCGAACGTAAGCAGACACAAGCTGAGAAGCTAGCGTCTTCTAAGTTAAGCGGCATGGGTAAGCGTTACGACGCTTTGGTACGTGCAGGCGAGACAGAGAAGGCTGAGGCGTTATTTGCTGAGATGGAAGAGATCGCTGGCGGTGCTATGGTTGAAGTCGCTAAGTTTGTCTCAGAAGCTCCTAAGTCGGACTCTAGCCGTTACCTCAACATCGGCGGCGGTAAGGTGTTCGACACTAAGACTCGTGAGCTTATCGGCTCTGATGGCGAGCCTAAGGGCAAGCTGACTGAGAAGGAGACTCGTGAGCTAATCCAGAAGAATAAGGATAGCTATACAGCAGAGTCGTGGGAGACGTACCTCCGCAACGGTTTCGATCCAGACTTCTTGGAGCCTATCGACAGCGCAGACAAGGACGCAGAGGCGAGCATTGAAGTACAGGCAAGCGCACGTCGTAACCTGAACCTCTTGGACGACCTCCTAGAGATGAACGTAGGTAACTGGGAGTCATGGCTGACTAGCTGGGCCCCAGGATCTGAGGCTCGTGGGCAGAAAGGAATCGTTGACACCCTCGAAGCTAACATTGCGTTTGACCGTCTACAGAAGATGCGTGACATGTCTAAGACTGGCGGTGCCTTGGGTGCTGTCTCACAGCGTGAATTGGACCTCTTGAGTGCTAACCTCTCAAGTCTTGATCCAGCATCGCCACGCTTCAAGCAGAACGTACAGACTATCAAGGACGCTTACCAGCGCTTCTTGGACATTGAGCAGGGCCCACAAGGCGGCTCACCTAACTTTAAGCAGGTCGGTGATAACTGGTACTACAGAGATCCAGCAGACGGCACCATCTATGACTACGCTACAGGACAGGAGGTTCGGTAATGCCGACCAGAGAGGAAATCTTAGCCGCCTTTGACGGCGCACCAAAAGCTAACACAGCACAGTCTCCATCTCCTAGCGCCGCAGACATCTATGCGGCCTTCGAGACTGAGGCACCTTCGCGTGAAGTGAAAGCACCCGTTGTTGACCCCGTTCAGCAGGTAGAAGAGGGCCTCCGTGGTAACCTTTTCACTGGTGCATTGGATACCGGCCTCTCTATAGCCTCTAGTTTGGCCGCTGAGCCCGTTGCGGGCCTAGCAGGTCTCTATAGTGCGGCTACTGGTGGCGACGCTACAGCGACGATTGAGAGCGTCAGAGAGGGTATGACGTGGGACCCTAAGACCCAGCGTGGTCAGGCTAACTTGGAAGCTATCGGCGGGGCTTTGGCTCCAGTCGGCGAGGCTCTTACGTCTGCTTCTGAAACTCTGGGCGACACAGCATACGACCTAACAGGCTCTCCAGTAATCGCGGCGGCTTTCTACACCGTACCTGATGCGGCATTTGAGGTCCTAGGCCTTGGTCTTGCTGGTAAGGGTAAGCGCATTGCAGACAACGCGGCTGACCTAAGCCGTCGTACCACAGCAGAGAAGGTCCTAGCAGATCCTACCGCTCGGGTTAACAACCCTATCGCGGCTCAGTGGACTGCTGGTAAAGATGGCTCTGTAGTCGAGAACACATTAGGTCGTCAGATGACCAAAGAAGGGATTGACGCTGGCGATGCCGCGTTGATCACCAACAGTAACAAAGCTACACGCACTCAGATGGAGTCTATGCGTCAGGCGGCTAACAAGCGCACCGTAGGCGAC
>Ga0098074_1001460_pt1 | contig 12002 bp, 9 predicted proteins | sample 32_taG_FD_75064 | JGI IMG/M metagenome (GOLD analysis project Ga0098074, IMG submission 75064) | Marine viral communities from the Gulf of Mexico - 32_GoM_OMZ_CsCl metaG | ecosystem: Environmental > Aquatic > Marine > Oceanic | place: Atlantic Ocean: Gulf of Mexico | collected 2015-07-12
ATATACAACTGCACCACCACTTCCAGTCACAATTGTTTGATTGAATGAAGATGCTTGTCTGTCTAAATCGAACTCATAAAAAGGAATTGCAGTTGCAGAATCATCAACTGATATGTCAGACATATATCCATATGTTGAACCAGCAATTTCACTTGAACTCACACTTAAAATTCTATTACCAGAATAATAGTTTGCAATAAATACTTTCTTTATACCACCGACTTGACCACCACAAAAAAATCCTCTACCTTTTGATATTGAACATCCAGCCATTATTTTTTTTATTTAAAAGTTAAAAAGTGAAAGGTGACTTTTACATCACCTTTCTGTATTAATTAGGCATCATTCTTGAACCAAACAACATCAGCAACAACACCAATTTGTGTTCCAACTGCATAACGCATTGTAATTCTGTAATTGTCAGAACCATCAAGTGGTGTCATGTCAATTGCTTGTGCAAGTGAATCTGAATCAGCAGTTCCAATTCCAACAAATAAGTTGTTCTTATTTCCAACCATTGCTTCACCAGATGCAATTCCTGGACAAGATACTAACTTGTAACCAAGAAAGTTTGTTTGTCCACCATTTGCAGCAGCAGAATCATATCCATTCCCAGCTTGACCAATTGCAAGATTGTATGCAGAAATAGTTGCTGGATTCACATATATGTTTGTGTTTTCAAAGTCACCTTCAATTCCAGATGGCATTGCAGTGATAATTTCTTGTAAACCAGCAATCACACTTGCTTGGTCAACTATTGAATTTGCTAATTCAGTTGCACCAGCAGTGTCACCAGATTGCTTTTTGAAACCATCAAAAGCAGCATAACCAGATGCAGTTGCACCACCCATCCAAATGTTGTGTTCAATGTCTGCTTGTACAAATTTAGCAACATACAAAAGTAAAGCATCAGCATAATCATCTGGCACACCAGATTGTGTTGAATATGCATCACCTTGCCACCAAGTACGGAATTGCTTTTTACATAATTGAAGATTGACCATTAAGTCAGTAACTTCAAGAATTCTTTCATCCAAATCTGTTGTTGCAGTTGTGTCAAAGTCACATGCGCCAGATTTGATAAGTGCAGAATCACCAGTGCCAAAAGACATAACTGGAAGAACTGCTTTGTATCGAACACCATCTAATAGTGTCACATTTCCACCATGTAAAGTTGGTGCTGAAACTACACTTGCATGAATGTATGGAAGTGCTAATTCACCAGCAAAAGTTGGTGTATTTAAAACTGGATTTGCCATTTTTTATCTGTTTTTTATTTTATTAAAGATTGCAAAAATTCTTTCATCTTGTGAAAGTTTCGTTTTCACTTCAGTCTTATTTTCAGACTTCGGTGTGTTTTTGAAAGTTTTTGTTGCAGACAACTTTTTCACTTTTTCAAGTTCAGTGTTGTGTGCTTTTATTAAGTCAGCAATCTTCAAATCAATTGCTTCAGTTATCATTTTACCAAGTTCAAAACCATCTTGCTTTGTCATATAAGATGACAAGTCAATTTCTGGTTTAACTTCTTCAGTTGTTTCTTCAACAACTTCTTCTTCTTTAGTATCAGCAGATAATTCTTCATCAACTGATTCTTCTTTTGATTCTGAAATTGCAACAATCTTCCCATCTTTTACATCCATGTCTGAACCATCTTCAGCTTGGTATGAACCATCTGGAACTGCAATTCTTTGTTCATTGTCACCCATCACAAAAACTGATGCACCTTCTTCAAATGTGTCTGAATCAGTCATGACAATTGTACCATCAACCAACACTTTTTCAGCCATCATTTTGACTTCTGTGTTGCTTTCTTCAGAAAGTTCTTCAGTGAATCCAAGAAGTGCTTTCATTTCTTTGTAAATGTTTTCCATGTGTGTGAATTTAATTTCCAATAGTTTAAAGATATTTATTTCTTTTTTTCCTTTCGCTTTTTAGATTTCTTTTTATATCCGTTTTCAATCACTTCTTTCATCTTTGGTACAAGTGTGTAAGCAATTGTTCTGTTCTTGATTGATGCACAAACTTTCTTTGCAGTTTCTTCATTGCCATATTCCTTCATCATATCTGAAACACAAGTGTCCCAGTCATATGCATCAAGATATGTTGTTTCTGCTTCTTCAATCATTTCTTTTATCATTTGAATTTGTGCTTCTTCATTAGATGATTGTGTTGACATCTTTTGCATTTTATCAGTAAAGAAACCTTCAATGCTGAATCCAAGAACTTCACCATTCTTGACTTTGTTCCACACTTCATCATTTTCAACTTTCATTGTCACAAACCAAGTTCCAATTGGACAATGTTCAAATCCATACTTGACAGACTTGTCAACAACTGATTCTTTGATCCATGATTCAACAACACACAATCCATCAATGTCTTTTTCATGTTCATATGTTGCTGATTGTAGATGATTTCTTTTCATGTACAATTCAGATGCTTTTTTGATTGTTTCTTTGCTGAACCAAACATAGTAATCAGAACCATCATCAGCCATTCTGAAAATGTGTTTGTTTGGAACAAGTGCTGGTGCAATCAAAAGTCTTTTGTCTTCATCTACTTTTGCAAATTTCAATTGTCTTTTTTCTTTGCTTAATGCAACCCAGTATTCATCAATGGCTGGGTCTTCAACTAAACTGATTGCAAAGACACCATCTTGGTCTTCTTTTTCTTCTTCTGAAATAATTAATTCTACAATTTTTGTCATTGTTTCTAAAATTTAAAGTGTTGCTTTTTGTGAAATCATTGTGTTAATCTGTTGTGCGTTTGTCACATCTTGTTCAACAACATATGCTTGAACTGGTTGTTGTTGCATAAAGTTGTCTGAAAATTGTTGTGCTAAAGACAGACCACCAGTTCTTGTGTCTGGAACTGATGATGGTTGTTCTGCACCTCTTGGAATAGATTCACCACTTGGTGCTTGAACTGGTGCTGGTTTTTCTGTCTTAACAGACATTATTTCTTTTACGTTTTTTATACCAGTTGCCAATGTCAAACCAGCTTGAATGAAATTCAATGGTGGTGGTGCAGATGCAAGTGCCATGTTCACTGCTTTATATGTGTCAATTGTTGCTTGTGCAACACCAGTGACTTTTGCCATTGCAGTGCCTTCAGCAAACAATCCACTTGCCATGTTAATGGTTTGTGCAATGTTGTCAACATTCTGCATTCTGTATTTGAACTCTATTTCATTTCTTAACTTTGCAAAATGTTCAGTCACTTTGTTTATGTCTTGACCAGACTTTTCAGCCAATCGCAACTTGTCTTGGAAGTCTTGTTCTAAAGATGCAAGTTCCAATTCTCTTTCTTCTTTACCAATCAGATTCAATTCAGACAATGCATCTCTTTGTTCTTGAATCAATGCATTTGTGTTTGTCAATTGTTCTGATCTTTGACCAGAAATTCTTTCTTCAATGTCTATTTGTTCAAGAAGTGCTTGTTGATATGCTGTCTGAAGTTCAATTGATGTTTCATTTGTGTCAAGTTCAAGTTTTGCAATTCGCACTTTTTCATCTGCAACTGCTTGTTCTTTTGCAAGTTGGTCATCAAGTATTCTTCCAAGTTCTTCATTTGCTTTGATTCTTTCTTCAAAAGTCAATGCAACATCATCTCTTATTTGTCTTTGCAATTCTGCATCCAACTGACTTTGCAGTTGTTGTTTGGCTCTTATGACTTCAAGAAGTTCTTCATTCTTTTTTGCATCTGCAAGTGCTTTTCCAGTTTCAATAGCAGTGGCAACAGATATTTCTTGAACACCTTCAATTGCAGTTTCTGTTGCAATAGAAACAACACTTCCAATTTCTGTGACTGCTTCACCAAAGCTGGTGACAACTTGTTGACCAGCATCAACAACATCTGTTGCAACTTCTTTCAGATTGTCTTTTGTTTCATTAATCTTTTCATTTAATGTTTTGATTGTTTCTGGGTCACCATCACCAAAGAATGATTGTTCCCATGCCAATTGACCTTCTTGCACTGCAAGTGTAATTCCATAAAAAGCAAGTTTCAATGGTGTCACTGCTATTGTCAACAAACCACCAATCACATTTTTTAAACCTTCAAAACCTTCTGATGATTTTGAAACTGCATCAAATACATCTGTGACAACTGATGTCACTTGATTAAATAAGACTGAAAGTGTTTCTGTTGCAACTGCAATGCCATCCATCACTGCTTGATTCTGCATGATTATATCTTTAAGGAAATTGAATGCTTCAATGACAAGACCTATTCCAAGACCTTTCATTGCCAATCCAATTCCCTTGAATCCTTTGCCAAGTTTACCAAGTGCAGTTTCTGTTCCTTTTCCAGATTTTGCAATATCTTCAAGACTTTCATTTGTATCTGCCAAAGCATCTTTGACTGATTCCAAATCTTTAGAAATCTTTTTTACATTCGTTTTGAACTCTATGTCAACAACTATTTCTTCTGCCATTTGAAAATGTTTTTAAATTCTTCCATTACTTTGTCATGATGCAATTTCTGTCTTTCATACCATGTCAAACACTTGTTGTTTTTATAGTCTGAAAATTCCATGTTTTTAAGTGTGACTGGAATCAATGCCATTGCACCCATCCAATATTCATACATCTGTCTAAAATTTAATACTGGCAACTTTAGACTTTCACTTTCTTTTGCTTTTAGTTTAATTTTTATGTGTTCCATTTTGTCTGAAGATAGTTTTGTACTTGTGCAAGTTGTGATGCTGAAAGAACAGAATCATAAACAATTATTTCATAAATCTTCCCATCAAAACTTGCAAGTGGTGTTCTTCCAACTTCCCATGCTGAACCAACTGCAAAGTTGTCTTGTGATGTGTTTGATGAATTTGTTCTGTTTGCTGAATTGCCATCTTGGTCATACAATGTTCTGGTTGTTCCAGACCTTGTTCCATAAACAACTTGTTTTGTTGTTGATGATATATTTGTCAAGAATGGATCATAATCTTGTGAAGATCTATTCATATATGAAACAGAACCAGCACCACCATGATTTGAATTTATTGACACACCTTGATATTGTCTTCCCCTATAACAAACACCAGCTACACAATCACCACTTGATGATGCAGTTGTGACATCTGATTCAAAGACAACAAACATTGTGTTGTTGCCATCTGAAACATTTATTAAATTGGTGTCTTGATTTGCAATCACATTGTCTGTTCCATCAAATTCAATGTAAGGATTGAACAAGTTCTGTGAATATGTTGGTTGATATGATGCAGTTGATTGTGTCAAATGATGATTGTTTCCAGACTTGTCATCCCATTGTGAAACACTTCCACTTGTGTGTGTGATTGTATCTTCATCATTTGCATCAACCCAAAGCAAACAACCACTTATTGATGTAGGATTAAACACTAATCCAGTTGCACTTCTACTTAAATTTTGCAATCCTATCAATGTATATTTGAAATCAATTGTCCAATCTACTTGGTCAAGTTTTGTTGCACCATTTGTTTCAATTTCAAAATAAAACATTCCATCATTGTAATATCTATTGTTCAAAAAGATTGCTTGTCCAATAATTATTTTAAATGAAGTGTTTGCAAATTCAGTGCTTTCTTTTGTTGAATCTGTTGTGAAATTTTTAACTGCTACCCTTCCAGAATTATTTGTGTTTTGTATCACACCACTATATTTTCGCATTGAAAATAATTGTGAACGATTTGTAGTTGTCCCCCTATTGTGACCAGAAACAATGCATTCAAAATACATCATTGATGGATATGGCATTCGAAAAGCATTGTCAAGTTCACTTTGAAAACTTTGTCTTGGTGTTGCAGTAGAAAAAGCAAACTTGTTGTTTTGTCCAATGTAAATTGTTTGTTGACCATCAGACCAACCATGTTTCACAAAATGACCACTTGCACTTCTTCCAGTTGTATTGTACAATGGGTCTGCACCACCACTGATTTGCAGTTCACCATTTGCAATGTTGTTTCCATAGTCACCAAGAATGAAGTTGTTTTTCATTGTTTGATAGCCAATCAAATCAAGTCTTTGATTTCTTAAATCAATCCCATAAGAATCAAACAAGTTGTTGTCACCAAGAAGTGTTGACCTACTGACAAGACCTTTCAGTCTGTTGCTATTACCACGCACAACATTTCTTTGTGTTGTTATGTCTGAAAGATTGTTGTTTCCAGTAATGTCAGAATAGTTTGATGCTAAATTTCCAACACCTTTGACATCATTAAACATTCCAACAATTGTATTTCTACCACCTATATGTGCTTGATTTGGCTTTGGAATTTTTGTGAATGGTGCTTTTCCGATTGTAAAACCAGACCAGCATTTTCCCAGATTGAAAAAATATCCATAAAAATTGCAACATTCTTGTGTGACTGATTGAATACTGCCAGTTGTTGAATTGACAAAAATCACTTGACCAGATTGTGTGATGTTAACTGGTTCAACATCACATTCAACACCATCTTCTGTCAATGCATTAATTCTATTTATTTTTATTAGTTCAACTTTGCAACTGCTTTGTCCTACTAATGAATAATTCAGAATTTTATTTATTCTGAATGTTTCATTTTTGACAATTATTGTGTCATTAAATTTAAAGTTTTGAATGTCTGTTGCAGAAAGATTGAATGTTGCAGTCATTATCCTTGCATCCCTTGAATATGTTTCAAGAAGAAAGTTTTCCCAATACACTTTGAATGCACCATTAAGTGGTTGTGGATAATTTAAAACACCAGTATTTTCACCAAAAAATGTCAAACATTCTGTGTCTGATGTGACAACTTGGTCTTTGTAGTTTCCAATTTGTGGTGTTGTTCCAGTTGCAACAACTTGTGAATTGGCAACACCTTGAAGATAAATTGTGTTGTTGAATGAATATGTTGTTCCACTATAAAATGCAAGTCTTATTTCAGCAGAAGTGTTTCCATCACCATCAAAACAGATACAACTTTGTTGTTGTGTATATCCACCATTTAAAAGTGGAATTGGTGTTGTGATTGTTGGTGCAAAGATTGTTTCAATTGTTTCAAGTTCTTTTCCAAAATCATTTTCTGTATTGTCAACAAGTTGTGTTCCATAAATCCTTTGATTCATTGCAAAGAATTCTGAAGACATATAATCTTCTGCAAGTTTATCTGTGTATGTTTGTGACTTTGCTTGTAAATCAGCAGTTGGTTTAAGTTGTATATCTTTGCTTGTGTCAAGTTTTGTTGTCCAGTCTATTGTGTCACCAGATTCAATAAAATCATCATATGGTTCAATCAATAAGTTTGTTGGTTCATCTTTGTCTGGAACAATAATCAAATTAAACTTTTTACATAATGAAGTTAAAAAGTCAATTGCAGTGACATTTGGCATGTTCAATTGTGGAAAGAAAACATGTTCAGATGCTAATGGAACAATTGTTTGACCACCCCATTGTGAAGTTTCTGTGTATGCTGATGGTTGAAAAGTTATTGTTGTAGCATTTGTGATTGTAATTGTCCCACCATTGTTTTGATTTGAAATAATTACCCATTGATATTCTTTTGTGGTATCAAATAAAACTGAACCATTTGTTGAAATATTAAAGAAAAATGTTGATGATGTTATGTTTCCCAAATTATTGCAAACAAATACATTTCCACCAGTTGGATTTGTTCCTTCAAAGTAGATTTCATCATCAGTGATATTCATCAATCTTATGTGGCAACTGAAATATGTTGATGCTGGAACTTGTAAACCAATATATAATGAACTGACTTGTTGTGTCCAAAAGTTCAGTGGTGTGTAAGTTCCATTTATATTGTACATTGATGCATCATTTTGGTATGCATCAGAACCAGTGTTTGCACCTTGAATGACAGATTCATTTCCATATGTGTCAACATGTTGTTGATTTCCAGACATTGGAATGTTCACATAATAAAAATTTGAATTGAATTCAACACCAATTGATGGTGTTCCATTGTTCAAATCCATATACAAGTCTGACATTGTATTTGTCAAAAATACTGACTTATATGTGAATCCAGCTTCTTCAAGTATTTGTGTGACTACTTTTTTTACTCTTATTTGTGGTTTAAGATTTGTGACTTGTACTGGATTGATTGCACTTTGGAAATTCAATGCGTTTTCACCACCAACTAATGTTGCACCATAATCCCATAAAGAATATACAATGTTACCACTTAACAAATCTTGTGTAAATGAATCTGAAACATTTTGACCAGTCATTAAATGTTCATATGCAGACCAGTCATGATCACGCAAATATTTGCCTTCTAATGCTTGACCAAGTGATGCAACACTGCTAAAAATAACACATTCATAAAAGTGTGCAACATTGTTTTCAGTGATTACATTTGTCAATTGAAGAAAACCTTCAAAGACATCAATGCCATCTTTTCTGATTATTGCTTGAACTTTTTTCTTTGGATTAAAATTCCCTTTCTGTGTTACTTCAAAATATGCGTTAAACAATTCATCATTGTTTGCTGATGATGGAATTCTGAAGTTGAATGTGTGATTGCTTTTATTAGCAGATATGTTTTGAATATCTTTAAACTGATAATTTGCAGTGATAGGTTGTTCACTTGCAACTTCCAAATGAACAATGTCATCTGTATCTGGTGCAATTACTCTTATAATTGTTGACATTATAGTTTATATTTTGGATTAGCATATCGGAATGTCAATTCATATTGGAACAATCCAGTTTCTTTTTCACCTTTCAATTTCATGTTGCTATTTTCTAATATCAATGCAACTGCATTGTCACCATCCAACAAATGAACTTGTTCTGACATCATCAAATCTTTTATCATTTCAACTTCATAATCTTCAGTTAAATTGTCAGTGAACAATTTCAACTTTTCTTTTGCATAAATTTGACTTACCATTTCACCTTGCTTTGCAACATTCTGTGGATAGATTGAATTTAAATATTCAGCACCTAAAAATGCAGTTGTAATTCCAGTCTGACTTAATAATGGTTTTGTGATTGTCTGTCTTTCAATTTCAAGATTTTCTTCTACTGCTTTATTTAATGTCATATATTCCCAAACACCAAACTTGTTCAACCATGAAATTCTGTTTTGCTCATATCTTGAACAATATTCTTTTATATTAAATCTATATTTTGACGTAATTTCTTGATTAAGTAAATTTCTTAACGTTACATCATAATACGCAATAGCGTCCCTTCCACCAGTCACACTATCTGGTAAAGTTCCAGAATATGGACTTTCAGACAAATCCACATTTTGCAAATTATTCAAACCAACACCACAAGTCAAAAGAAAGAATTCGTCTTCATTTGTTGGATCTGGTTGTTGTCCTCCAGATGCAAAAGTATTATCAGCAGTCAAATTTCCTAAAGTAACACCATCTTGTCTGTAATAAATTACGAAAAGTTTTCTTGGTGCTGATAAAGTGTTTATTGTGGATTGATTAAAAAATGATAACGTATGATAATCGTTTTTTCCTATATCAATATTCACCAATGTTGTGCTTGTTCTATTGTAATTAGAATTTAAAAAACTTGATGTGCTTCCATTTGCTTTATATGGTGAAAAATCAAGAACAACTTTTTCATCAGCTTCACCCCTTCCATACATTAAATAGATAGTCTTTTCAACTTCTGTACTTGTCTGTTTTACTGGAACACCAGTTGCAGTGGTTGAATAAAATTCATAAAACTTTAAAGTCAACACATTTGCATTCCCCCTAAAACCAGAATTTGGTGAATTTGTTGCTTGAATTCCAGAAGAAAACAATCGCATATTATTAGAATTTTGATAAGGCAAATGATGTATTGACCATTTTTGTGATGGTAATGTTGTCCCATCAGCATCAGCAAGACCAGTTGCAGTTGTCATTGGTGTGACTATTGTTTTATATATTTCACTTAAATCAAACAAAAAAGTACTTGCAGTCAGTTTTGATTGTGTGAAACTGATTGTTTTTGTGTTCAATTGGTCAGTTGCATATGTCACTTCCAACAAACATTTGAACTTAAAAACACCAGTTGTTGTTGTTTGAACATAAGCAAGATTCATTGCATTGCTTACATTGTAACCATCAGAATTAATGTTTATAGTTAAAGCCATTATTTTAATCCTTTTTTTAATGAATTATTAATCCAGTCAAGTGCCATTGCAACTGCTACTTCACCACCTTCTTTTGGAATTGCTTGTTCAACTGCATCTTTGAAATAGTGTCTTGCTGAAATACCTTTTGTTGCAACTGCTCTACCAAGAACAAAAGCAAGTTGTCTTTTTGCCACATCTGTGTTCTTTGCAAACTTGCCAGTTCCCATTTCACGCAGTCTAATAGGTTTGGTTTGAATCCATCCAGCCATGACACCTTGTGGAAGATTTCTTGACTTGAATCTGAATTGTGATTTTCTTGCACTTGGTTTTGTACTTTCTGAACCTTGAACACCTTGTTCAATAAAAGATGCATAATCAACAGATGAAGTCAGTTCAAGTTTAAAACCAGAACTGAATTGTCCAGTTGAAGTTCTGTTCTGTTTTATTCTGTAACCAAGAGAACTTCTTAATGCACCAGTATTGTCAGTCACACGTTTCTTGCCATCAATTGTTTGTGATGCACCAAGATTAATTCTTGCTAACTTGACAACCCTTGCACCAAGTTTATTCATCTGTTGTTTAGTGCTTCCTAACATTATCTATAATTTAACCACTCCATTGTTGTCAATATATCTGCTTGACTCATTGCACTATTTGTGTACAAAAATTCAGACATGTAAAAATTGCAAAATCTTGAAACACCTTTTGAACCAATATAAAATTTGCCACCATTTAAATTGAAACCAGATGTTCCAACTTGCATTTTTTCAAGTGTGTCATTTGTGTAAAAACATTCTATCTGTGTTTCACTTGCATCAAATTTGATTGCAATTGTCAATGGTTCTTTTCTTCTGTGTGCAGTGTCAATGTTTGTTCCGTTTCTTGGACATATAGCAAATTCAGATTGACTTGTTGTTCCAAAGGATAAAATCAGTTTACCAGTTGTTTGTCCAATTGAAAGTCTGACTTCATCTGTTTCAGCACTATTTGTGAAAGACATCAAATTATTTGCTGATGTAGATGCACCATATCTTGAAAAGTCTTTTATCTTAATAAAGAATGTAAAATCAGAACCAGTCAAACCATTGTGTTCAAGATAACAACTTGTTGGTGTTGATGCATCATTGAAAAATAAACCATTTTTAATTCTGTCAAATGTAAGTGATTGACCAGTCAAAGTCAGTGTGTCACTTCCAGTGATGTTGTCTTGAAATGGTGCAACTGAAGAAACTTCATTTCCAGTGAATGTGAATATATTGTCAAGATTGAGCATTGAATACCAAGCATATGATGTTGGTGATCCAGCTGGTAAAGTTGCAGTAGAATGATTCCATATTTCAGCATTATAATAAGGGATAGAACATGCAGTTGCTTCATTTGGTGTGATGACATTGAATGATGTTGTCCATCCAGAACAATTGTCTGGTTCAGTGTCTATAAATGGTTGACATATTACTGGAACATCCATTGAAATATTTGTGTCTTCATTTATGAAATACTTTCCTTCAGTAAGTTCTTTGCATAAGTCTTGTAATATCATCAATGAATCAGACAAACAATTTGCTTCATTTCGCATCTTATTTGATGCAACATCATATCTGTCAAATACAACAACATCAAAACCATAAACAATGGTCTGGTCATCAATAGCAGTTCCAGTTGGTGTCAAGTGTAAAGCTGGATATTTAGTGAACTTGTCTTTGTCAAACAAATCCAATTCACCATAAGTGAATGAATTAATTTGTTGATGTCTGTCACATATTGCATCAAAATATGCAACTATTCCCCTATATGTTATCATCTTTGTATTTGTTTCTTTTTTCTTTCTTTTTCTCTTTCACTGTTCTTGTCTGTTTCAAGTGACAATTTTGTCAAGCACAAGTTCAATGGAAGTTTTGTCATATTATCAAACTTTAATATATCACCTTTTGCCAGTGAATCAATGACTGCAAAC
>Ga0098074_1001462_pt1 | contig 12000 bp, 10 predicted proteins | sample 32_taG_FD_75064 | JGI IMG/M metagenome (GOLD analysis project Ga0098074, IMG submission 75064) | Marine viral communities from the Gulf of Mexico - 32_GoM_OMZ_CsCl metaG | ecosystem: Environmental > Aquatic > Marine > Oceanic | place: Atlantic Ocean: Gulf of Mexico | collected 2015-07-12
CGATCCGGTGTCGGTCGTGGTCTCGGTCCCGCGATCGGTGGGTGCAGGTTGTTCGGTGGTCGGCGCCTCGGTCGCATCACTGCTCAGCGCCGGGACCAAGGCACCCTCAGGTGCAGCCGGGGCCGGCTGGGATCCTTCCGACGCAGACACAGCTCCTGGGGGGACCGGCGTTGCTCCGGGCGCGTCGGGAAGACCCAACGACCCGTCGAGCGGGGAGGTCGCAAGCGGCGATCCCGGGACCGACGCGAGGGTCTGCGGAGTCTGCACCGTGCTTCCGCATGCCGCCAGCACGATCGAGGCGAGGGCGCCCGCCAGCGCCATCGTGGGCAGGCGCGTGCTGGTAGACATGCGGGACTCCTGTGGACGCGGGGACACTGACCTCGAGTCTGGCCAGGAGCCGTGCGCATCTCATCGGCGGCGGCGACCAAAGGTCGACTCTCGGGTCGTCGATACGTACTGACTGGTCGCGACCGTTCGCCGCTAGTGCACCTTGGAGCGGCTCTGTTGACGCCGCCGAGGAGTAGGCCTACCCCCCGCGGATGCGGCTTCCGGTGAGCGGGCGGGTCAGCGATCGACCCGTGAGGCTGATCATCACGAGCAGCGCCAGCGGTAGGAACACCACTCCCTTGTACGTGTACCAAGGGCTGTTGAGCAGCGAGTACGGCGCCGCCGCGAGCGGGGTCGGGGCGACGACCTCGGCGATCGGGGGGACCTCGGCCACCGGAGGGATCGGCGTCACGATCGGTCCGAAGTCGCTCGGCGGGACGTCGACCGTCGGCGGCGCCTCGGTCTCCTCGGTGGGCTCCTCGGTCGGCTCGGGCACCTCCGTGGGCGCCGACTCGTACTGGAAGGTCGACGTCGAGGGGGTGCCGGTCGTCACGCGCGAACCGTTGAGCGCGACGTGCCAGCTGGCCTCGGGCGCCAACGCGGCAGCAGCGTCGTCCACGAGGGTCGGCACCAGCGCGACGCCGTAGTTGGGCGCGCCGGTCTTCCACTTCTCGATGAACGGCGCGAGGTCGACGACGAACGCGTTGTTCTTGGCCTGGTAGATCGCCTCGGTCGCGGCGGCCTCACAGTCGAAGTCGGGGGACTTGCCGAGTCGACCGTTCTCGCCGTCGGTGACCTCGGAGGTCGTGAGGCACGCTCCGAACCTGGCCGTCTCCACGCCACGGTTGCCGGCGGTGGCCTCCTCGCTGACGGGGAGGAGCAGCTCTCCACCCGTGACATCAATGTCCGACGGCAGCTGGGTGAGGTCCGGCACGAGGAACGCCCGGGCGGTGGCCCGGCCCAGCGTCGCCTCGACGTGCAGCGTGCCGGCCGGGTAGACCACCTCGGCCAGGTCGTCCGGAATCTCGGTGGGCACCGGAACCGGGAGCGGAAGCGGCACCGGCAACGGGGGGATCGCCAGAGGGCATTCGAGCATGAGGGTGTCGCACAGGTCAGGCAGGCCGGGGACCTCGGGGATCTCGAACCCGGGGAGCAGCTCACTGACGACGTCCAGGTTGACCTTGGCGTACCAGGCCTCGGCGATGCTGGGCACCTCGATGGACTGCTCCGCCGCCGTGGCGGGCGCCGGCCACACACCGAGGGCGGTCAGCCCGGCCGCCAGCGCCAGGCGGACGACGTCGGAGACGCGGCGTCGGGTCACGGGGCGCTCCTCGTGCTCGCGCGACGACGAACGGCGAGCCGCGACACGGTCGCGATCTCGGCCAGTACCTCGGCCAGCTCCTGGTCGGCGAGGGCGCCGTCGCGACGGTCACCCAGGATCGAGGACAGGCACGCGCCGAGCACCATCAGGCTCAGCGCGCCGAAACCGCCGGAGATCAGGTAGGGCACCTGCAACGACACGTAGTACTGGTCGTCCACGCCCAAGCCGGAGATCACCATGATGACGATGCCGACGGCGACCAGCAGACCGCTGAAGAGCGTGCCGACGAAGACCGGGTGGCGCACGAAGCGGGCCAGGTCGAGCGCCCAGCGCAGGGTGTCGTCGTCGACCTCGTCGACCGAGCGCCTCAGGTGCGGGTCGCCGGCGAGGTAGCTCACGGGCGGTCCTGGCCGTCCTGCGGCTCGAGGACCTCGCGCATCTCCTCGAGGACGGTGCGCATGAGGGCGAGCTGGTGGCGACGCTCGATGCGGTCCTGGCGTCGCACAGCCATGTCGGCGACCGCGATGCCGACCACGATCAGGCCGAGACCGGTCATCGCGCCGGAGACGACGTAGGGCATCTGGCGGCCGACGTCGAGGGTCGCGGCGACCTTCACCCAGGAGAAGAAGATCGTCGCGAAGCCCAGCACGACCACCACGAGTCCGGCCCACACGGCCGTCGACGGGGTGGAGCTGAAGCCCGGGAGCGAGAGCCGCAAGCGCGGCTGGCGGCGGGGCGCTGCCGGCTGCGGGGTCGGCTCGTCGAGGTGCTCGAGCATCTCGGCGTCGAGACGCTCGGCGTCGCCGTGGGTCCGCTCGCGGATCACCGTCGTGGGGTACTCGCTCATGACTCTCCCGGTGGGTGGACGTCGTCGGTGCGACGACTGCGTCTCGGCAAGGTCAGGCCGAGTCGACAGGCTCTATCCTCCTCGCCGGTCGGCCCTTCCGTCTTGGGAACTGCCAACGATTGCTCGGCCTGGATTTGTCGCACTCGACAGGGTCGACGACTCGCGAGGACCCGAGCGCCGAGCTCGTCATACAGAACGGCAGGCGAGACAGCCAGTGACAACCGCCGCTACCCGTCGTGGTGGGCAACGACTACCTCGTGCACGCGCGTTGTGCCGCGCTCACAATGCGCCGGGCGTCGTTCGCGGCGCATGCTGGTCGCATGAGCCGCATCGACCAGCTGACCCTGCAGAGCCGCCTCGACGAGGTCGTGGCCAAGTACGACGTGCCGGGCGCGTCGGTCGCCGTGCTCACACCGGACGGCATCACCACCGCAGCGACCGGCACGGTCAACCGCAACACCGGCGCCCCCGCCACCACCGAGACGCTGTTCCAGATCGGCTCGATCACCAAGATCTACACGACTGCCCTCGTTGCCCGGCTGGTCGAGGCCGGAGCGCTCGATCTCGACGAAGCGGTGCTCACCTACCTGCCCGAGCTGCGCGTCGCCGACGAGACCGCCACGCGGACCGTGACCCTGCGGCACCTGCTCAGCCACACGAGCGGCATCGACGGCGACCACTTCCTCGACACCGGCCGGGGTGACGACGTGCTGGAGAGGTACGTCGCGTCGTGCACCGAGCTCGAGCAGCAGTTCCCGGTCGGTGAGTCGCATTCCTACTGCAACGCCGGTTTCAGCATCATCGGGCGAGTGGTCGAGAAGGTCACAGGCACCGTGTGGGACCAGGCCCTGCGCTCCGAGGTGCTCGACCCGCTCGGACTCGAGCACACGTGGACGCTGCCCGAGGAGCTGCTCCGGTTCAGCGTGGCCTGCGGGCACGTCGGGCCGCCCGGCTCGGTGCAGGTCACCCCCCAGTGGGGCATGCCGCGCTCCTGCGGGCCGGCGGGCCTGATCTGCGCCACCGCCGAGGACGTCGTCACTTTCGCGCGGACGTTCCTCGAGGGCGGCGCGGCTGCCGACGGCTCGACGTGGCTCAGCCCAGAAGCAGTGGCCGGCCTCCTCGAACCGCAGATCGACGTGCCGAACCCCTACACCCTCGGCGCGCAGTGGGCACTGGGCTGGATCCTCTACAACTCGGCCGACGGGCGCACCGTCTACGGCCACGACGGCGCGACCCTCGGCCAGGGCGCGGCGTTGCGCCTGGTGCCCGACCGCGGGGTGGCCGTGGTGCTGCTCGCCAACGGCGGGGGTATCGGCGATCTCCAGCAGGTGCTGCTGCGCGATCTGCTCGCCGAGGCGGCCGACCTGGATCTGGCTCCCCTGCCGACGCCCGTCGAGGGCGCCTCCGGCGGTGACCGATCGACCCAGGTCGGGCGCTACGTCCGGGCCTCGGCCACGAGCGAGTTCGAGGCCTCGGGTGAGCACGGGCTACGGCTGACCGTGACCAACACCTCGGCCCTGGCTCACGTCGTCGCAGCCGCCCCGGTCGTCGTCGAGCTCGAGCCGGTCGAGGAGGACGTGTACGTCGGACGCCTTCCCGGCGCCGAGTCCTGGACGTCGTTCGTGTTCTACGCACTGCCCGACGGCAGCCGGCACGTGCACTACGGCGCCCGCAGCACCGCTCGCGTCGAGTCGGCGTAAACGTACGCCGACTCGGCACAGACCGGACGCACTCAGACGCCCTCGACCGGGACGTCGACCCACGAACCCGGGAGCACGCAGAGCCCCACGTCGCCCTCGGCAGGGATGCGACGGAAGGCTGCGGCGTCGGCACCGGCCACAGCGACCTGCCATCGCCAGCCGGCCGGCAGCAGGATGCTGATCGGCCAGAGCACGAGCTCGAGCGTGTCCGGAGCGTCGGTCGGGAACGGCTCGGCGTCCTCCTCGGCGTAGGTGTGCCACGGGCCGTAGGTCTCGTACGGCGGCGCACCGACGCCGGGTCGCCGGTGCCGCGCCCGCAGCTGACCCTCGGTCAGGTAGAGCACACCTCCGTCGGGGTCGACGGCCTCCAGGTAGACGTGCACGGCGAAGTCGGAGGCCGTGGCGGCCAGCTCGAGGTGGGCGACCGGCGTCCCGGTGATCGCGGTCGGTCGCGTCAGCACGGGGCCGGCCCAGCGCAGCAGCCCGACCGCGTCGCGACGGTCGGGGTAGGTGACCGGGGTGCCCCCGAGCAAGGTGTGCCAGCGCGTCTCCGACCCGGTCGAGGCCGCGAAGTCGACGTCGAGGTGCCGCGATCCGGCGAGCTCCATGCGCTCCATCGCGACGTGGGGCGGTGGCCACGTGTCGCTGTGCTGCCAGCCGTCGCCGAACCGGAAGTAGGACAAACGGGCCGGAGCCGGGTCGGACGGATCACCGTTCTGGTGGTGGCGGAGGAACGCCGCCATGTCGGCCACCTGGTCGGCCATCGGCACGTTGGGCAGCTCGGGTCTCAGCGGGTCGCCCAGGGGTGGGTAGCCAGCACCGTGCGCGAACGGTCCGATGGTCACCCGGGTGTCGAGATCGGGGTCGGCGAGCATCGCGAGCTGGGACGCCGCGTAGGCGCCGTCGTACCAACCCGACCAGAGCCACAGCGGCACCCGGGCGCGCACCAGCTCCGCGTGACGCGCCAGCGGAGTGCCCATCCCGTTGTCGGGGAACTCACCGATGCGGGCGTCAGCCGTGCCCACCTCGGCCCAGATGTCCATGTTCTGCCCGCGATCGCCCATCACGTCGACGGCATCTCCCTCGACCGGGCGTACGGCGCCGGACAGCGGGATCGGCAGCTCGCAGGTCGCGCGTTCGGGGAACCCGTCACGCGCCCAGTTCATCGCCGACCACGGCTCGCAGAACCCGTCGTTCGGGACGCCGCCCGGCGCCGTGATGTCGCGGTAGGCGTCGAAGAGGCTGAACCTCGCCACCACGACCTTCACCGCGGCATGGCCGGTCGCGGCGAGCAGCATCGCGGTGGTGCCGTCGTAGGACGTGCCGAAGCCACCAACAGTGCCGTCGCTCCAGGGCTGGGCCACCACCCACTCGACGACCTCGACCAGGTCGTCGCGCTGGTCGTCGTCCCACGGGCGCTCCCAGGTGCCAGAGCTCGCGCCGGTCCCGCGGGCGTCGACCAGCACCAGCGCGAAGCCGGCTGCCGTCCACCGGGCGCCCTCGAGCGCGCTGACGTGCTCCTTCGCGGGATCGCCCACGCCTGCTCGCCAGTAGCGGGTCGAGCGGATGGCCGTCGGAAGCGTCGCACCGTCGGTCACGGGCGGCAGGTGCAGGTCGACGGCCACCCGGACGCCGTCCCGCATGGTGAGGTGGAATGAACGGAGCGTGGCTCCCGGCGTCGGGACCAGCGGGACGTCGAGGTCGGACGGGTAGACGACCCCCGCGGCTCGAGCGCGGGCGGTGAGCTCCGCCAGGGCGTCGGACGTCGGCGCAGGCGCGGTCATGGTCGCCATGCTGGTCGTTGGTCCCGACCGGCACCACTGTCCCGACGCACAACGGCGTTGTCCGGACTGGTTCAGATCGCCAAGCCTCCGATCCGCACGGGCATCGATGATGGTGTCGTGCCCGACCTCACCGCTGTCAGTCGCCGCGCCACCGGCCGGTTCGTCCAGCCCGACGAGATCGGAACCGGCGACGCCGTCGTCGTCGCGGCCAGCGCGGCCGACGTCCTGCTGGCTCATCGGGTCGATCTGTCGGACCTCCCCGCGGCGCTCGCCCTCGTCGGCTTCACCGGCAAGCCCGGCGCGACGGCACGGCTGGCCACCGGTGACCGGTCCGTGACCGTGGTGGGCGTCGCCCCCGAGGCGGACGTCGACGCGCTCGCTGCCTGCGTGGGTGCCGCGGTCCGCGCGACCCGCGGTGCCCGCCGAGTGGCGATCGACGTCCCCATGGCGACCCCGGCCGAGGCCGCCCGGGTCTACGAGGCGGCTCTGCTGGCGACGTACCGGCTCGACCTCTATCGCGCCGCCGACGAACCCGAGATCGAGGAGATCCTGATGGTCGGCGAGGCTCCGGTCGACCTCGACCGGGTCGACGACCAGGTCGCGGCGATCTGCCTGGCCCGCGACATCACCAGCCTGCCCGCCGCCGACAAGACGCCGGCGATGCTCGCCGACCTGCTCGGGGCCGCGGCCGCCGAGGCCGGTGCCGGCTTCCGTCGCTACGAGGAGGCCGAACTGCGCGAGCTGGGCATGAACGGGCTGCTCGCGGTCGGTGAGGCGTCGCCGCACCGTCCGGTGCTGGTGCGACTCGACGCGGCCGGCACCGGCGACGGCACCGTCGCGGTGGTCGGCAAGGGCGTGACCTATGACGCCGGCGGGCTGAACCTCAAGCTGCAGATGCTCGAGGTCATGAAGCTCGACGTCGGCGGCGGGGCCGCAGCGGCGGCCGCCGTGCTGCACGCCGCGCGATTCCCCCGCGAGCACGGGCTCACCGTGTGGATCGGGCTGTGCGAGAACGTCGTGTCGGGCACCGCCTACCGCGGGGGCGACGTCATCCGCATGCACAGCGGCCTGACGGTCGAGGTCACCAACACCGACGCCGAGGGCCGTCTGACCCTGGCCGACGCGATGAGCCTCGCGACCGAGAGCGAGCCTGACGTGCTGGTCACGATCGCCACGCTGACCGGCGCCGCCATGGCCGCCCTGGGCATGCGCACCGCCGGCCTGATGACGCCCGACGATGACCTCGCCGACGACCTGCTCGGCGCGGCCGCGCGGGCGGGCGAGGACCTGTGGCGGATGCCGCTACGCCCCCACTTCGCCGAGCCGCTGCGCTCCGAGATCGCCGACCTCAACAACCTCGGCGACATGACGCGTGGCCAGATGATGGCCGCCGCGACGTTCCTGACCCGGTTCGCCCCCGACGGCGTCCCGTTCGCCCACCTCGACATCGCGGGCCCCGCCTACAACCACGGGCCGGCGTACGCCCAGGTGCCGGCCGGTGGCACCGGCTTCGGCGTGAAGATCCTGCTGGAGCTGCTCGGAGCCTGACTGTCGCCCCCGACGAACGGGACGACGTCAAGCCATGTCACCGCACGAGGCGAGTGTTCGTCGAGAGGGACAGGATGGGCCCATGACCATCCAGACCGATTGGCGCGCGGTGCACGCCGACGCTGTCGTCGCCGACGCGCACAACGACCTGTTGATGTGCGTGCAGGCGCGACCCGTCGCGGAGTGGGGCGACTACTTCCGGCAGCAGTGGCTCCCCCAGCTCGTCGACGGCGGGGTCGACCTGCAGGTGCTGCCCGTGTTCGTTGACGACGGGTTCCGGCCCGAGGGCGCACTTCGCCAGACCCTCAAGATGATCGAGTGCGCGCACCGCGTGGCCGAGGAGAACGACGACTCGGTGGCCCTGTGCCTGGACGGCGATGACATCGACGCCGCCCTCACCTCAGGGCGGATCGCTCTGGTGCTCGCCCTCGAGAGCGCTCCGGGTGTGGGCGAGGACGTCGAGCTGCTGGAGACCCTGTTCCGCCTCGGCGTCCGGGTCGCCTCGCTGGCCCACTTCGGGCGGACGCCACTCGCTGACGGCAGCGCCGAGGACGCCACCGGGAGCCGCCTGACGCGAGCCGGAGTCGACGCGGTCCGGCTGATGGAGCAGCTCGGCATGGTCTACGACGTGAGCCACCTCGGCGCCGTCGGAGTCGACCACGTGCTGGAGCTGGCTACCCGTCCGGTGATGGCGACGCACTCGTCGTCGCGCGCGCTGTGCGACCACCACCGCAACCTCACGGACGAGCACGTGCGTGGCATCGCCGCTCTCGGCGGCGTCGTGTGCGTGAACTTCATCGGCCCCTTCCTGCACGAGACGGACTTCTCGATCGGCCGGCTGATGGACCACCTCGAGCACCTGGTGACGGTGGCGGGCGTCGAGCACGTCGGCCTGGGGCCGGACTTCGTCAAGGAGGTCTTCGAAGACCTGACGCCACCGTGCTGCGAGGGACTCCCGACGGGGGCCGGCGTGCCGGTCGCCTACGTGCCCGGACTGGAGGGGCCCCGGGGCCTGCCCCTCGTCACCCAGGCCATGGGAGAGCGCGGCTGGAGCGAGGCGGACGTGAGAGCGGTGCTCGGCGGCAACGTCCACCGACTGTTCCGCACCGAGGTCGGGCGGTCGGCATGACCAGCCTGCCTCTCCCCGACCTGGACCTCGACCAGCTGGTCACCGACCTCGGCGAGCTCGTCGTGTGCGAGTCACCGTCGTCCGACCTCGCGGCGGTGCAGCGCAGCGCGGACGTCGTGGCGAGCCTCGGCACGCGCGTCCTCGGCGTCGCCCCCGAGGTGCTGACGGTGGAGGGGTGCACCCACCTGCGGTGGCGCTTCGGCGACGGCGACCGCGTCGTGCTGCTCGGCCACCACGACACGGTGTGGCCGATCGGCGCGATCGTGGAGCACCCGTGGCGGGTCGAGGACGGTCGGGCCTACGGTCCGGGGTGCTTCGACATGAAGGCCGGCATCGTGCAGATGTTCCACGCCGTGGCCGGCCTGCCAAACCGCGACGGCGTCACGCTCGTGCTCACCGGCGACGAGGAGATCGGGTCGCCGACGTCCCGCGCGCTGATCGAGGACGAGTCCCGGCGGGCCGGCGTCGCCCTGGTGCTCGAGGCCAGCGCCGACGGCGGAGCGCTCAAGACCGCCCGCAAGGGCGTGGGCGTCTACGAGGTCGTCGTCTCGGGGAAGGCCGCGCACGCCGGCCTCGAACCGCACACGGGCATCAACACGACCGTGGCCGTGGCCGAGCTGGTGCTCGCGCTGGCGGCGCTCGACGAGGGCCCGGGCGGCAACACGGTGACCCCGACGCTGCTCACCAGCGGCGTGGCCGGCAACACCGTGCCGGCTCACGCGTCGCTGCGCGTCGACGTCCGCACCCTCACCGTCGCCGACCAGGAACGACTCGATGCCGCGATCCGCGCGGCGATCACCTCGGTTCCGGGCGCCGGAGTCGAGGTGCGCGTCCTCGCGCAGCGTCCGCCGCTCGACCCGACGTCCTGCTCGGAGCTCTTCGACCTGGCGCAGGAGATCGCCGCGACGCTGGGCCAGGCGCCGCTGACCGCGGTGCACGTGGGCGGCGGCTCTGACGGCAACCTCGCCGCGGGTGTCGGGGCCCGTGTGCTCGACGGACTCGGGGCGGTCGGCGCTGGTGCGCACGCCCCCGGCGAGCACGTCGTGGTCGCGGCGATGCCCGACCGCACCCGGCTGCTGCACGGGATGCTGGCGCGGATCCTGGCTGGGTCCGGGCCGGATCGCCCGATTGGTCAGACTCCATGAACCCGGACCCGATGAACCGTGACGATCGACGATGAATCCCTCGGTCCGCTGCACCACGCTGGCACCGTGACCGATCTTGTTCAGGCCCCTGCGGCGCTGCCCACCGTGCGGGAGGCGTCGACCGAGGCGTCCCACGCTGCCGGCGTCGAGATCCGGGAGGTCAGTGACGTGGCTGGGCTCGGCGACATCGAGCGGCTCTGGGCTGACACCTGGTACCCCGGCACCGACAAGACACCGGTCACGCGCGACATGATGCGCGCGATGACCCACGCCGGCGCCTACTGCGGTGCGGCCTACGACGCGGGCCGACTGGTGGGTGCGAGCTTCGGGTTCTTCGGCACGCCCGACCACCGCCACCTGCACTCGCACCTGGCGGCCGTCACGCCCGACGCCCGGGGCCGCGACGTCGGGCTGGCCCTGAAGCTGCACCAGCGCGCGTGGGCCGCCGAGCACGGCGCCACCACCATCACCTGGACCTTCGACCCGCTGGTGCGCCGCAACGCGCACTTCAACCTGGCCAAGCTCGGCGCCGTCGCCACCGAGTACTACGTCGACTTCTACGGCGCCATGGAGGGCATCAACGTCGGGCAGGGCAGCGACCGACTGCTCATGAACTGGTCGAGCGCCGACCCGGTCACCCCGGCCCCCGGCGCGGTGGACCGCCCGGTCGGCCACCGACTGCTCGACGTCGACGAGGCCGGCCGCCCTGTGGTGACGCATGGTCGCGGCACCGGATCGGCCGCCCTCGTGAAGGTCCCGTCAGACATCGAGCGCACCCGCGCCACCGATCCCGCCCTCGCCCGGAGCTGGCGGGCCGCAGTACGCGACGTCCTCGGCGGCCTGCTGAGCGACGGGCACCGCGTCACGGGGTTCACCCGCGACGGCAGCTACGTAGTGGAGGCACGACCATGAAGCTCACCGATGTCGAGCTGGTGCGGGTGGCCATGCCGCTGGTGTCGCCGTTCCGCACGTCGTTCAGCACCCAGACGGCGCGGGACATCCTGCTCGTGCACGTCACGACCGACGACGCCGAGGGCTGGGGCGAGTGCGTCGCGCTGAGCGAGCCCTACTACTCCCCCGAGTACGTCGGCGGAGCTGCCGACGTGCTCGAGCGCTTCCTGGTGCCGCGTCTGAGCGCGGTCACCGACCTGACCGCCGAGACGGTGGCCGAGGTGCTGGCCCCGGTGCGCGGCCACCGGATGGCGAAGGCGGCGCTCGAGATGGCGGTGCTCGACGCCCAGCTGACCGCCGCCGGCGCCTCGCTGGGCCAGTACTTCGGCGCCACTCGCGCGACCGTGCCGGCCGGGGTCTCGGTCGGCATCATGGACTCCATCCCCGAGCTGCTCGACGCCGTCGCGGGCTACCTCGCCGAGGGCTACCTGCGCATCAAGCTCAAGATCGAGCCCGGCTGGGACGTCGAGGCGGTGAGCGCGGTGCGCGAGCGGTTCGGCGACATCCCGCTGCAGGTCGACGCCAACACGGCGTACACGCTGGCCGACGCACCGCACCTGCGCCGCCTCGACGACTTCGACCTCCTGCTCATCGAGCAGCCCCTGGGTGAGGAGGACATCCGCCAGCACGCCGAGCTCGCCAAGCTGATCAGCACGCCGGTCTGCCTCGACGAGTCGATCGTCTCGGCCGAGGCCGCCGCCGACGCCATCGCGCTGGGCGCCGCCCAGGTCATCAACATCAAGCCGGGACGGGTCGGCGGCTACCTCGAGGCCCGCCGCATCCACGACCTCTGCCGGGCCAACGGGATCGCCGTCTGGTGCGGGGGCATGCTCGAGACCGGTCTCGGTCGCGCTGCGAACATCGCGCTCGCCGCACTTCCCGGCTTCAACCTCCCCGGCGACATCTCGGCGTCCGACCGCTTCTACGCCACCGACATCACCGCGCCGTTCGTGCTCGTCGACGGACACCAGGTCGTGCCGACCGTTCCCGGTATCGGCGCGAGCCCGCTGCCCGACATCATGGACGAGCTCGTGACCGAGCGGCGATGGATCACATCCTGAGCTGCCGGTCTGTCAGGCTGGCGCGATGACGTCAGCACGAGAGGGCGCCTCGGCGCGCGCCACGCTCGGGCGGGTCATCGACGACCTCGGCGAGACGCTGCTCGAGACCCTGGCGGGCACCGTGCGCCACGGGCGTTCGGTGTCGGGCGTCGTCATCCACGACCCGCTCGACGCGGTCAGCCCCGCC
>Ga0098074_1001463_pt1 | contig 11986 bp, 13 predicted proteins | sample 32_taG_FD_75064 | JGI IMG/M metagenome (GOLD analysis project Ga0098074, IMG submission 75064) | Marine viral communities from the Gulf of Mexico - 32_GoM_OMZ_CsCl metaG | ecosystem: Environmental > Aquatic > Marine > Oceanic | place: Atlantic Ocean: Gulf of Mexico | collected 2015-07-12
GACCAAGGTGTTCTACCCGGCCGGTTCGGCGGTGGTGATCTTCGTGATCATGGCGATCGTGCTGATGATCAAGCCCGAGGGCCTGTTCGGGAGGAACGCGTAATGAGCGTGAGCGACATCCAGGCCACCGAGAACGAGCGTCGCCCGGCAACGGTCGGCATGTCCAAGCTGCACATGGCGATCTTCGCGGTGCTGTTCGTCGTGCTCGCCGTGCTGCCGATGCTGGTCTACCCGGTTTTCGCGATGAAGGTGATGTGCTTCGCCCTCTTCGCGGCGGCCTTCAACCTGCTCTTGGGCTTCGGCGGGCTGCTGTCCTTCGGCCACGCCGCCTATTTCGGCGGCGCGAGCTACGTGGCGGCCCATGCCTCCAAGGTCTGGGGCTGGACGCCCGAGGCCTCGATCCTGGTGGGTACGGCAGCCGCCGCGCTGCTGGGCCTCGCGATCGGCGCGCTGGCGATCCGGCGGCAGGGCATCTATTTCGCCATGGTCACGCTGGCCTTCGCGCAGATGGTCTATTTCTTCGCGCTGCAGGCCGAGTTCACCGGCGGCGAGGACGGCATCCAGTCGGTGCCGCGCGGCGAGCTGTTCGGCCTGTTTCCGGTCAACAGCAACGAGGCGCTCTACTACCTCGTGCTGGCCGTGACCTTCGGCGGCATCCTGTTCCTCTACCGGATCGTGCATTCGCCCTTCGGGCAGGTGCTCAAGGCGATCCGCGAGAACGAGCCGCGCGCGATCTCGCTTGGCTACCGGGTCAACCGCTACAAGCTTCTGGTCTTCGTGCTCTCCGCCGGCTTCGCCGGGCTCGCCGGCGCGACCAAGAGCCAGGTGTTCCAGCTCGCCTCGCTGACCGACGTGCACTGGTCGATGTCGGGCGAGGTGGTGCTGATGACGCTCCTGGGCGGTGTCGGCACGATCTTCGGCCCGCTGATGGGGGCGACAATCGTGGTGACGATGCAGAACTACCTCGCTTCGATGGGCGCCTGGGTCACGGTGATCCAGGGCGTGATCTTCGTGCTCGGGGTGTTGCTGTTCCGCGAAGGCGTGGTCGGCGTGATCTCGCGCTGGATCAAGCGGCCGCTCTGAGACCACCAGCAGAACGATGAAGGACCCGGGGCCAAGCCCCGGGTCCTTTGCGTTTCAGGACCGCTCAGCCGAAGCGCCGCCCGGCGTCGAGCGCCAGCCCGGTCCCGACCGAGCCCAGCATGTTGCCCGTGGCGATCCGTGCCTCCGGCAGAAGCGTCTGAACCAGGCCCCGCAGCACCGGCAGGCGCGACGAGCCCCCGGTCATGAACACGGTGCCGATCGCCGACGCGCCGACCCCGGCCTGCGCCAGCACGGTCTCGATCCGCGCCCCGATCCGCGCCAGCGGCGCCGCGATCGCCACCTCGAAGGCCTCGTGCGTGACCACCGGGTTCGGCCCACCGACCAGTGGCTTGAGCTCCAGCCGCGCTGCCTCGGTCTCGGAAAGCGCGACCTTGACCCCTTCGACCGCCATCGCGATGGCATGACCGCGCCGGTCCTCGACCGCGCGCAGCATTCGCTCCACCCGCTCGGGCGCGTCGGCCTCGCGCAGCAGTGCCTTCAGATCCGACAAGGCCCGGGCCGCATAAAGCCGGTTGATGCGATGCCAAGTGGCGAAATCGACGTAGTAATGGCGCGGCATCTCGCCCTTGCCGCCCCGGATCGGACTGCCGAGGCCCAAGTGCGGCATCGCCGCCGCGAGGCTCAGCAGCCGGTCGAGATCGGTGCCGCCGACGCGGATGCCGTCATTGGCGAGGATGTCGTCGGCGCGATCGGGACGGGCCCTGCGACCGGGGCCGACCCGTACCACCGAGAAGTCCGATGTGCCGCCGCCGATATCGACGATGAGCACCAGCTCCTCTTCCGAGATGCCGCTCTCGTAATGCAGCGCGGCGGCGATGGGCTCGTACTGGAAGCCGACCTCGGCGAAACCCGCGCCGCGCGCGATCTCCTCCAGCGCGCCTTGGGCTGCGCGATCGCCCTCCGGGTCGTCGTCGACGAAATGCACCGGACGGCCCAGCACCGCCCGCTCGATCCCCGGCGCGACCGCGTCGAGCCGCGCGCGCAGATGCCCGAAATAGCGCCCCAGGATTTCGACGAAGCTGACCGACCTGCGACCGATGGCGGTGCGCTCGGTGATCAGCGACGATCCCAGCGTGCTCTTGAGTCCGCGCAACAGCCGCCCCTCCTCGCCCTCGGCATAGGCCGCGATCGCGGCGCGGCCGAAGATCGGCGCCGGGTCGTCCACCTCCCAGAACACCGCGCTCGGAAGCGTCGCCTCCTCGCCTTCGAGCGCGATCAGTTGCGCGCCATCCGGGCGGCCGAGCCCCAGCGTGGAGTTGGAGGTGCCGAAATCGATGCCGCAGGCGGTGGGGATCATGCATGCGCTCCGTGCTGAACGGCCCTCGCGGGCCAAACCGAGCGGACCGGTCTAGCCTCGTGTGGGCACCGAGGGAAGCCCCTCAGCCGGCCGGATCGGCGCGGCGCAGCGGCGCGGGCGGCTGCGGCGCTTTGGGCAGCGTCACGTTGATGCCCGCCTCGCCCAGCATGCGGTAGATCTCGGCAAAGCTCTCATCGGCGCCCATCGCCTCACCCTTGCGCTGGCTGAGGAAGACATCGGCGGGACGGGCGAAGCGGATCGCGGCATCGACCTCCTCGTCCGAGCCATCCTTGTAGGCGCCGATGCGGATCAGCTCTTCCATGTCGGCATGGCGCGCGAGGCTGCGACGGGCGGCCTGCAACACCGCGTATTCGGCCGGCGAATGGCAGCCGGGCAGCATCCGTGAGATGCTCTTCTGGATGTTGACGGCAGGAAAGCGGCCCTGCTCGGCGATCGCGCGGTCGAGCACGACGTGGCCGTCGAGCACGCCGCGCACCGCGTCTGCCACCGGCTCGTTCATGTCGTCGCCATCGACCAGCACGGTATAGAGCCCGGTGATGTCGCCCTGCCCTGCAGCGCCGGGGCCGGAGCGCTCCAGCAGCTGCGGCAGCTCGGCAAAAACGGTGGGCGGATAGCCCTTGGCGGTCGGCGGCTCGCCCGCCGCCAATCCGATCTCGCGCTGCGCCATTGCAAAGCGGGTGACGCTGTCGAGAAGCAGCAGCACCTCGAGTCCCTGGTCACGGAAATGCTCGGCCACGGCGGTCGCGGTCCAGGCCGCCTGGCGGCGCATCAGCGGCGGCTCGTCTCCGGTGGAGACCACCATGACGGTGCGGGCCATGCCCTGCTCGCCCAGATCCTCCTGGATGAAGTCCTGCACCTCTCGTCCGCGCTCGCCCACCAGCCCGACGACGATCACGTCGGCCTTGGCGCCGCGCGCCAGCATCGCCATCAGGGTCGACTTGCCGACGCCCGAACCGGCGAAGACGCCCATGCGCTGACCGCGGCAGAGCGGCACGAAGACGTCGAGCGCCTTGATCCCGGTATCGAGCCGGGCACCGACCCGACGTCGCGCGAAGGCCGAGGGCGGGCTGGCGCGGACCGGGCGCGGGCGCTCGCCCTCGACCAGCGGGCCGCGCCCGTCGAGCGGCGCGCCCAGCGCGTCGACCACCCGCCCGATCCACGAGGCGTCGGGACGTACCAGGTCGCCGCGCGGGCTGTGCTCCACCCGGTCGCCCACCACCACGCCCGCCCAGGAACCGAAGGGCAGAAGATGCGTGCCGCGCGCGTCGATGCCGACCACCTCGCCGAGAACCGGGCCGCGCGCGCCATGCACGGTGCAACGCCCGCCGATGCCGACCGCGCGTTCGAGGCCGCTCACCGTCAGCGACAGGCCCAGAACGGCACGCACCTCGCCGGTGATGCTCGCCTCGGGGGCGTTGCGCGCAAGTGACGTCAGTTCGGAAAAGGCGGTCTGCATGAAGCTCATCCCGTAGTCATGACAATTTATACATGCTATTCATGGCTCGTCCAAAAGGAAAAGCTTATGCTCGACGGCATGTCCTTCTTTGCTCTTGCTTCCAAGCGGCTCGACTGGCTCGCGGCGCGGCAGAAGGTGATTTCCGAGAACATCGCCAATGCCAACACGCCGCAATACCGTGCGCGTGAAGTGGCAGGGTTCGAGACGGTGATGGCCGGCGCCCGCGCCGGCGGCGTGGCCACGACCGATCCGCGCCACATCTCTTCGACCGGGGGATCGCAGGGCGGTCCGCGGGTGATGGACGACCCCGCCGCATGGGAGCGCAGCTTCGACGGCAACACCGTCGTGCTCGAACAGCAGACCGTGAAGGCCGCCGAGGTCAGCGAAAGCTACCGCCTCGCGACGCAGCTCTACCGCAAGGGCCACGAATTGCTGACCATGTCGGCAACCGGCCTGCGCTGAGCAAGGAGTAACAGATGGACCCGCTTTCCTCGATCAGCGCCATTGCCGCCAGCGGCATGCGGGCGCAGGGCGAACGCCTCAAGATCGTCTCCGAGAACGTCGCCAACGCGGATTCGACCGGCAACGCGCCCGGTGCCGATCCCTATCGCCGCAAGACGCTGGCCTTCGAGGAGATGCTCGACCGCGAACTGGGTGCGTCGATGGTGCGGGTCGAGAAGATCGGCCGCGACGACAGCCCGTTCACGCTCGTTCACGACCCCGCCCACCCGGCGGCCGACGCGCGAGGCATGGTCAAGATGCCGAACGTCAACCCGATCCTCGAGATGAGCAACATGCGCGAGGCGTCGCGCAGCTACGAGGCGAACATGAACATGTTCGAAGCGGGTCGAAAGATGCGCAACCAGATGATCGACCTCCTGCGATAGGGCTGACTGACCGATGACCGAGTTTTCCTCGATCCTCTCCACCTCCAACATCCGTGGCGCCTACAAGTCGTCGCAGGAGCTGGCGACCTCCCCCGTCGCGCCGGAGCCGCAAGGCACGGGCGAAAGCTTTGCCGACGTGCTGCGCAACGCCGCGCAGTCGACGGTCGAGACCACGCGCCAGGCCGAGGCCGTCGCACAGCAGGGCCTGACCGGCAAGGTCGGCGCGCAGCAGGTGGTCGAAGCGACGCTTGAGCTCGAGAGCACCGTCAAGGTGATGATCTCGATGCGCGACAAGGTGGTCGAGGCCTACCAGGAAATCATACGGATGCCGATCTGATCGCGCTGGCGATCGGGCGGCGCGAGGGGGCCCGGCGATGACCGAGAGCGACACCTACGACATCCTGTCGGACACCATCCTCGCGGTGCTGATCGGCTCCGGCCCGATCCTGGCGCTGGCGCTCGGCGTCGGCCTTGCCATCGCCTTCTTTCAGGCGCTGACCCAGATCCAGGAAATGACGCTGACCTTCGTGCCCAAGATCGTGGCGATCTTTCTCGGGCTGCTGGCGGCGACCCCCTTCATCTACGCCACGCTGACCCGGCTGTCGGACCGGGTGTTCGACCTGATCGCGAGCGGCGGCGCGTGAGGCGGCTTGGCCTCGCCCTGGCGCTGGTGGCGGCGCTCGCCCCCCAGACCGGCCTCGCCGGCTGGGGCGATTTCTATCGCGGCAGCGAGGCGCTGAACGCGGGCCGCGAGACGATCTCAGCGGCCGGCGCGCCGGTGGCGGGCGCGCCGCTCGAGCGCGGCGTCTGCGTGGCCGAGATCCTGCGCGCCCAGCTGCGCCATCGCATTCCCGGCAACCTGCTTCTGGCGATCGGCATTCAGGAGGCCGGTGTGACGCGCGGCGGCCATCTGACGATCTGGCCCTGGGCGGTCAACGCCGCCGGCGAAGGCCGCCTGTTCGACAACCGCGATCAGGCGCTCGCCTGGATCGCCGCCCGCCGCGCCGCCGGAATCGACAGCATCGATGTCGGCTGCATGCAGATCAATCTGCGCTGGCACCCCGACGCCTTCGACGGCGTCGCACAGGGCTTCGACCCGGCCCGCAACGTCGAATACGCCGCCCGCTTCCTGCGCGGGCTCTATGAAGAGTTCGGCGACTGGACCGCCGCCGCCGGCGCGTATCATTCGCGCACCCCCGAGGCGCAGAAGGTCTATCTCGCGGCGCTGCGCGGCAATATCGAGGTCGCCAACGAGCGCATCGCCGGCTTCAGGGACGTGGCCGCGCCGGGCATGCGGAGCGCGGCACCGATTTCCAATGCCGGAGCCTCGGCGGCCCCTGCCCCCGCGCCCGGCACGATCCGGCGCGGCTGGTCGGTGGGCGGCGGCGATGGCGCCCGCTTCGGCATCTACTCGGATGCGCCGTTCCGACCGATGATCGGTCGCGCGGCGCCGTCGTCGTGAGCCGGTCATGAGCAGCGAACCCACCCGCAGGCCCAACGGGGCCAGGATGCTGGCTCTGGGCCTGGCCAACCGCGACGTCGGCTTCGCGGTCGGCGTGACGCTGGTGCTGGCGGTGCTGTTCGTGCCGCTGCCCTCGGTGCTGCTCGATCTCGGCCTCGCGGTATCGTTGGCGCTCTCGGCGCTGATCCTGATGGTGGCGCTGTGGATTCCTCGCCCGCTCGACTTCAACTCCTTCCCGACGCTGCTGCTGGTGGTCACCATGCTGCGGCTGTCGCTCAACGTCGCATCGACCCGGCTGATCCTGAGCCAGGGCCACACTGGTCCCGGCGCCGCGGGCGGGGTGATCGAGGGATTCTCGCGCTTCATCGTCGCGGGCAGCTTCGTGATCGGCATCGTGATCTTCGCGATCCTCGTGGTGATCAACTTCATCGTCATCTCCAAGGGCTCGACCCGCATCGCCGAGGTCTCGGCGCGGTTCTCGCTCGACGCGATGCCGGGCAAGCAGATGGCGATCGACGCCGATCTCGGCGCCGGGCTGATCGACGAGGCGCAGGCCAAGGCCCGGCGCAAGGAGCTCGAGGACGAGAGCGGCTTCTTCGGGGCGATGGACGGTGCCTCGAAATTCGTGCGCGGCGACGCGGTGGCCGGCCTGATCATCACCATGATCAACATAGTCGGCGGCATCCTCATTGGCGTGGTCCAGCACGGGCTGCCGATCGGCGAGGCGGCGAACGTCTATACCACCCTGACCATCGGCGACGGTCTGGTGAGCCAGATCCCGGCGCTGATCGTCTCGCTCGCCGCGGGCCTGATCGTCACCAAGGGCGGCACCGAGGGTGCGGCCAACGAAGCGGTGCTGAGCCAGCTCGGACGCTTTCCCAAGGCGCTGTGGATGGCTGGCGGGCTGCTGTTCGGCATCGGCCTGCTGCCGGGCTTCCCGCTGCCGGTCTTCGCCATACTGGCGCTGATGCTGGTCGGGCTGGGCTGGGTCATGGACCGCGAGGCCAAGGCCCGGGTGACGCGCGAGACGGCGCAGGCCGCCCAGGCCGAGCGCGACGAGGCGACCCCGGCCGAAGACGACGTCGCCGCGACGCTGCGGCTGGATGAGCTGCGGCTCGATCTGGGCGGCGCGCTGGTGCCGCTGATCAACCGCCCCGACGCCGCCCTGCCCGGCAAGATCAAGAGCCTGCGACATCTCTTCGCGCGCGAATACGGCTTCGTGCTGCCCTCGGTGCGGATCAAGGACGACCCGGCGCTTTCGGCGGACGCCTATGCGATCACCGTGCAGGGCGTCCGGGCCGCGACCGCCGAGGTGCGAGCCACCGGCATGATGGTGATCAACCCCTCCGAGGCCGGGATCGACCTGCCCGGCCAGCGCACCAAGGACCCGACCTTCGGGCTCGAGGTGGTCTGGGTCGACCAGCAACTTGCCGAGACGGCCGAGGCGGCGGGCTGCACCGTGGTCGACCCCGAAAGCGTCATCACCACCCACCTGACCGAGATCATCAAGCAGCACATGCCCGAGCTGCTGACCTATGGCGCGGTGCAGGAACTGATCGAAAAGCTCCCGCGCCCCTACCAGAAGCTCGCGGGCGAGATCTCGGGCACCAGCCCCGCGATCCTGGTGCAGCACGTGCTGCAGGCTCTGCTGCTCGAGCGGATCTCGATCCGCAACCTGCCGCTGATCGTCGAGGCGATCGCCGAGGCCAACCGCACCACCTCGAGCGTGACGCTGATCACCGAGCATGTCCGCCGCCGCCTGTCGAACCAGATCTGCCACGCCCTCACCGACGGACAGGGCTTCGTGCCGGTGATCACCATGTCGGCGGCCTGGGAGGGTGAGTTCAACGCTGCCGTCCGGATGAACGGCGAGGAGCGCAACTTCCTGATGTCGCCGCAGCGGGTGCAGGAATTCGTGCTCGAGGCGCGCAAGGAGATCCAGCGCTTCGCGCAGGCCGACGAGTGGCCGGCGCTGATGGTCAGCCCCGAGGTGCGCAGCTTCGTGCGCTCCATGCTCGAACGGGTGAGCCCGATGACGCAGGTCATCTCGCACAACGAGGTGCATCGGAAGGCGGCGCTGCGCACCGTCGCCACGATCGGCGGCTAGGCCGGTGGAGCTGGGCGAGCTGCTGGTCGCGCAGGCGCTGGCCGCCGCGCTGGTCTTCGCCCGTTTCGGGGCGGCGCTGATGTTCCTGCCCGGCTTCGGCGAGCCGTCGATTCCGGCCCGTCACCGGCTGCTCTTCGCGCTGGCGCTGAGCGCCGCCCTGTCGCCCTTGGCGCCGATCGAGGGCGCGGCGCAGGTCTCGCCGATCACCCTTTTGGCGATGTTCGCGACCGAGATCACCATCGGGCTGTGGATCGGCACCACCGCGCGCATCCTGTTCTCTGCCTTGGGCTTCGCTGGCTACCAGCTGGGCATGGTGGCGGGCCTGTCGAACGCCTTCGCACCAAGCCAGGGCAGTTTCGAGGGCTCCACCCTGATCGCCGGGCTGCTGCTGATGGCCGGGGTGGCGCTGGTCTTCGCGACCGAGCTGCATCACGTCATGATCCGGGCGCTGCTCGACAGCTACGAGCTGTTTCCGCCGGGGCGGCTGATGCTGGGCGATCTCGCCCAGCAGATGGTGCGGGCGGTGGCGCAGAGCTTCTATCTCGGGATTTCGCTGGCCGCGCCGTTCTACGTGCTGTCGCTGGTGCTCAATCTCGGCATGGGTCTGGCCAACCGGGCGATGCCCAGCCTGCCGGTGTTCTTCGTCGCGGCGCCGCTGCTGATCGTCGCCGGCCTCGCGGGCCTCGTCTTCGCGGGGCCTGCCATGCTATCGGGGACGGTGCAGGCCCTGGCCGACTGGCTGATCGGCTTCGATTTCTGAGGGGGCGCGATGTCGGACGAAGACAAGAGCAGCAAGACCGAGGAACCGACCGAGCAGAAACTGCGCAAGGCGCGGGAGAAAGGCGACGTCCCCTCCTCCAAGGAAACCGGCAATATGATGAGCGCCTTCGCGCTGCTCGTCATTTCGCTCTACGTGCTGCCGATGATGTTGCCGCGGCTCGCAGGCGACCTGTCGGGGCTGATCGCCCAAGCCGGCGGGATGGAGATCGGCAACGGCGCCGCCGGGCTGCGCGACGTCAGCGGCGTGGCGCAGGCGCTGGCCACGACGGTGGCGGGCACGCTGGCGCCGGTGGTGCTGGTGATGGTGCTCGCGGCGCTGTTCGGCGTGCTGATCCAGGGCCAGACCGTGGTCGCGCTGGAGCGGATCAAGCCCAAGCTGTCGAAGCTCAACCCGCTATCGGGCTTCAAGCGGCTGTTCTCGGCCGACGCCTTCGTCGAGTTCGGCAAGAACGTCGCCAAGGTGGCGGTGGTGGCGATCATCGCCGCGCTCGCGGTGCGCGGCTCGGTGATGGAGATCTGGGAAGCGCCCGGCTTTTCACCCGAGACGCTGCTGCCGCATGCGCAGGGCGCGATTGTCCGGATGCTGGTCGGCGCCACCGCCTTTCTCGCCGCCGTGGCGCTGATCGACATCATCTGGAAACGGATCGACTACATCCGCAAGCAGCGGATGAGCCTCAAGGAGATCCGTGACGAGCACAAGGACAGCGAAGGCGACCCGCATATCAAGGGCAAGCGGGCCCAGATCCGCCGCAAGCGGGCGCAGCAGCGGATCAGCGTGGCGGTGCCGCAGGCGACCCTGGTGCTCACCAACCCGACCCATTACGCGGTGGCGCTGCGCTACACACCGGGGGTGGACCCGGCCCCGGTCTGCGTTGCCAAGGGCACCGACCTGATCGCCGCCCAGATCCGCCGCATTGCCCGCGAGAACGACGTCAGCATCGTCGAGAACAAGCCGTTGGCGCGGGCGCTGCACGCGGTGGTCGAGGTCGATGACGCGATCCCGGCCGAGCATTGGCAGGCCGTGGCCGAGATCATCGGCTACATCATGGATCTCAAACGACGCATCCGCCGCGCCCCGCCCGAGGGGTCGAAGCTGCACGAAGAGGACTGAGCCGTTATTGCAGGCGGATGCCGTCGAGCCGCTGGTCGCCCGGAAGCTTGGAGCGTTCGAGGATGATCATCGAGATCGCCTGCGCCCGCACGACGTTCATCGCGGCCAGGATCGGTGCGGCGTCGCGTTCGGGCATGGCGCCCAGCACCGTCACCGCCACCTCGATGTCGAGATCGTTCATGATCGTCGCGGCTTCGCGCGGCTTCATGTTGACGTAGAGCGCGACCAGCCGGTCGACATCGGCCTGCCGGGCCGCGTCGATCTCGACCAGCAGCCCCTCGAGCGCGCCGCGCAACTCCTCGAGCCGGGCGGTCTCGACCGCCAAGGTCTCGCGTGCCAGCGCGATCTCGGCCGCGCGGGCATCGAGTGTGTCGCGCTGCTCTTCGAGCAGGCCGCGCTCGGTGGCGATTGCCGAGAGCACCTCCTCGGGCGCGGCGCAGCTTTGCGGGATCGCGGCCGGGGCCGGTTCCGCGGCAGGCGCGGGCTCTGCCGGGGCCTCGGCATCGCCGGCAGCGGCGTTCGCGGCGCCCACGAAAAGGCCGGGACGCGGCTGCGGCGGCGCGGTGGTGTCGCCGACCAGCAGCGCCGCCTTGGCGACCCCGGCCAGCGCCAAGGCGCCGAGAACGATGTGGAAAGGACGCGGTTTCGTCACTGATCGCGCTCGCGCACGCTGTCGAAGAAGCCCTGCACCAGTTCGGTCTTGCCGGTCACGCGGGTCACGCCGGCAGCCTGGGCGCGGGCGCGGGCGGTGCGCGCCGCCTTGTCACCGGCGCGGGGGCTGGTCTTCGCGGCAGGTGCAGCCGGCTTGGCGGCGGGCCGGGTCTCAGTCTCCTCCAGGCCACGCGCGGCGCTGCTCAGGCCGCGCACCGATTCCTCGGAGCGGTCGACGGCTGCCGAATAGGCGTTGATCGCAGGCTGCAGCTCGCGCAGCGTCTCCATCAGGCGCCGCACACGGCGATCGACCATGAGCGCATAGGCCAGCACCCCGGCCAACAGCAGCAGGATCATGGCGTCAATCAACACCGCCATCGTCGCGCTCCTTTTCCTCGCCCAGATCGTCGGTCACGCGCAGCGCCACCGCGCCGTTCCTGCGCCGCCCCATGGCCGCGCGAAACAGCGCACGGCCGTTGCAGGATACGGTAGCCTCATGCTCCATGTCGATGCCGAGATCAATCATATCGCCCGCCTTCCAGGCGAGGACCTCGCGCATGCCGATCCGGACCTCGTGGAGAACGGCGGTCAGCTTGGCCTCCGACCCCTCGATCGAGCGGCCCAAAGCGGCGCGCCAGCCGCTGTCGCTGCCGGTCTCGCCCGCCGGAAAGCTCTGGACCAGCAGCGGCCGGATGCTGTCGATGGCGGCATCCGGGATCACGAAGGTCAGCGTGCCGCCGCGCCCCTCGAGGCCGACCGAGAGCGTGACGCGGACCGCGGCCGAGTTGGGCGGCGCCAGCACGGCGTTGATCGGGCTGTTCTCAAGGTGGTCGACCCGGAAGGTGACCGCGCCCACAGTGGCGAAGGCGTTGGCCAGATCGGCCAGAACCAGTTCAGCCAGCCGCTGACCGAAGCGACGCTCGATCGCGGTGAAGCTGCGCGGCGTCCAAGGCCGGCCGCTGGCATTGCGACCGCCCAGCATCAGTTCGAGCATCGAGAACAGCAGCTCGGGCGACAGGGCCACGCCGATCCGCCCGTCCCATGCTTCGGCCCGCGCCACGGCCGTCAGGGCCGGCGCCGGGATGCCTTCGAGTGCGGCGCCGCAGGGCA
>Ga0098074_1001464_pt1 | contig 11981 bp, 12 predicted proteins | sample 32_taG_FD_75064 | JGI IMG/M metagenome (GOLD analysis project Ga0098074, IMG submission 75064) | Marine viral communities from the Gulf of Mexico - 32_GoM_OMZ_CsCl metaG | ecosystem: Environmental > Aquatic > Marine > Oceanic | place: Atlantic Ocean: Gulf of Mexico | collected 2015-07-12
CGCTCGGGTCGTGCTCGACGACGAGCCGCGGCGCCACCGGGTTGCGCACGCCCACGACCGCGTTGCCCCACGAGCGGCCCCGCCCCTCGGTGCTGTACTTCACCCCGTAGGAGCCGGGGATCTGGCTGGCGCGCAGCCGGGCGACCAGTCCCTCCACCTCGGCCTGGACGGCGCGGATCTCGTCGTCGTCGACCGTGGTGCGGATGGTGGCGTCGACCAGGGCGCGCACGGCGTCGGTGAATGGCTCGTACAGCGCGACCTGCCGCGCGATCTCCTCGGGCGTCGCGTCGTCGCGGACGAACCCGCCGGAGATGTCGCTCATCCGTCGATCCTAGAACAGGTTCTATTCTTGATCTGTGACCGCGTTGGTGCGCCCCGACGTCCGGCTCCACCGGTCGTGGGCCGCGGCCGTGCTCGAGTTCGGCTCGGAGCAGATCCACGGCTCCGGCTCGTGGGAGGTCGAGGAGGAGCATCGCGGCTCGACGACGCACGAGGCCTGCGCCCACTTGGTCGACGTCCTGCGCCGTCGCGAGCGTGAGCTGGTGCCGGAGGGGCGCGTGCCGTGCAGCTACTTCTGGATCGTGGACGACGAGCCGGCACCACCCGGCGAGGTGGTCGGGTTCATCGCCGTGCGTCACCACCTCAACGAGTTCCTGCTCGCCGAAGGTGGTCACATCGGCTACTCGGTGCGCCCGTCGCGGCGGCGGCAGGGCCACGCCTCACGAGCGCTCGAGCTCGGGCTCGACCACATCGCCGGGCTGGGGGTCCAGCGGGTGCTCGTGACCTGCGATGACGCCAACGAGGGGTCGCGCCGCACGATCGAGCGCGCCGGCGGTGTGCTCGAGGACGTGCGGGGCCTGCGTCGCCGCTACTGGATCGCGCTCGACGATCGCCCTAGTCCTCCGGCGGGCGGAAGCGTGCCAAGGCCTCGGTGAACGCCCGGGGGTCGACGACCGAGGAGTCGATCACCAGGGGGTCGCGGCCGAAGCGTCCGAGCAGCACCTTCCAGCCGCGGCGTCCCGGGCGACCCACCACCTGCACGCGCGTGTAGCGGCTGGTCAGGTCGAAGATCTCGCGCTTGCTGCCGCGCACCACCTCCAGCTGACCGGCGTGGATGACCAGGCGGGTCGGCGACGAGCCGGCGCGCACGGCGTAGAGCACCAACGTCACGAAGAGCAGGGTGCACGCGATACCGACAGAGAGCGTGCGTGGCTCGTCGTAGGCGACGTACCCCGCGCCTCCGGTGGCCACCAGGCTGAACACGAGCAGCAGCCCGAGGATCCGCCGGCTCCCGACGCGCGGGGCGAAGTGCACGTCGGTCGAGAGTCCCTCCTCGGGAGCGGTCACCCGGCTGCGACGCGCCGGCACCGGCGGTGCCACCGGAGTTTCGTCGACCTGATGCGTCTCGACGTCCTCGAGGTGCGTCTCGATCTCGGCCTCGACGTGCTCGTCGGTCGACAGCCCGAACGCCTCGCGCACTTCACGGGCAGCCGATACCGCGTCCGTCGACCGTTCCCGCGGTCGGTAGGGAGCGGCGTCCGGTCTCGTGCGTCGATGGGACGCCGTGCGGGGAGCGAGGTCGGCCGGCGGCGCGGGGGCGTCGTCGCTGCTCTCGAGGTGAGCCTGCCACCGGTCCAGCAGCTCGGCTGCTGGGTCTTCGGCGTCGCCGGGCTCACGCGAAGGCATGGCCCGCAACCTACCCCTCGGAATTGGCCGTCGGGGCCGGTTCGGATGACTCCCGGACGACCCCGCTCGCCCGCCGCGACGGCTGACATAGTGACGATTGCCACCACGGTTCGACACGCAGACCAGCAGGAGGATCCGCATGTATCCGGCCTATGCCCCGCCCAGCGACCAGGCCCAGCGCCACTACGACGCGATGTTGGCGTTCATGCGCGAGGAGGTCTTCCCGGCCGAGCCTGCCTACGAGCAGTTCCGCCACCAGGCCGGGGAGGGTGACCACACCGTGCCGCCGGTGATCGAGGAGCTCAAGGCCAAGGCCCGCGAACGCGGGCTGTGGAACCTCTTCCTGCCGTCGGAGAGCGGGCTGACCCAGCTGGAGTACGCGCCGATCGCGGAGCTGTCCGGCTGGAGCAACGAGCTGGCCCCCGAGGCGATCAACTGCCAGGCGCCGGACACCGGCAACATGGAGCTGCTGCACCTGATCGGCACCGACGAGCAGAAGAAGCAGTGGCTCGAGCCCCTGCTCGCCGGCGAGATCCGCTCGGCGTTCGCGATGACCGAGCCAGCCGTGGCCAGCAGCGACGCGACGAACATCGAGACCCGCATCGAGCGCGCCGGCGACGAGTACGTCGTCAACGGCCGCAAGTGGTGGATCTCCGGCGCGGCCGACCCACGCTGCTCCGTTCTCATCGTGATGGGCAAGACCGACCCGAGCGCGGCCACCCACCGGCAGCAGTCGATGCTGATCGTGCCGGTGGGCACGCCGGGGCTGGAGATCCAACGTTCGCACCCGGTGTTCGGCCGCCAGGACCAGCACGGCCACTGCGAGGTGCAGTTCACCGACGTCCGCGTGCCGGTCGCCAATATCCTCGGCGAGGAGGGCGGCGGCTTCGCCGCGGCCCAGGCGCGGCTGGGCCCCGGGCGCATCCACCACGTGATGCGAGCGCTCGGAGCCGGAGAGCGGGCGCTGGCCATGATGGTCGCCCGCTCGCAGCAGCGGCACGCGTTCGGCGGTGCCTTGGCCGAGCAGAGCGCGGTGCGCGAGCGCATCGCGGAGTCGCGCGTCGAGCTCGACCAGGCCCGCGCCCTGTGCCACCACGCGGCCCACGTCGTCGACACCGAGGGCAACAAGGGGGCGCGGCACCTGATCGCGGCAGCCAAGATCGCCGTGCCGCGCGCGGTCTGCTCGGTCATCGACCGGGCGATCCAGCTGCACGGCGCCGCGGGCATCAGCGACGCGACGGTGCTCTCCAGCCTGTACGGCTGGCACCGTGCGATGCGGATCTTCGACGGCCCCGACGAGGCTCACTTGACCACGCTCGCCCGCGCCGAGATCACCAAGGCGCCGCTCTTCGAGCTGCCCGAGACCATCTTCAGCCAGTTCCGCCCGGTCTGATGAAGGCCGTCGTCTGTCACTCGGGCGAGCTCGAGGTCCGCGACGTCGAGGCGCCCGTCCCCGGTCGGGGGCAGCTGGTGCTCTCGGTGCTCGCCTGCGGCATCTGCGGCTCCGACCTCCACGCGCGCCGTCACGCCGACCAGGTGGCCGACGCCGCGGCGGCGTCCGGCTACCACGACCTGATGCGTCCCCAGGACGCCGTGGTGCTGGGCCACGAGTTCTGTGGCGAGGTGGCCGAGATCGGCAAGGGCGCCGGCAAGTGGCGCCTCGGCACGCCCGTGGTCGCGATGCCGATCGTGCGCGCGTCCGGTGCCGTGCACCTCACCGGGCTCACCCCGAAGGCGCCCGGCGGGTACGCCGAGCAGGTGCTGGTGCAGGACGCGCTGACCTTCGCGGTGCCCAACGGGCTCGCGCCGAGCACCGCCGCGCTGACCGAGCCGATGGCCGTCGCCCTGCACGCGGTGCGCCGTGGCGACGTCGCCAAGGGGCAGGTGGCGATCGTGATCGGCTGCGGCCCGATCGGCCTCGGCGTCATCGCGATGCTCAAGGCCGCCGGGGTGCGCCGGGTCGTCGCCAGCGACTTCTCCCCGGGACGTCGTGCGCTCGCCGAGGCGATGGGCGCCGACGTCGTGGTCGACCCGGCCCACGAGTCGCCGTACGACGTGCACGCCGATCGCTTCCTCGACGCACCGGCGCTGCTCGAGCTGGCGGTGAGCACCATGGAGAAGCTGCGGGCCGTTCCGTTCCTGCCGTGGCGCCAGGTGTTCAGCGCCGCCGAGAAGCTGGGTGCCGGTCCGTCCGGCCCGGTCGTCTTCGAGTGCGTGGGGGTTCCCGGCATCCTCGACCAGGTGATCGCCGCCTCGCCGGTCTACGCCCGGGTCGTGGTCGTGGGTGTCTGCATGGGAGACGACACGATCCGCCCGGCGGTCGCGATCAACAAGGAGATCGACCTGCGCTTCGTGCTCGGCTACACGCCGGCCGAGTTCCGTGAGGCTCTCGGGCTGCTGGCCGACGGGGACGTCGACCCCTCGCCGCTGGTGACCGGGACCGTCGGCCTCGAGGGCGTCTCCTCGGCGTTCACCGCCCTGGGAGACCCGGAGCGGCACGCGAAGGTGCTGGTCGACCCGCGCCGCACCGGCTCGCACCTCGAGTCGACCCTCACCTGAACAGGTGACATATCTGGACAACGTGTCGAAGAAATGCGTAGGTTCTTCTCCACGACGTCGAGATTCGGCGATCGCCCCACTCGGGAGGTTGGCATGTCCGCATCTCCGCTCCACCTGACCCTCGTCGACGACAGCGACCTCGCCCAGGCCGGTCTGACCTCGCTGCTCGCCCCCTTCGCCGACCGCGTCGCGGTCGTCGACAACCGCACCGCGATCGCTCGCCCGACCGACATCGACGTCGTGCTCTACGAACCGGTCGACCAGTCGAGCATGGCCCGCTCGCTGCTGCGCGACCTGCAAGAGGCCAGCAATGCGCGCGCCGCGGTGTTCAGCTGGGCCGGGCCGACCGGGCTGCCCACCCAGACGACGAACCCCTACTTCGCCAAGTCGCTGACGGCGTCACAGCTGGTGGTGCTGGTCGAGAAGCTGGCCAGCGGCCGGCTCGAGGCAGAGGCCGAGACCGAGACCGGAACCGAGGCCGCGCCGCACCCGGCGCCCCAGGTCGGGCTGGCACCGGTCAACGTCGAGGCTCGCGTCGACGAGGTCGGCCTGACCCCGCGGGAGGGGGAGATCGTCGGGCTGATCGTCACCGGCATGAGCAATCGCGAGATCGGCGAGACCCTCACCCTGAGCATCAACTCCGTGAAGACCTACATCCGCAGCGCCTACCGCAAGATGGGCGTCGAACGCCGCACGCAGGCCGTGCTCTGGGGGCTTTCACACGGCATGGGCCAAGAGCCCCGGCCAGCACTGGTCTCCTGATGGTCGAGACCCCGGACGACGCAGCGCTCACGATCGGAGACCTCGTCGAGCAGACGGGCGTCTCGGCCGCGACGCTCCGGGTGTGGGAGAGCCGCTACGGCTTCCCGGTCCCGCACCGCCGGGCCAGCGGCCATCGGCGCTACGACCAGCGCCACGTCTCCACGATCCTCGACGTCCTGCGCCGTCGCGCCCATGGGGTGCGGCTCGGCGTCGCCATCACCCAGGCCCAGGCAGCCGACGACCAGGCCGGCTCGGTCGACGAGGCGTCGGTGTTCGCGCGGCTGCGCCGCACGCATCCGCAGCTGATGCCGCACCGTCTGGGCAAGACCACGCTGCTGGCGCTCTCGCACGCCATCGAGGACGAGCTGTGCGCACGCTCCGGGCAGGCGCTGGTCTTCGGCGCCTTCCAGCGCGAGCGACAGTTCCGTGCGGCCGAGGCGCGATGGCACGATATTGCTCGTACGGCGTCCTCGACCTACGCGCTCGCCGACTTCGCCCCCGAGAGTGAACCGGCCGGCAACGTCCGCCTGGTCTCGCTGCCCGACGGCCACGCCATGCTGCGCGAGTGGGACGTCGTGTGCCACGCGCCCGACCTGCCGGTGGCCCTGACCGCCTGGGAGCTGCCCGGCCAGCGCGGGGTCGCCGATGCCGACCGCCGCTTCGAGGCGATCTGGACCGTCGACCCCTCAGCAGTGCGCGAGGCGACCACGGTCTGCGCGCGCGTCGCCGCGTCGGCCGGCACGCCGGGTGCTGAGGATCTCGTGACCGACCTCGTGCGCCCGGCCGCACCCGCGGCGGTCGACGTCGCCGCTGTCACGGCGCTGTTCAACCGGTTCGTGGCCTACGTCGACGCCGCGCGCTGACCCGGGCCCGCGTACGTGCCGCGGCCCGTGGGTAGCGGCAGCTCGAGGGTCGTGCGGATGCCCGGTGCTGCGGCCACGACGTCCGGGATGGCGTTCACGATCCGGCCGCACGCGGCCACGATCGCGGCGTGGTTGTGGTCACCGTGCTCGCTGCTGGGCACGATGTCGACCACGTAGTTGGGCTCGCCGGTGATCTCGACCCGGTAGGAACCGCCGCCCGCCGCCGGTCGGGCCCAGTCGGGGCGGAGGTCGTCGCGGGTGCGGGTGACGTGCTCGACCACGATGGCCGGGTGGCCGTCGACCAGGCCGCTGATCGAGAACTTCAGGGCGGCGATGGTGCCCTTCTCGATCCGGCCCGCCGCGATGTCGTAGCTCTCGGGCGCCGGCTCGGCCTCCCAGTGCTCGACGATCTCGTCGACCTCGATGCCCAGACCCGTGGCCATCATGCGGATCGCGGTGCCCCACGCGAGACCGAGTACGCCGGGTAGGAAGAGGAGCGGCGTGCTGTCCACCGGCTGGCCGAAGCCCATCAGGTCGAACATGACCTCCGCGCCGTCGTACGTCGCGTAGTCGGCGAGCTCGTAGCAGGTGATCTGCTCGACGCGCTGGCAGGTGCTGGCCAGCGCCAGTGGCAGGAGGTCGCTGGCGAAACCCGGGTCGACACCGGTGATGTAGACGCTCGCCTGACCGGCCTGGGCCGAGGCCTCGACCTTGTCGATCACCTTCTGCGGCATGGTGCCCCAGGGGAACTGCAGGGTGCCCGGCGCCGACCCGACCACGTCGATGCCGGCCTCGAGCAGCCGGCGCACGTCGTTCGTGGCCTCCACCGGCCGGGTGTCGCCCATCGCGCAGTAGACGACGCAGTCAGGCTGCGCCGAGATCACGGCGTCCAGGTCGCCGACCGCGGCGATGCCCGTGGCGACGTCGAGACCGGCGAGCTCGCCCGCGTCGCGACCCACCTTCTCGGGGCTCGACGTGCTGACCGCGACCAGCTCGAACCGGTCGTCGGTGATGAGCTGGCGCAGCGTCAGGGCGCCGGCGTTGCCGGTGGCCACCTGGGCGACTCGAATCGTCATGGGGTGCATCGTGCCGGACTAGAACGTGTTCTACCAGAGGGTGAAATGGTGTTACCTTCCCGCGCATGGGACGAGTGGATGGCAAGGTCGCGCTGATCAGCGGCGGTGCGCGCAACATCGGTGGAGCCAGCGCCCGGATGCTGGTGAGCGAGGGCGCCAAGGTCGTGATCGGTGACGTGCTGGACGACGAGGGTGCGGCCCTGGCTGAGGAGCTGGGCGACGCCGCTCGCTTCGTGCACCTCGACGTCACGGACAACGACGACTGGAGGGCCGCCGTCGCCTTCACCGTCGCCGAGTTCGGCAAGCTCGACGTGCTCTTCAACAACGCCGGCATCTTCAACGGCGGCCAGCTGCAGCGCTACAAGCGCGAGCTCTGGCAGGAGATGCTCGACGTGAACCTCACCGGTGCGTTCCTCGGCATCCGGGCCGCGGCCGATGCGATGATCGCCGCCGGCGGTGGCTCGATCATCAACACCTCCTCGATCGAGGGGCTCCGGGGCACGCCCTGGGCCCACGGGTACGTCGCGTCCAAGTGGGGGCTCACCGGACTCACGAAGTCGGTGGCCATGGAGCTGGCGCCGCACGGCATCCGCTGCAACTCGCTCCACCCGGGCCGCATCAGCACGCCCGCCACCGACCAGATGCCCGACGACCTCATCCCGATCCCGCTGGGCCGCCCCGGTCGGGTCGACGAGGTGGCTCCGTTCGTGGTCTTCCTGGCCTCCGACGAGTCGTCGTTCACCACCGGCGCCGAGTTCGTCATGGATGGCGGCACCGTGATGCACATCCCCACCAACGTTTGATCATCCTCGTTCGCACATTCATCCCGCCGAACTACTGAACAAAGTCGGCGGTGCGGTCGCAGCGGACGCTCGAGGCACGGCCTGGTGAAGACTTTCCTCAGTACTTCGGTGGCTACTCGGCCCGCCTGAGGCCAAGCCCCAGCATGGGAACGAGCCCGGTGAGCGCCACGCGACGCAGGGTCTCGTCGTCGTCGAGGTCGAGGCGGTGGGTGGGGGTGAGGAGGAACGAGGTCGACATCCGCACCATGAGCTCGGCGACGAGTTGCACGTCGACGTGCGACGGCACGTGCCCGGCCTGCTGCTCGAGCTTCAGCTGGCCGGCGACGAAGTCGCTCACGAGGGCCAGGGTGCGGCCGTCGTCGCCGATCACCGACGGCACGACGAGCTGCGGCTCGGAGGTGAGGAGATCGTGGATGAGGGGGTTGTCGCGGATGGCGCGCAGCGAGCTCGCGAACCCGACGACCACGCGCTCCTCCACCGTGGCGGCCCGGGAGATGTCGAGCAGGAACCGGTCGAAGTACCGCCGGAACTCGCGCAGCACCACCTGCTCGACCAGCGCCTCCTTGGAGTCGACGCGGCGGTAGACGGTGATCCGCGAGAGCCCCGAGGCGCGAGCGACGTCGTCCATGGTCGTGCGCTGGATGCCGCGCCGGCAGAACAGGTCGTAGGCGGCGTCGAGGATGCGCACGTTGGCCAGGTCGCTGGCGGTGCCGTCGACGGCATGGCTCAGCGCGCGCTCGAGCAGGGAGTCGCTGCTCGGGTCGGTGCTCATGTCTCTCCTGGGGTGCGCTGGCGCCGCCGCCAGTGTTCCATGCGGGTCTTGTGACCCCTGCCACGAAATGATACAACGATACGACTAACGTATCAGTGTTTCATCACCCCCACTCGAGGAGACACGTCGTGAAGACAATCAGCAGGCGCGGGCTCTTGCTCGGCGGCAGCAGCCTGGGCGCCGTCGGTGCGCTCGGCATCGTGACCCCGGAGGCCTGGTCGTGGTCGCCGCGAGGGTCGGTGGCCGGTGCCGGAACCGGTGTCGACCCGCTCGGTGTCTGGGACCCGGAGAGCGACACGGTGGTGGCCACCATGTTCGAGCGGGGGCAGGTCGACCTGGTCAACGAGCTGCTCGCGTCGTGGACCCACAACAACCAGCCGCTGCCCGAGGGTCTGCCCGACTATGTGGCGACCTTCCTCGAGGAGGCTCGCAGGCTGCCGAGCTGGACCGACGCCGCCAAGCTCGACCGCGCCTTCGGCTTCTACGAGCGACGCGGCCTCTACCTCGGCGTCCTGTACGGCTTCGGCAGCGGGATGATGAGCTGCGTCATCCCCCGTGAGGCGAAGGCGGTCTACTACTCGGCCGGCGGCGCCGACATGAAGGACCGCATCGCCAAGACGGCCAAGCTGGGCTACGACATCGGTGCCGAAGGGGCCTTCGGACCGAACGGCCAGATGATCATCACCTGCGTGAAGACCCGGATGACCCACTCGGCGGTGCGCTACCTGCTGCCCAGGTCGGGGCACTGGAAGGCCTCTGCGGAGGAGAGCCTGCCGATCAGCCAGGCCGACATCATGGTGACCTGGCACAGCCTGGCCACCTTCACTCACAACAAGCTCGACGCCTGGGGTGTCCCGGTGGACGACGCCGACTCGGCCGCCTACCTGCACCTGTGGCAGGTCACGGCGCACTTCCTCGGGGTCAAGGACGAGTACATCCCGGCCGACTGGAACGAGGCGAACGCGCAGTCGCGCCAGGTGCTGGACCCGATCCTGGCTCCGACCAAGGAGGGGAAGGAGCTGGCCAAGATCCTGCTCAACCTCGCGGCGGAGTACGACCAGGGCCTCACCAAGCCGGTCATGCACTCGGCCACGCGCTACAACCTGGGCGACCAGATCGCGAACTGGCTCGAGATCCCGCGCGAGCCGCTCGGTGACCCGGCGATGAAGTACGGGTGGCCCGCCTTCGTCGCGTTCCGCGAGGGCACGATGAAGTTCCCGGCCCCACCCCAGGGCTACTGGGCGATGGATGAGTTCATCCGCCTGGCGGTCCTGTTCTTCCTCGGCGACGGCAAAACCATCAACATCACCATCCCGACCGGCAACAACCCGAACTACAGCTGAGCCCTGCTGGGCCTCCGCGCTGGCTCGCTGAACCGCTTCGGGTCAGCGAGCCAGCACGTTCTCCTTGAGGAACAGCAGGACGTCGCGGAGCAGGGCGTGTGCCTGCTCGCGGGTCAGCGTCTTCTGGCGCGCCCACTCCCGGACCGTGGCCTTGGCCATCCCGCCGTAGCAGCGCACCATCGCGCGGGCGAGGTCGTCGTGCTCGTCGAGCCCGACCAGCTGCAGCACCCGGCGCGCCGCGAGGTCGTCGGCCTCGTCCAGGATGGCGCCGACCTCGGCGTCGACGCCGACCCCCTCGCTGCCGAGCACGGTGAAGTAGGAGGAGGCCTGGGCCTCGACCGAGTCGAGGAACCAGGCGACGGCGGAGTCGAGCTGCTGGCGCGGCGTGCCCGGCACGTCCGGAGCAAGCCCCTCGAGCAGCGGGAGCAGCACTGCGCGGCGTACCACCTCGAGGTAGAGCCCACGCTTGTCCTTGAAGTAGTGGTTGAGCAGCCCGCGGGCGACGCCGGCTTCGCGGGCCAGCTCGACGGTGGAGACCTGGGCGTAGGGACGCTGCTCGAAGAGTCGTGCGGCCGCATCGACGATGAGGTCGCGACGCTCGTCGGGGGGCAGGCGTCGACGACTCGTCTCGGTGTCGACCGCGGTGGTCGCGAGGTCTGCCATGTGTCGAGTCTCCCATCGAACAGGTGTCACGGAGTCTCTACCATTATTGGCAGACCGCCAATAGATTGCTAATCTGGGCTCATGAGCGTCACCTCCGACGAGACCCCCACGCCGGTCCGCACCGCCCCGACCGCCTCGACCGGCGCGAGCGGCGATGCACCCATGCAGGCCCCGCGGACGCCGGCGCGAGTCGCACGCGACGTGCCGGTGCCGGCCGGCTTCGACATGCGCCGCCACCTCTCGACCATCGGCTCGCAGTTCGCCGGCCCTGCCAACGTGATCATGCAGCTGAGCTGGCCGGGCGTGGGGTACGGCGTGATGAACAGCCGGGTGCACGACGGCTCGGCGATGCTGCACCCGATCAAGCGGGCGCGCACGACGTTCACCTACCTCGCCGTCGCGCTGCTCGGCACCGAGGAGGATCGAACGGCGTTCCGCAAGGCCATCAACGGGCAGCACGCCCAGGTCGTCTCGACCGATGACGAGCCGGTGAAGTACCGCGCGATGGACCCGCGGCTGCAGACCTGGGTCGCGGCCTGTCTCTACTACGGCACCCGCGACATGATCGAGAAGATGCACGGCCCCCTGCCCGATGCCGAGGCCGATGCGCTCTACGCCCACTGCGCCCGCTTCGGGACGACGCTGCAGATGCCGGCGGCCGACTGGCCGGTCGACCGGGCCGCCTTCGACGAGTACTGGGAGCGCTCGCTGGCCGAGGTGCACATCGACCCGCCGGTGCGCGACTACCTGCTGCGGCTCACGATGTTCGAGAACCTGCACCGACCGATGCGCCGCCTCGCGGCCTTCAACCTCTTCGTCACCACCGGCTTCTTGCCGCCGATCTTCCGCGAGGCCATGGGGCTGCCGTGGAGCGAGGCCCAGCAACGCCGGTTCGACCGGCTGATGCGGCGTGCCGGTCGGGTCGAGCGTGCCCTGCCCGGGCCGGTCCGCCGGGCGCCGTTCACCCTGCTCCTGCAGGACATGCGGCTGCGCCGGCGCTTCGGTCGCCGCCTCGTCTGAGCGACGTCTCACCGGGCTCGCGTCAGTCGGGGCGGCGCCGCGGCCAGATCACCCGACCGGCGTTCAGTCCCATCGTGGCCGCCTTCGCGGCGTCGGTGACGACCGTCGGCAGCAGTCGCGTGGCGACGACGCCACCCACGGCGTCCACACCCACGAGGTAGCGCGCCCGCGGGGCGCGGGTCGACAGCGCGTGGCGCACCGTGCGCGCCACCCAGATGGGGTCGGGCATGAATCGCTGGTTGCCGGTGATGAGCTCGGAACGCTCGTACGCGCGGGCGTAGCCCTCGTAGGCCGGGTCGGGGAACGCCTGACTGCCGAGCGACCAGATGTCGGTGCGGAAGCTGCCGGGCTCGACCAGGACGACGCGCACGCCGAAGTCGGCCACCTCGAGGCGCAGCGCGTCGGTGAGGGCCTCGAGGCCGTGCTTGCTCGCC
>Ga0098074_1001466_pt1 | contig 11962 bp, 16 predicted proteins | sample 32_taG_FD_75064 | JGI IMG/M metagenome (GOLD analysis project Ga0098074, IMG submission 75064) | Marine viral communities from the Gulf of Mexico - 32_GoM_OMZ_CsCl metaG | ecosystem: Environmental > Aquatic > Marine > Oceanic | place: Atlantic Ocean: Gulf of Mexico | collected 2015-07-12
ACCTTGACACCAACCACAAAGAAATAGTCGCCGCTTTTGAACAGCTAGGCGCTTTGGTAATCGACAACGCCAAGGTTAAACGATACGAACCGGGCCAGCTTGATTTATGGGTAGGCTTGCCCACACCGGATGGGGCAGGTATCTGGCTTTGGGTCGAGGTAAAGACGGAAACGGGGCAATTGAGGCCGGCACAAACTGACTATATCAGGCGGGCAACCGAGAAGGGGCTGCCGGTTGAGGTGGTCAAAAGTACGGCTGATATTGAGCGGATATATAATCAATATGTGGCGGGGGTTGAGTCTTGACCCCTACGCTATTGCAAAAATAGAATAATTGTGATACTATAACTATAGTCGAGTGTACTTTGGCGCAATGCCCGCACTTGACTATTTTTTTGGCCATGAACGCCGCCTTGTGTTGTGCTAGATGTGCACTCGACAAAACACAAAGCGGCGTTTTTTTTATTTGAAACAAGGATAAAATGGATAAACAACAACTTCCCGTATTGAAGAAGGTTACGGCCGCCGGAGTAGGTGGCGGTCTTACGTCAACCGGTATTTTTTTGTTCCTGCTTATGAACCTGGGGGTACCAGAGAATTGGGCGGGAATTGTTGTTTTTTTGATTGTGTCCTATGGACCAACGGTGGCCGCTGTATTGTCTGCCTATATCAAAAAAGAGCCGTTTTTGGCTGAATTGTGGGCGGAAGCCCAGAAAGCGATTAACGATACCGATTCCGCCCAATGACAGACATTATCATAACCATAATTGTAGCGGTTATTTCAGCAACCGGCGCGGGCTTGGGCGTGGCAATCCTCACCCGCAAAAAAACATTATCAGAGGCTAAGCTGGCTGACGCGCAGGCGGCGCAGGTCATTGTTAGAATGGCAACCGAGGCCGCCAAGGAATTGGTTACTGAGTATCAAAAGCGGCTAGAAGCGGTTGAGGTTGAATTAGTAGCCCAAGCGCATGCTATTGAGAGCCTAAACGGTGAAAACTTACGATACCGTTATATCATTGACATTTTTTATGAGTTTGTTGTTCAATTGGGTGTAACTCCTCCTCTTACCAGGAGTGACATAGAGCAGATGCCTAATGACGAACTAAAGCGGGTCTCTAGGCAATTGCGAAAACGGGATGGCTAATGCGAGTCATTAGCCACGATTTTTATAACATCAAACGGGTTGACAGATTTACCATCGTTCCGATTGGTGACATCCACATCGGCGCGGCGGCTTGTGATGAACGATTGCTCAAAGACGTTGTGGCCAGAGTCGCCGGCGATGATACAGCATATTGGATCGGGATGGGTGATTATTGCGATTTTATCAACCGGTCTGACCCGCGCTTTAATCCTGGAGCCTTGGCCGATTGGGTTAAAATGGCAGACCTGGCAGACCTGGCAGCGGCCCAACGTGATCGGTTTTTGGAGATTATAAAACCAATAGCTCCAAAATGTCTATGTTTGCTTGAGGGCAATCATGAAACAGCAATCACCCGCCATTATGAAAGACACGTCTATTTTGAGATATGCGCGGCCATTAAACAATTTGCCGGATTAGAAGAGGATGACAAACTGGCCCTCGGTTACAATGGCTGGCTAAAATTAAATTTTTACCGCAGCAAAAAAAGAAAAGAGGGGTCCGGGATTGTAAAAATCAACCTACACCACGGCTTTGTGGGGGGACGCCTGGACGGGGCTAAGGCGTTGAATATGCAACGCCGCATGGCCTTTTGTGATGCTGATTTGTGCTTGATGGGTCACAGTCACAATACAATGGTGCAATCAGGAGCACGTGAATACCTGGCCGGGATGACGGTAAAAAACAAAAAAACCATTGGAGCCTATACCGGCACATTCCTTAAATCGTACAACCCGGATGGCCCGGCTACCTATAGTGAGGTAAAAGGCTATTTGCCTATGCCATTATCACGGGTTGAGATTTTGCTCAGGCCGGGGGCCAAAGAACAAGAGGACAGAATCAAGGTGTTGATTTTATGAGCACTCCTATAACCCAGCCCGTACCGGCTAACGAACCGGTTACAATTGCACCGGTAAAAAAACTGACCATCTGGCAGCGCCTTGAACGCTGGCTCAAGACGCAGGGTAACAGGATAATACTCGTTGCCGGGTGGTTGGTGTCCTTGAAGCTGGCTTATGAGTTGGGACAATGGGCACAATAATTGCATTGAGCGTCGGTGTTATTATGTTATTTGTTTTGGCTTTGTTGATTGATTACGCGGGGACACACGTCGATGAGTAAGCCAGCCAAAAAAATTGATTATATCTGGATCGTGCCGGTCGCCCTTGGCTTTGTGTTGTTGCTGTATATGTGCCAACCTTCCACACCACAGGTGCCGCCCACCGCTACGGCTTTGACTTGGGAAACGGAAGCCCCTTATACCAATACACCAACGTTGGAACCAACCAGCACACCTACCCCCACAAGTTCTCCTGCCCCGACGGCGACACCTACCCCCACAAGTTCTCCTACCCCGACGGCGACACCTACCCCCCAACCGACACCTATCCCCACAAGTTCTCCTACTCCCACCTATGAGCCGGAACCGCTCAGGATGGGCGGTTATTGGATCACAATTATGACCGGTGACACGGTGTACGACCTGGCTTGTAATATATACAATGATTGTTCTCGTTATCCGTTTATTTGCGCAGCCAATGATTTGGACCCGTGCGGGCTGATACACGCGGATAATGAGTTGTGGATACCGTACTATGAAGTGGATTAGATCGGCTCTATGGTTAATCGCCTGGCTATTGGTTAAACCGATAATTACGGGCCGGATAGCCAAGGGGATAAGAGATCACGGTAAAGATGAGTACGTGAGAGAGTGTGGGGAGTTGGTTAACAATGAGTAAATACGACGACAACACCAGAGCGGCGGTTATGGCTGCCCTTTTGGGGGGCCAGTCAATTTCATCGGTTGCCAGTGAATACAAAATACCACGCGGGACAGTAGCCACATGGTCCTCAAAATTACCCAAAAATCAAACTGTTTCAAACACAAAAAAAGAGGAAATTGGTGATTTATTACTCGAATACTTGGGCGCAAACCTAAAGGCGCTCAGGATACAGGTTGAACAGTTTGCTAGTGTAGAATGGTTAAACAAACAGAACGCCGCCGATGTTGCAGTGTTACATGGTGTTATGACAGACAAAGCGGTCAGATTATTAGAGGCGTTTAGTAATGATAGCGGTACAGACACCGAGGATTAAAACCGGGCCGTTTTTTTTTGGAGATGGCCGGCCAGAAAAAGCAGAGGTAAGAAACCTCTGGCAACCTAACCCTGACAAAGACGGCGCCCACAATCCACAATATCTTGCGCTAAAAAGCAACGCTGACGAATTATTTTATGGTGGGGCGGCTGGCGGCGGTAAAACATTTTTTTTGCTTGGCCTGGCCGCAACAAAGCATACAAAATCAGTCATTTTTAGGCGGGTGTATCCTAACCTAAAGGAAATTATCCGTAAATCTTATGATATTTTGGACGGCGTAGGGGTATACAATAAAACGGATAAAGAATGGCGGTTTTATGATAAGTCCATAGAATTTGGAGCGGTTCAGTATGAGGATGACAAGAAGAATTGGCAAGGCCGTGATCATGACCTGAAGGGGTTTGATGAAATCACAGAATTTACTCGATCACAGTATCAATTTATCATCGGTTGGAACCGCAGCACGAATCCAAAGCAACGGTGCAGGGTGGTTGTAACCGGCAACCCGCCCACAGATGAGGCGGGAAGTTGGGTAGTAACAGAGTGGGAGCCGTGGCTTAATCCAGACTTTCCTAACCCAGCAACGCCTGGTGAATTGCGTTGGTATTATTACCACGATGAGCGCCCGGTATGGCTGGAGAGCGGCGATCCGGTCAAGGTAGATGGGGAGGAGATATACCCGCGTAGCCGAACGTTTATTTCGGCAAGGCTAGATGATAACCCGCATTTGTCTAGTGACAATAGTTACAAATCCGTTTTGCAATCGTTGCCAGAACCATTAAGAAGCCAGTTGTTACACGGTGATTTTACAGCCGCCGGCAAAGCGGACCCCTGGCAGGTTATACCAACGGCCTGGGTGAAACTGGCCCAAAAGCGATGGTTAGAGAGAGAGAAACCGGATATGCCCTGTTCTGGGGTGGGGGTTGACGTGGCCAGAGGCGGCATTGACAAGCTGGCCATTAGCAAAAGATACGGCACCTGGTTTGATGAATTGATAGCCGTACCAGGAGTGAATGTTGAAGATGGACCAAAGGCCGCCGGCATTGTCTATAATGAATTATCACCGGAGTCACACATAGGTTACATAAACATTGACGTGGTAGGGGTGGGTACTTCACCTTATGATTCATTAAAGGCAATCTTCCCCGGTAAGGTGATTCCGGTCAATGCCGGCTCTAAATCGGATTATGAGGTCAAAAAAGATGAAGAGTGGCAATCTCCAACCATTCTAAAGATGCGCAACATGCGGGCGGAGTACCATTGGAGAATGAGACAAGCTTTGGACCCGGTACACGGTGAAAATATCGCCTTACCACCTGGCCCTGACATTGTGGCTGATTTATGCGCGGCCCGATGGAAGCCCATGGCCGGGGGTGTGGTGCAAATTGAAGATAAAGACGAAATTAAAAAACGGCTGGGGCGTTCTCCCGATGTTGGGGAGGCGATAATGTTAGCCAATTTACCAGAGCAATCTCCCTGGCGCTCGGTTGAATTTCTAAAGGTGTAAATATGGCAGAAGCAAATCCCAAACAAAAATCAATTGACATCCCGGCCATTAACCGTTATGTGCCGGCCTGGATTACCCCACAGTGGATGGTGGCTGAGCGTTGGCGACGGGTGGTAGACAATCAACCCATTGCCGCTATTTGTGAAGAGGCGATTATAGCCGATTTGCAAGACACACCTTTCGAGGTGCGGGCAAAAGACCCAAAAGAAGAGGATAAATTATCCGACGATATAAATCACTATACCAATATCCTAAACGTTGATTTTTTTGGGGCTATATCCGGCTTTGATACGGTCCTGGTAGGTCTGGGCGTGCAAGATATGCTTAGGATACCGATGGGTGGCAATTTTGAAGTTATCCGCTATCCTGACAAACAGGGCGGATTAAAAGAGCAAAACCCCAAAGGGCACGTTCACCAATTGGTGTACATTGACGGCTCCACCCTGTCACCCACATTCGACAAACAATTTCCCGTAATGCAGCAAATACCAGAGGATTCTAGCCGCCGCGTATTTTTCAAACGTGATGAGATTATGCGTTTGGTACAAAAGCCTCGGGTAGAAATGAAAGCCTGGGGGTACCAATTGGCTCCGCCGGAAAAGATTTATTTGGCTATTTTGTCGTTGTATCGGGGTGATGCTTATTACGCCAATTTACTATTGGACACGCCAGAAGCCGGTTTGCTCGATTTGGGCGATATGAGTAAACAGAGCGCAGAGGATTGGTTGTCATCGTTTAGGGAGTTGATGACCGGTATTGACCCGTTTAAGATTCCGGTACTGTACGAGCATACAACTGCGGCTAAATATATTAACTTTGGCAGACCGCCAACAGAAATGATGTTCGCTGATGTTACGCTGAAGTATAGCCAGATCACACACGCCGGCTACGGATTGACATTGACCGACACCGGCATGGGTGATCCCCAAAAAACGCTTGCCGGTTCTGTGCGAGACGAGAGAAGATCAAGGCGGAGCGGTTTCGGTAGGGCTAGAGAGGCGATTAAAACGACTCTGAACAAAGACGTAATGCCGGATTATTTAGAGTTTAATTGGATCGAGAACGATCCAGAAAGCCAAACACAACGAGCTAGAGCCTTTCTTGTCACGGCTCAGGCGATAAAATGGGCAAAGGACGCAGGCTTTGTTACTGCGGCAGAGGGGCAAGCTGAATTGATTAAAAGCGGGGTTTTAACAGTAGAGGTTGAGCAACCGAAAGAACAAGAGCCGCCACCAACCCCCCCAATTCCGTCCGGCTCGCAAAATGGCAACCGGGCAACCCAGCAAGTATCCGACAAAAAGCCCGTGTCCGAAGGCGGCCGGGGTGATGTGACCGGCAAGGCAGAATTGGGCAGCGAGAAAATAACCGCCGTGCCCAAAGATAGCGATCACTTTGACCAGTTGGCCACCGTATTCAGGCAGGCGTTTGACGGAATGGTAAGCCGGATGGAGCCGCCGCAAATTATGAAGCTGGTCAAGGTGGCCACCCGTAAAATGTTCCCTGATGTCACCCAAGCTTTTTTGTCTATAGAGGACACAGACATAGACCAATGGCAGGCGGAGCGGCTTAAAGCGTGGTTTGGGGAAGAGTCTGAATTTGATAACTACCCTGACGTACAAAAGGCTAATGATGTTGTATTATCAGACCTTGAAAAGACACTAAACGGTGACGAATGGTGGAAACTCGATCCGGCTGTAGCCGCCTCCGCCGTGGTCATCTTCCAGATGGCCTTCTCTGAGGGGGCAAGCGTGGCCGCCCAGCAAGTTCAAGAGTTTTTGTATACTGAGGGATTGAGAGACCAGCCCGCCATCATCGGTTTATCATTTGACCTAAAAAACAAGCGCACCTTGAAGATGCTGGAGAAGGCCGCCTCGCAATTGGTAACGAGGGTCAACGACGGCACCAAATTTTATCTTAAGCGAATTATCACCGCCGGGGTTGATGAGGGATTATCAAGCCCGGCCATAGCCAAGATGATCAGAGAGGGTGCCGACGTTGAGGACATCTTAAAAGAGGCCGGCTATACCGGGCGGGTGATAGACACGGTTAAGTCTGAGGTTGGCGCAATGACCCGTAACCGGACGAATAGCATTGTTAACACCGAGATTAACCGGGCGGAGAGTGAAGGCCGCCGGTTGCAATGGCGTTCGATGGGGCTGACTAAAAAACAGTGGGTACACACCGGCCCTGATGTGCCTTGCCGGTTCTGCCAGGCTAATCAGGCTCGCGGCTTTATTGATATTGATATGCCTTTTGAGGGTGTGTTTGGGGAGATACAAGGCCCGCCGGCACACCCTCAGGTTGACCATTGCCATTTAGGATTTGATGAGAAGGAATTGATAGCCAAAGCGGATACTTTGAAGATTTGGACGGGGGAATAATGCAAAAAATCAAACGCCGCCCACATAAACCAAAAATACCACCAACCACCAACCAGAATGACCCTTGTGCTCAGCGTCTTAGCAACCTGTCCCTGGAGTTAACCCTGGCCGGCGGGCAGGTGTTAAAAGAGCATTTTGATTTTGATGAGAATCAGGTAAGCGAATGGTTAGACAAGACCATTACCCAAGCAAAGGCTAATCGTGGTCAGTAAAGCGTTTTTGATGCGTTTCCGGTCCATCCTTATAGAGATGTTGAATTGCCTTGACGATGAGTTGGGACTACCGCGTACCGTACCACCCAAGAATAAACGGCGCAAGCAGCGCTCTGTTGACGTTACGGTATCTATTTGATATAATGAACAGTAGGACATAACCAAATATTTAACGCCAGTAAGTTGTCAAAACGATAGGGGCGCATTCCATCGGTAGCAATGCCGGGGGTGCGCCCCTTTTTTTTATTCATTTAATCGAAAGGGTTAATAAATAATGGCTACAAAAACACAATCTAAAGATGCGGGAATCAAGCAAGAGAATCCCGATGCGGACGTTCACCACATCGTTAGAAAAATCGGAGTGCAACAAACACCGGACGGCACCATCACCGCCGACCAAGCGGATGCCTATATCCGCACGTGGCTGCAAGCCGGCTATACGCTGGCTTTTGTCGAGGCGCTTGGTCTGGAGCCGGGCGGGGTAAACGTCCTGTACATCCTAACCAGAAATGCTTGAGTTCTTTTTCTTCCTGGCCGTCGGGCGCTTGCTAATATGGCTATTGCAAACCAGTGGCCTAATGCGCCCGGTGTGGGCCTGGAAGCCTATTTTAACAGAGTTAGGGGGATGTGACTTGTGTCTTGGCTTTTGGGTGTATTTGGGGTTGGCGGTTTTTGTGCCGGCTCCGTTTGGCATTTGGCCCGGAGTGGTAGAGGCGGTAATACTGGCCGCTATAGCCACCTTCGCCGCGCACCTGATACGCCTGGGTTGGCAAGTAAAGTTTGGGGTAGTGATCGATGGATAATCAAAACGCCTTTATAGAGGTTCAGTTAAGCATCACAAAAGCCAGTTTGCAGCAAAACGGTACTATGCGCTGGTTGGCGGTGTGCAGCGATACCGGGTCAGACCGGACCGGCGAGGCCACCAGTCTATCATTATTCAATGACTGGATCGAACGGGCTGAATCGGGCAAGGCCGTCTCGTTTTTGCCCCCACCGCGTAAGCCGTTTTTGGGATTATCGCACTACCCGGACCTGGAAGGCTTTGGCGAGGCCGGGTTGACTGACAAAATGCTGGTTGACGGAAACCGCTTCAAGGCTGGGGGGTCATTCCATGGTGATGAATCCCAACCGCTGGGCAAGGCTCTTTTTTCTGCTATCCGCAAAGAGAGAGAGCTAATCAAACGCGGGGGTACCGTAGAGCAACCAATACGAATAAGCGCTGGCTGGTGGGATTTAGCCCACCAGCATGGCGATTTTATATTTGAGCGTAAATCATTAAGCGATGTTTGCCCGATGTGCAAAAATGGGGCCACAGATAAAACCTATCTAAAGGGACAATTAGATCACTTCGCCGCCACCCGCGTCCCTATCAACCCCCGCACATCGTTGACCCTGGAGGAAAAGTCAATGACCACTCGCAAGAAAGATGCCCAATCCATTATTGAAGATGACGACCTGGCTGAAGAGTTGGATAAGAGGGCCGCTCTGACCGGTAAATCTGAAACCGAAGATTTACCCGAGGGGATGGTGACAAAGGCCAAAGACAAAAAGGATAAAAAGCTCCCACCCTTTTTGAAGGACAAAATAGAGGGCGAAGAAGAGGATGAGGAAGCCGAAGAGGGAGACGCTAAACCCAAGAAAAAGGGTAAAAAGGCGGAATCCGAAAAGGCTGAGGTTGAAAAGATGCCGGCCGGCGAAGAGGCTCATAAGCCCTTTGGCGGGGCCACGTCTTTGGGTGATGCTGAGGCATTTATGCAAGCCCAACAACAGGCGGCTGAGCTTTATTCGCAGTGGTCATTATTTCAAACCGTTATGAGTAATGTATTAGACCAGGCGGAGCCGGGCGATGTCAAAGCCAAGGTTAACGACCTGGTTAATGAATTTGGTTCTCGCGTGGCCGCAATTAAGGCGGCTGTTGAAGATGTTGTATTAGTACAAGACGCAGGAGGTATTATCATGGCTGATCAAGAAAGCCAAACACAAGAGAGCGCAGAGGGGTTAGACGTCACAGCCGCCGTAAATGAAGCTCTTACTAATGTCGATTTGAATCGGCAACAGAAAGCAGAGGCTATTCAGCAAGCCCTGCAAGAATATGCCGAAACTATCAAAGCGGAACTTGACGCGGTAGACCCACCCGATCCGGGCGAAGCCGTAACAAAGGCGATGCTGCCGGTTGTGGAAAAGTTGGATTTGCTCATTTCTAAACTGGGCGAAAGTCAACCGCAAGCGACACAGGCGCCGGTTCAAAAGAGCCTCGCGCCCACTGGCGCACCCGCACCCGTGCAAGACCCGCAAACGCCGGTTAGCCCAATCACCGGGCAGCCGTCCAAGCTCAGAGCGATGATTAACCGCTCGGTTGGAATGACTCAATAACAATTTTTTAACGCTGACTATCAAGCGTTAAGCCTATCACGGCGTGCTATTTAGTCTGTGTTGTCATTAGGAGGATATAAAATGACTGTGACAGCACCAAATTTTGGTGAACAGGTTTTGAACCTTGGCAGCGATGCGCACCAGGACCCTAATTTTGTATTACGGGCAACCGACCCCAATGTTTTACCCCAGCCCTACTCTACGCCCGGTGATTTCGCCGCGCAATATCCGACCCCGTTGGATGTTACCGAAATCATCGCCATGTGTGAAGAGGTTACGGCCTGGAACGCTATCCCCACTGAGCAAACCAGTCTTAAGCAACACACCTGGCGCGAGCTTAACTCTCTGGCCTTCACCACCGGCTCCAGCTTAATCGCTTTCGCTGATGGCGAGTGTCCCGAAGAGTACAGCCACGACGGCACCAACACCACCGTAACTCTTAAGAATATCGGGGCTAAAAAGTCTCTCTCTGAGAGTGATATTATGCACTCCGCCGCCGTCGCGTCCGCCAACTGGAACGGCATTAACCGTTTGGTAGGTGGCATTCCGGCCGGCCAAGGTGTACCGGGTGGCAGCAATACCGCCACCTTCGCCCAAGAGGCCGTGGCTGACGTAAAAGAGAAAGAAGTTCGGCTGGCTATGACCCTGACTATGAACGGCTGGGATAGGTTGCTGATCGAAGGTGACGCAACTACGCGCCCGCTGGAATTTGATGGTCTTGAAAACTTGGTCACTTCCGGCAACGGCTCTCATACCAATAGTTCAGCCCCGTCTGGTACGTTTAGCTCGCAAACTTATGACCGCTTTATTGCGGAAAGTTGCGCCAAGCCTACCCACGTATTTGGACACCCGCAAGCCATTCAAGAGATGTTGAGCGGTTACTTCCAGCTTGGCTATCAAGGCTCGCAAATCGTGAACTTCCAGAATGGCGACCGTATCACCCCCGGCTTTAATTTCGCCGGGTTTGTCAATACCGGTGTAGGCCGGCTGGCGGTGGTAGCTGATAACAACTTCAACATTAGCGCGGCTTCAGGGACCACGTTCTTGGGCCGGTTGTTTGGCCTGAGAATGACCCATAACGGGGTGCCGTTGGTGTATCGGTTGGATCAAATCCCATTCCAAATGAAAGACCTGGTACCGGGTTGTACGGCAATCAGTTTTATGGTCTGGGCTAAAACGGCCTTGATTGTGAAGCACCGCTGTGCTCACAGCAACTTTACGGCGCTGTTTACCGGTAACATTACCACAACCTGCCCTGTGATTGGGTAGACCGGAGAGGGGGAGGGGTAACTCTCCCCCTTTTTTTGAATGGATAAACAAACTTTACACATTGCCCACATAGCTCAAGCCCTGGTACTCAGAGCGCAAACGGACGCGCCAAACTATAAAGCCCACAGTGTACCCACGGTCAATTGTGGCACATGTCGCCATTTTGTGAGGTCTGCTGAGTGCGATTTATTCAGCTTTGCGGCGGATGCGGATTATGTTTGCGACAGCCACGCGGAGAGGGTGCCGGATGTGGGGCAGGTGAAGAGCGAGGCTAAAAAAGATTATTTAGAAGCGATTAACGCCTTACTTGTGTTTAGACACATGCAAGGGAAGCATAATCAGCGGCGGCACGCCTGGAGATACGGGGCAGGGGGAGCAAGGCAATCATTAAAAGACAGCTCAAAGGGAGAACGTGAAGAGTACAAACGACGGGCGCGCAAAAAGGGAATGGGCGCCGGGGTTGAGGTAAGCGAGAAACGTGTTAAAACTGCCAAATCAAGAGTAAAAAAAGAAAAAACACAGCTAAAAAGAGATGAGAGGGAATGGCGGCGAATAGACAACGAGTGGCATGAGCGAAACAAAAAATCAAATAGACAATTGGAAAAATCCGGGGCTTGGGGGGAAAAGGCCCAAAAAGCTCAAGAGGCAGTAGACAAGCACGCCGCAAAAATGGATAAAAACAATGGCTGGTCAAAACCAAAAGAGATAGAACGACGTAATAAGCTACTGGATAAACGAAACGAGGCGTTTAAGAGATTCAACGAAGAGAGCGAGAAAACCACGAAGTTAATAGAGGAAACCAGACAATGGGCGTTAGATGCAGGATTCCCACAAAATCAATTTGGGGGGATAGAAGCGCAATACCCAGCAAAGCAGATAGCCAAGGGTAGACAAGATTTTCATAACCGCACCAAAGGCGACAGGGAAATCATACAAAATGAATTTAGAAAAGAGGCCGCGCAGGTTAGAAAGCAAATTAAACA
>Ga0098074_1001467_pt1 | contig 11956 bp, 9 predicted proteins | sample 32_taG_FD_75064 | JGI IMG/M metagenome (GOLD analysis project Ga0098074, IMG submission 75064) | Marine viral communities from the Gulf of Mexico - 32_GoM_OMZ_CsCl metaG | ecosystem: Environmental > Aquatic > Marine > Oceanic | place: Atlantic Ocean: Gulf of Mexico | collected 2015-07-12
CCGGAGGGGTCCTCTCGGACCGTTTCGGGCGCTGCGCGACGACGGCGGCGATGATGGTCTGCTCCGGGGCGGCGGCTCTCGGCATCGGGTTCGCCTTCGACGGGCCGCCCTGGGTTCTGGCGCTCGTGGCGCTGGTCTGGGGGATCACGGTGATCGGCGACAGCGCCCAGTTCTCGGCGGCCGTGACCGAGCTGGCGGATTCGCGGTTCGTCGGCACGGCGCTGGCGCTGCAGCTCGGGATCGGCTTCGCGCTGACGGTGGTGGCGATCTGGGCGCTGCCGAGGTTCGCCGAATGGATCGGCGGCTGGCAATGGGCGTTCCTGATGCTGGTACCGGGACCGGTGGTCGGAGCGACGGCGATGCTGCTGCTCAGGGCGCGCCCCGAGGCGGCGCGGATGGCCGGCGGGCGACGCTGATCAGGCGACGTCTCCCGGTGGAGAGCCCCGGGGGCACTGCCCCCGGAGCCCCCGGAGTATTTCCGGAACGATGAAGCGGGGGAGTCTCAGAGCTCGGCGTTGGCCTCGGCGCGGCTCTTGCCGGTGAGGTCCATCGCCAGCGTGGCGGCCATGAAGTCGTCGAGGTCGCCGTCGAGCACGCCCTGGGTGTCCGAGGTCTCGTGGTTCGTCCGCAGGTCCTTCACCATCTGGTAGGGCTGCAGCACGTAGGAGCGGATCTGGTTGCCCCAGCCTGCGGAGCCCTTGCTCTCGTGCGCCTCGTTGATCGCCGCGTTCCGGCGGTCGAGCTCGAGCTGGTAGAGCCGCGATTTCAGCGCCTTCATGGCGATGTCGCGGTTCTGGTGCTGCGACTTCTCGGACGAGGTGACCACGATCCCGGTCGGGAAGTGGGTAATGCGGACCGCCGAGTCGGTGGTGTTCACGTGCTGACCCCCGGCGCCCGAGGAGCGGTAGGTGTCGATCCGGATGTCCGAGGGGTTCACCTCGATCTCGATGTTGTCGTCGACCACCGGGTAGACCCAGACGCTCGCGAAAGAGGTCTCGCGGGTGCCCTTGCCGAAGGGCGAGATCCGGACGAGGCGGTGCACCCCGCTCTCGGATTTCAGCCAGCCATAGGCGTTGTGGCCCGAAATCTTGTAGGCGACCGACTTGATCCCCGCCTCGGCGCCCGCTTCCTCGGATTGCAGCTCGACCTTGTAGCCGCGCTTCTCGGCCCAGCGGACGTACATGCGTTGCAGCATGTTGGCCCAGTCGCAGGCCTCGGTGCCGCCGGCGCCGGCGTTGATCTCGAGGAAGGTGTCGTTGCTGTCGGCCTCACCGTTCAGCAGCGCCTCGAGTTCCTTCTCGGCGGCCCTGGCGCGCAGGGCCCTGAGGGCGGCTTCGGCTTCGGTGACGACGTCCGCGTCGCCTTCCTCTTCGCCCATCTCGATCAGCTCGACGTTGTCGTCGAGTTCCTGCCGGATGGAATTGTAGCCCTCCAGGCTGTCGACCAGCGCCTGCCGGTCGCGCATCAGTGCCTGGGCCTTTGCCGGGTCGTCCCAGAGGTTCGGGTCCTCGACGCGCGCGTTGAATTCCTCGAGCCGGTGCTGGGCCGTCTCGAGGCCCATCCGCTGGCCGAGCAGCTCAAGGCTCTTCTCGATATCGGCGACGATGTTCTGGGCTTCCGCGCGCATTGGGATGTTCCTCTGGATCTGGGGGGCCTGATACAGCGAAGACCGGGGACGGACAAGCCGGCGGCGGGATCGCGCGGTCACAACGGGCGGAGGCGGGCTCCCTGGCCTTGCTCGGTGTCGCTGCCGTACACCGGGCCTGTGTCCAGCCTCCGGTGGATGGCAGATGTCAGGCTGCAGGCCGGGCTCAAGCCCGACTGGCCCGTCGGATCAATACAACCCGCCCGAGCTCAGCGTCCCGAAATCCGCCTTCGGCCCGACCACCGCCTTGCGGCCCGTGGAGGTCGTGACCTCGCGCCCGCCCTGCGGCACCTCGTCGAACAGCGGCAGGTTGGCGCCCATGGCGAAACCGCCGTCGAACGAGATCCCGAACACGGGCTCCTCGCCGTCGCGGAAGTACTCCGCCACCACGTTCTCGCCCTGCGCGTCGTCGGCCAGCCGCGCGCCGGTGAACCGGTCGATCTTGATGAAATGCCCGCCCGGCGGGATCCGGAACTTGCCGCCGCCGTATTTCGTCACCGCCTTCTCCATGAAGCGCTGGAACACCGGCCCGCAATAGCCCCCGCCCGAGGCGCCACGCCCGAGGCTCCGCGGTTCGTCGTAGCCGATGTAGCAGCCCGCGACGATGTTCGAGGTGAAGCCGATGAACCACACGTCCTTCGCGTCGTTCGTCGTACCGGTCTTGCCCGCGGTCGGCACCGGCAGGTTCACCGAACCCGCGGCGGTGCCGCGCTGGACCACGCCCTGCATCATCGAGGTAAGCTGGTAGGCCGTGATCGCGTTCATCACCCGGTCCCTGCGCGAGTCGATATGCGGCGCTTCCCGGGCAGGCAGCGAGGGGTCGTCGCAATCGGTGCAGACCCGCTGGTCATGGCGGTAGATCGTCTTGCCGTAGCGGTCCTGCACGCGGTCGACCAGCGTCGGCTCGACCCGTTCGCCGCCATTGGCGAACATGGCGTAGGCCGCGACCATGTTGAACAGCGTCGTCTCCTCAGAGCCGAGCGAGTTGGCGAGGTAGGGGCCCATGTTCTCGTAGACGCCGAAGCGCTCGGCATAGGAGGCGACCACGTCCATGCCGACCTCCTGGGCGAGGCGCACGGTCATCAGGTTGCGCGACTTCTCGATCCCGGTCCTGAGCGGGGTCGGTCCGTAGAACTGGTTCGAGGCGTTGGTCGGGCGCCAGATCCCCTGGCCGGTGTCGATCTCGATCGGCGCGTCGATGATGATCGTCGCGGGGGTGTAGCCGCTGTCGAGCGCCGAGGCATAGACAAAGGGCTTGAAGCTCGAGCCGGGCTGCCGCCGCGCCTGGGTCGCGCGGTTGAACACCGAATGCTGGTACGAGAACCCGCCCTGCATCGCGATCACCCGGCCGGTATTCACGTCCATCGCCATGAAGCCGCCCTCGACCTCGGGCACCTGGCGGAGCGTCCAGCGGATGAATTCGCCCGAGCCGTCCTCGGTCATCCGGCGCACGAACACCACGTCGCCGCGGGTGAAGATGTCCTTGAACGACCCCTTGAGCCAGGAGATGTCCTTGCGCGGCACGTAGAACGCTTCCGCCTCGGTCTCCTCGACCCCCTCGATGCCGACCCGCATCCGCTCGTCGCCCACTTCCAGCACCACGGCCGGGTGCCAGACGCCGTCCAGGTCGATGTCCCGGGCCACGTCGGTCGAGGCCAGCGCCGCGCGCCAGGCCTCCTCCGAGCCGAGCTGCGCTTCCTCGATCGTCTTGCCGGTGCCGCGCCAGCGGCCGAGGCTGCGGTCATATTGCTCGAGCTGGGTGCGCAGCGCCTTCGCCGCCTCGACCTGCATCTCGGGATCGATGGTGGCGCGGACCGCGAAGCCGCCGGTCAGGAATTCACCCTCGCCGAAGTCGCGGCTGAGCTGGCGGCGTATTTCATCGGTGAAATAATCGCGCGGCGGGAGGGCGGCCTTGAAGCTCTCGAAATCGCCGTTCTGGACGCTGCGGAGCGGCTGTTTCACCTCTTCCTCGTAGACCGCCTGGGTGATGTAGCCGTTCTCCTTCATCTCGCGGAGCACATAGTTGCGGCGCTCGGTCACCCGTTCCTTGGCGGTCACCGGATGGTAGCGGCCGGGCGCCTGCGGCAGGGCCGCGAGCATTGCGGCCTCGTGCGGGGCGAGTTCGCCCAGGGTCTTGTTGAAATAGGTCTGGGCGGCGGCGGCCACGCCATAGGAGTTCTGCCCAAGGAAGATCTCGTTCAGGTACAGCTCGAGGATCTTCTCCTTCGAGAGCGTCTCCTCGAGCCGGGTGGCGAGGATGATCTCCTTGATCTTGCGTTCGATCCTGCGGGAGCCGTCGAGCAGGAAGTTCTTCATCACCTGCTGGGTGATGGTCGAGGCGCCTCGGACATCCTTGCCCCTTGATTTCACGGCGTCCACGGCCGCCGCCAGCATGCCCCGGGTGTCATATCCCGCGTGATGGTAGAAGTTCTTGTCCTCGGCCGAGATGAAGGCCTGTTTCACCAGCTCGGGGATCTCCTCGGCGGGCGCATAGAGCCGGCGCTCGACGGCGAACTCGTCGATGATCCGGCCCTCGCCGGAATAGATCCGGCTGATCGTCTTCGGCTGGTACTGGGCGAGGCTCTCGTGGGAGGGCAGATCGCGGCCATAGACCCAGAAGACCGCGCCGATGGAAAGGGCGCCCACGGCAAGGCCAAGCGTCAGCATCGTGAAGATGCCGCCGAAGAAGGACAGGATGAATCGGATCACGTCGGGCCCCTTGGAAATACAGGGCTCTATATAGGGCGCGCGGCGTCCCGGTGCAAAACACAAGAAATCGAAATGGCGAGGGCCCGCCTTCCGTGACGGGAAATGTCACGGGCGGGTGATCCCGAACCTCTCGGGAACCGGGTTCAGTGCTCCCGCCGCCGGGTCCGGCGATCCTCCGGCCCGGCCTTCTTCAGCCGCAGCAGCACGCCCACGCGTGGGAAGGTCCCGGTCTCGAACCGCGACCGGGTCCTGAGCACCGGCGTGTTCTCGGAGGCCCGCATCCGGCTTTCCCGCAGCACGATGTAGAGCCCGCTGCCCACCACGATCCCGGCACCCACAAGGGTGCTGAGGTCCGGCACCTCGGCGAAGAACAGCATCCCGTAGACCGTGGCCCACAGGATCTGGCTGTACTGCATCGGCGCTACGATCACTGCCTCGCCGTGGCGGTAGGCCTCGATCATCAGCGCGGCGGCGAGGAAGGCCATTGCCGCCATCGCAGCGGAGAGCCCCAGATGCGCCACCGGCATGGGCTCGTAGACGAAGGGCAGCGAGGCTCCCATCACGAGGAACTGCGCCAGCATCGGATAGAGCAGAAGGACGACGCTCCGCTCCTCGCGCCCGATCTTGCGGACGATGACCGAAGCGGTGGCCGAAGTGATCGCCGCCACCAGCGCCGCGAGATGGCCGAAGCCCAGTTCGGTGCCTCCGGGGCGGAGCACCACCAGCACCCCGCAGAGGCCCACGATCACCGCGATCCATCGGCGCAGGCGGACCTTCTCGCCAAGGATCGGGATCGAGAAGACGGTGACCAGCAGCGGCGCCGAGAAGAGGATCGCGTAGGTCTGCGCCAGCGGCAGGACCGAGAAGGCGTAGAAGGCGCTGATCCCGGTGGTGACCGCCGCAGCCGTGCGGGCCAGCGTCCACCAGGGGTGGACGGGCCGCAGGGTGCCGGGGTTCACGTCCCGGATCAGCATGACCATCGCCATCGGAAAACCGAAGAGCACGCTGAAGAAGACGATCTGGAAGGCGCTGTAATGCGCCCCCAGTGTCTTCACCACCACGTCGTGGGTGGCATAGATGGCAAAAGCCAGAAGGGCGGTCAGCGCGCCCCGCGCGTTCTGTGACATCGGCGGTCCTTTCCGGTCAGGGCCAGATTAGGACCGCCGGAGCCTCATGCGAGGGATGCATCGAGCGCCGCGACGATCGCATCGCCCATTTCGGACGTGCTGACCGGCGCCTTGCCCTCTTCGCCCAGAAGATCGGCAGTTCGCACACCGTCCGCCAGCACTTTCTCCACCGCCTTCTCGACGCGGGTCGCCTCGTCGCCCATGTCGAACGAATAGCGCAGCGCCATCGCGAACGACAGGATGCAGGCGATCGGGTTCGCCTTGCCCTGGCCCGCGATGTCCGGGGCCGAACCATGCACCGGCTCGTAGAGCGCCTTGGGCCGGCCGTTGGCCATCGGGGCACCGAGCGAGGCGGAGGGCAGCATCCCGAGCGAGCCGGTCAGCATCGCCGCGAGGTCGGACAGCAGGTCGCCAAAGAGGTTGTCGGTGACGATCACGTCGAACTGCTTGGGCCAGCGGGTCAGCTGCATGGCACCGGCGTCGGCGTACATGTGGGAGAGCTCGACATCCGGGTATTCGGCGTCATGGATCTCCTGCACGACGTCGCGCCAGAGGATGCCGGATTCCATCACGTTGGCCTTCTCCATCGAGCAGACCTTGTTCGACCGCTTGCGCGCCATCTCGAAGGCCGACCGCGCCACGCGGGCGATCTCGCTCTCGGTGTAGCGCTGCGTGTTGATGCCGACGCGCTCGTTGCCTTCCTTGATGATGCCGCGGGGCTCGCCGAAATAGACGCCCGAGGTCAGCTCGCGGATGATCATGATGTCGAGGCCCGCCACCACGTCCTTCTTCAGCGACGAGAAATCGGCCAGAGCGTCGAAGCATTGCGCGGGCCGGAGGTTCGCGTAGAGGTCCATCTCCTTCCGCAGCCGCAGCAGCCCCCGCTCGGGCTTCACGCTGAAGTCGAGCTTGTCGTATTTCGGCCCGCCGACGGCGCCCAGCAGGACGGCATCCACTTCCTGTGCCTTCGCCATCGTGTCGTCGTGCAGCGGGGTGCCGTGCTTGTCGTAGGCGCAGCCCCCGACGAGGTCCTCGCTCACGTCGAAGCTCACGCCGCGCTTCGCACCGAACCAGTCGATGATCTTGCGCACTTCGGCCATCACCTCGGGCCCGATGCCGTCGCCCGGCAGGATGAGAAGCGAGGGGTTGCTCATTCGATCGTTCCTTTTCCCATGTCCCGGATCGGGTATCCCTTTGGCCGGGGGCGGTCAAGAAACCCCGCGTCAGGCGGGCCGCAGAAACGGCGCCAGGCCGCGCTCCAGCAGGCGCCAGACCAGATCCACCCGTGGGATCCGCCGCACCTTCTCGTGCGCCGCGATCCAGACCGGCAGGCCGGGGATGGAAAGGTCCGGCAGCAGCTCCTCGATCCCCTCCGCCGCGCGCCCGACATGGGCCTGGAAGAAGCCCACCCCGCAGCCCGCGCGGAGGTATTCGAAATACGCCACCTGGTCGTCGGTGCGGAGCCGGAAGTCCTCCCGGACCACCGGCCAGCCCATGCCGCGCATCGCCCGGAGCATCAGTTCGGAGCGGTCGAAGCCGATCATGTCGTGCTCCGCCAGTTCGGCCACGTCCCGGGGCCGCCCACGCGCCTCGAGATAGGAGGTCGCCGCGAAACAGCCGATCTCGATATCGCCCAGATGCCGCGTCACGATGTCCAGCTGCTCGGGCCGGTACATCCGCACCGCGATATCGGCCTCGCGGAACAGCAGGTTCCCGGTCGCATCGCTGGCGTCGATCTCGACCGAGATCCCCGGGACGTCCCGCAGGGTCCCCGCCACGATCCCCGGCAGGATGTGATGCGCTACCACCTCGCTCGCCGTGATCCGCACCGTCCCGGTCAGCGCCTCGTCCCGCCCCGCCGCTGCCAGAGCCATCTCGGCCATCGCCGCCGCCATCCGCTCGGCCCCGGGCAGAAGCGCCTGCCCCGCCTCGGTCAGGTCGAGCCCCCTCGGCTGCCGGGCGAAGAGCACCATCCCGGTCTCCGCCTCCAGCCGCGCGATGTGCCGTCCCAGCGTCGGCTGGCTGATCCCGAGCGCCCGCGCCCCGCCCGAGAGCGATCCCTCCCGCGCCACCGCGAGGAAGGCCTGCACCAGCGACCAGTCGAGAAGTTCGAAGGCATGATCCATTCACGAATGAATACACGACCTCTGATTTCTCGCAATTCCGATATGCGTGTGAATGCCTCATCTTCCTTTCATCACCCGACGGGAGACCACGCCATGACTCGCACTGCCCTCATCACCGGCGCCAACGGCAAGTTCGGCCGCCACTCGGTCCGCGCCTTCGCCGAGGCCGGCTGGCACGTCCGCCGCTTCGACCGGAAGACCGAGAACCTCACCGAGGCCGCCAAAGGCGCCGACGTGATCGTCATGGGGATGCACCCGCCGACCTACGACCTCTGGGACGTGCAGCTCCTCCCCCTGCACCAGACCGCCATCGGCGCCGCCCTCGCCCATGACATCCCCGTCATCGTCCCCGGCAACCTCTACGGCTTCGGCCCCGGTGCCGGACCGGTCTTCGGCCCTTCCGCGCCGATGACCGCCACCAACCCCCTCGGCCAGCTCCGCCGCGAGATGGAGGCGCTCTACCGGAACAGCGGCGCCCGGACGATCATGCTCTATTGCGGCGATTTCATCGACGATCGCGCCAGCGGCAACTGGTTCGACCGCTTCATCGCGAAGAACGTCTGGAAGGGCCGGATCGCCTATCCCGGCGACCTCGACACCGAACACGCCTGGTGCTGGCTGCCCGACGCCGCGCGCATCGCCGTCGCCCTGGCGGAACACGACAGCCTCGCCCGGTTCGAACAGGTCCCCGTCCCCGGCTACACCCTCACCGGCCGCCAGATGGCCGAGGCCCTGTCCCGCGTCACCGGCCGGACGGTCCGTGCCGGGCGCTTCCCCTGGTGGCAGCTCCAGCTTCTCCGGCCTTTCATGCCGGTGCTGAAGGGCGTCTTCGAGATGCGCTACCTCTGGTCCCTGCCACATCGGCTGGATCCCGCGCCGCTCGTCCGGCTCGTGCCCGCGTTCGTGCCGTCACCGCTGGAAACCGCTCTGGCCGAGGCGATCCGGCCTCTGCGCCCCCTCCCCCATTCCACCGCCCGCATCGTGTCGGCCTGAAATTCGGCGCGGCTTCAACTTCACGGTAATCCCTTGCCGTCAGAGTGCCCCCCGGGAGCGCCCCGGGGGGCGCAGCTTGGACCGAGGCCGATGGATTCATTCGACACGCCCGACACGCTCGAAATCTACGGTCTCGACCCCGCCACGCGCCAGGAGGTGGTCGAGGCCGGCGCGCTGGTTGCTCCCTATCTCGACGAAGTGCTGAACGGCTTCTACACCTATGTCGGCAATACCCCCGCGATGCTCGCGCTCTTCGCGGACGAGGCATCGATGGCCCATGCCAGGCAGGCACAGAAGGCGCATATCCTGATGCTGTTCCGGGGCGAGTTCGGAAGGGACTATCGCGCATCCTCGGAACGGATCGGACGGGTGCACGCAAAGATCGGGCTCGATGTGACCTGGTATGCCGGAAGCTACGCCCGCCTCGCCGCCCATATGCAAGCCCTGCTGGCACAGGCGCTGACCTCCCGTTTCGGGCGGGTGAGGACAAGGCGCATCGTGCCCCTCAGCGCGGCGCTGACCCGCTGCTTCTTCCTTGACCTCGGCATGGCGATCAACGCCTTCAATGCCGCGCTTCAGGAGGACTTCGCCGACCGGATGAACACCCTTGGCACCGGGTTCGAGAAGCAGGTGGGCCAGATCGTCCAGACCGTGGCCGCCGCCGCGACGGAGCTGAGTGCGGCCGCCCGGAGCATGTCCGCCAAGACCGATGCCGCCACCGCGGAGAGCGGTCTGACCGCACAGGCAGCGGCGGAGGCATCTGGCAAGGTCGTGGCGGTCTCCGCCGCAGCCGAGGAACTCTCGGCCGCGATCCGCACGATTACCGCGCAAGTGAAGGATGCCTCGCGCATCTCCTCCTCCGCCGCGCAGAAGGCCGCACGGACCGACGGGCTGGTTCAGGCGCTGAAGACCTCGGGTGACGAAATCGGCGGCGTGGTCGAGCTGATTTCGGACATCGCCTCGCAGACCAACCTGCTGGCCCTGAATGCCTCGGTCGAGGCCGCGCGCGCGGGTGAGGCAGGCAAGGGCTTCGCGGTGGTGGCGAGCGAGGTGAAGCACCTTTCGATGCGGATCTCGGACGCCACCGACGACATCAGCGCGAAGATCGCCCAGATGCACCGCGACATGACCGAGGCGGTGGAGGGTATCCGCGAGATCGGCGAGACAATTCGCCAGATGGACCGGATCTCGGCCGCGATCGCCACTTCGGTCGAGGAGCAGCGACACGCAACGGACGGCATCGCCAAGCATGCCGAGGCCACTGCCGTCGGCACCAAGCGCATGATCCAAAGCTTCGAGGCCGTCGGCGGCACCATCCGGGACACCGGGGTCACCGCGACCGAGGTGCTGCAGGCCGCCCAGGCCCTCTCGCGGCAGAGCGAGGCATTGTCGGCCGAGGTGGAACGGTTCCTGTCCGGGCTGAAAGCGGCCTGAGTCAGACACCCGGCAGGCCAAACCGCAGAGACACCGGCGCGGCGAGGCTCTGAAGGGCCGAGGGGTTGGCGCGCGGGAGCGCGCCGCCGCGTCAGGGCTCTGGCCGCTGCCCCCCGCTTCGGGGTCAGGGCAGGATGTTCACCCAGACCAGCCGGTGACGACTGGCCTCCACGGCCTCGGCCGAAAGCGCCTCACCGGGGCGGGGCCAGACGATGCCCGCCAGGGATACCCTCAGCCCGGCTGACGGCAGGATGTAATCGACGCGGAGGTTGCCCGGACCTGGCTCGTTCCAGTCGACGCTGTGCAGGGCCGGGTCGCCCGTCCGGGGCCCCGTCGATGCGCCGGCCCCTCCGGCAGAAACGGGGCGCGGGTCCTGCAGGCGGGGATCGCCGAGCAGTCCCCTGATCGCCTCCGCCCGGCCCTCACCGTCCTCCGGATCCACGTTGGCCGTGCCGAGCAGGACGAGGGGCGGAGCGGGCGGCGGCACCGGCAATGCACCGTCCAGCAGGCGACGCCACAGGGCGATCTCGTCGTGGTTCCGGCGTCCATTCCGGTCCTCGGGGCCGTCGAAGACCGGGGCGGAGGCGTGGAATGCCAGAAGCGTCAGCCGCCCGCCCGACGCCAGCCGCAGCGGCACGATCCAGTGCCCGCCCGACGAGAGACGCTGCACGCCGGCACCAAGCGCGTCTCGTCCCTCCCGCCCCTGCATGTCGACAAGGAGGCTGCCGGGCAGATCGCGCCAGAGCAGGTCGTTCAGGGAAACAACATCCTCGGTCAGGATCGGCAGTCGCGACAGCAGCCCCAGCCCGCCCTGCCCCGCGAAGCGCCCATAGGACTGCATGTCGCGCGGCCCGCCGAGCCGGCCGTCGCCGTCAAGGTCCAGCCCGGTGTCGATCCCGGCATTCCCCGGCAGGGCCAGCACGTAGGGATAGGGCCGTGCGAGCCCCGCATTCAGCGCCCCGAGCGCCACGCTTCCGGCATCGTAATCCACGTCGCCCAGCACCAGCACATCGGCCCCCGTGGCTTCGATCACCGCGAGTAGAGCCACGACCTGCGGCACCCGGGCTTCGATGTCGCGCAGCATCAGGCCGGGGCCGTCGCGGGACAATTCGCTATGGAGATAACCGATCCGCAGGCCCTCGGCACGCGCGCCCACGGCAAGGACCAGGCAGAGGAGCCCGAGGCTCAGGCGGCCTGGAACTGTTCCTCGGCCTTGGTTTCCTCGTAGGTGCGGCGGCGCTTCTCCTCGATCATCGAGGCGATGTGGTTCAGCGCGATGCCGCGCATCACGAGGTTTGCCGGAACGATCGCCCATGCCGTCATCACCCAGATCAACGTCTGCGGCGCGGTGATCGCCACCGGGCCGAAGACCAGCACGACCAGTTTGAAGGCCGCCGGGAGCAAGAATGGCAGGAGAAACCCTAACACGATGTTAATGCTCGAATCCCGGCGCAGGCGGGCGAGGACGTCTCCGCCCCCGGTCGGATCGAAGAGCGGCAGGTTGAGCCAGACGTTGAAGGCGCCGCTGCTGGTGGGCCAGCCCATCACGCGGACCGAGATCAGGAAGGCGATCACGGTGAGCATCGCGATGACATAGGAGACGCCGGCCGCGATGCGCACCGCGTCGGCCGAGGACGTCCTCGACGGGCTCACCGACGGGCTGGACACCGTCGTGGCCGAGCGTGGCCGGTCGTTCTCCGGCGGGCAGCGGCAGCGGCTGGTGCTCGCCCGCGTGCTGACGAGCGACCCGGAGGTCCTGGTCCTGGTCGAGCCGACATCGGCCGTCGACGCCCACACCGAGGCGCGGATCGCGTCCCGGCTGCGCGCCCACCGCGCCGGGCGCACCACCGTCGTCACCACCGTCAGCCCGCTCCTGCTCGACCAGGTCGACGAGGTCGCGCTGCTCGTCGACGGCCGGGTCG
>Ga0098074_1001469_pt1 | contig 11940 bp, 11 predicted proteins | sample 32_taG_FD_75064 | JGI IMG/M metagenome (GOLD analysis project Ga0098074, IMG submission 75064) | Marine viral communities from the Gulf of Mexico - 32_GoM_OMZ_CsCl metaG | ecosystem: Environmental > Aquatic > Marine > Oceanic | place: Atlantic Ocean: Gulf of Mexico | collected 2015-07-12
GGCTCGGCCTCGGCGGCGTCCCGAAGCTCACCATCCAGCAAGAAGCCAGCTGACCCGTCCTCTATAGAGGACGGGTCAGCGCGCACTAGCCTCTCGCGCATGGCTCGCCCGAACGCGCACGACCTGATCGATCTCGTGCTCGACCCCGGCTCGTGGACGTCGTGGGACATCACGCCGGTGCGGGACGGCGTCACCGAGGAGTACGCCGCCGAGCTAACCGCGGCGGCGCAGAAGAGCGGGGTCGACGAGTCGGTCATCACCGGCGAAGGCTCGATGCGCGGCCGCCGGGTGGCGGTGATGCTCGGCGAGTTCGGCTTCCTCGCCGGATCGATCGGGCGCGCCTCCGCCGACCGGATCGTGGACGCGGTCGAGCGCGCCACCCGTCAGGGCCTGCCCCTGCTGGCCGCGCCGGTGAGCGGTGGCACGCGGATGCAGGAGGGCACGCCGGCGTTCGTGCAGATGGTGCGGATCTCGCAGGCGGTCGCGGCCCACAAGTCGGCCGGGCTGCCCTACCTCGTCTACCTGCGCCACCCGACCACCGGCGGCGTCATGGCGTCGTGGGGCTCGCTCGGTCACGTGACGGTGGCCGAGCCCGGTGCGCTCGTCGGGTTCCTCGGCCCGCGGGTCTACTCCGCGCTCTACGGCACCGAGTTCCCCGAGGGCATCCAGACCTCGGAGAACCTCTACGCCCGCGGCATCATCGACGCGGTCGTCGCGCCGGAGGACATCGCCGACATCCTCGACCGGGCGCTGTCGATCCTGATGGCGCCGCGGTCTGGCGTCCTGGCGCTGCCCGAGCCCGCCGCCGACGAGATCCCCGACGTCGACACCTGGGACGCCGTCACCCGGTCGCGCCGCCCCGACCGGCCCGGGGTGCGCCGGCTGCTCAAGTACGCGGCCGCGGACGTCGTCCCGCTCAACGGCACCGGTCAGGGCGAGCAGGACCCCGGACTGCTGATCGCCCTGGCCCGCTTCGGCCACTCGCCGTGCGTGTTCCTCGGCCAGGACCGCCGAGGGCAGACCGCCGACCACCCGATGGGTCCGCAGGCACTACGCGAGGCACGCCGCGGGTTCCGGCTCGCCTCCGAGCTCGGGCTGCCGCTGGTGACCGTGATCGACACGCAGGGTGCGGCTCTCTCGCCGGAGGCCGAGAACGGTGGGCTCGCCGGCGAGATCGCGCGCTGCCTGGCCGAGCTGGTGAGCCTCGCTGCTCCCACGCTCTGCCTGATGCTGGGCGAGGGGAACGGGGGTGGAGCACTCGCATTCCTGCCGGCCGACCGGGTCATCGCCGCGCAGCACGCATGGCTCTCGCCGCTGCCGCCCGAGGGCGCTTCGGCGATCGTGCACCGCGACCTCGACCACGCCCCCGAGATGGCGCGACGACAGCAGGTGCGCGCCATCGACCTGCACCGCCTCGGCGTGGTCGACCGGATCGTCGCCGAGCGCCCGGACGCCGCTGACGAACCCGAGGCGTTCTGCGAGCGGGTGGGCGCCGTGCTCGAGCACGAGCTGGCCCGACTGCTGCGCACCGGGCCCAGCTCGCCGGCCGATCGCGCGGCCCGCTACCGGTAGCAGCCCGACTAGAACCTGTTCTAGTCTGCGGCTCATGAAGACCTTCGTCGTCTCCGGAGCCGCGAGCGGCATCGGCCGCGCCACCACTGCACACCTCGCCGCCCAGGGCGACCGGGTGATCACCGTCGACCGCCACGAGGCCGACGTCGTCGCCGACCTCTCGACGCCCGAGGGGCGCTCCGCCGCGGTCGCCGCGGTGCAGGAACTGACCGACGTCGTGCACGGACTCGTGCCCGCGGCCGGCATCGGGGGCTTCACCGGAACCGACCCCGAGCTACTGATGTCGGTGAACTTCTTCGGCGCGGTGGCGCTCGCGCGCGGGCTGCAGCCCCAGCTCGCGGCCGCGGGGGGCGCGTGCGTGGTGTTCCTCGCGTCGAACTCGATCACCGGCATGCCGGGCTGGGCGATCGACCCCGTGCCCGCCTGCCTGCGCGAGGACGAGGCCGAGGCCCGCGCCCTGGCCAAGCCCCTCGAGGCGGTAATGGTCTACCCGGCCTCGAAGGCCGCGCTGGCCTGGTGGGCCCGCCGCGAGGGCGTCAAGCCGGAGTGGATCGGCGCCGGCATCCGGCTCAACTCGGTGGCCCCCGGCAAGGTGGCCACCGCGATGACCGCGGAGATGGCCGCCGACCCGATCTTCGGTCCGCTCGGCGACTCCTACCCCACCGCCATCGGCCGCGACGGTCGCCCCGAGGAGATCGCCGCGCCGATCGCGTTCCTGCTCTCGGACGCCGCCTCGCTCGTCGTCGGCTCCTGCCTGGTCGTCGACGGCGGCACCGACGCGATCCTCCACCCGATCTCCCCCGAGGGCTGGGAGGTCGGCCCGGTCGACATCTAGGCCGAGTCGGCGCATCTTTACGCCGACTCGACGGCGATGTTGCGCCGAGTCGGCGTACCTTTACGCCGACTCGGCGGACGGGCTCAGAAGAGGAGGGCGGAGGCCGGGTCCTCGAGGATGGTGGCGACGTCGGCCAGGAAGCGGGAGCCCTTCTCGCCGTCGACGTGGCGGTGGTCGAAGGACAGCGCCAGGGTGGTGACCGAGCGTGGCACGATCTCGTCGACGCCGTCCCGGGTCACGACCCAGGGCTGCTTGCGGATGGCGCCGAAGCAGAGGATCGCCGACTCGCCGGGGTTGATGATCGGGGTGCCGGCGTCGACGCCGAACACGCCCACGTTGGTGATCGTGAAGGTGCCGCTGGCCATCTCGGCCGGTTGGGTGCGGCCCTCCCGCGCGGTGGCGGTCAGGTCACCCAGCGCGGCGGCCAGCTCGGGCAGGGTCATCGCGTCGGCGTCCTTGATGTTGGGGACGACGAGCCCGCGCGGCGTGGCGGCGGCGATGCCGAGGTTCACGTAGTGCCGGTAGACGACCTCCCCGTGCTCGCCTGCGTCGGCGTCCCACCAGGAGTTGATCTCCGGCGCGCGCTTCATCGCGAGCAGCACGGCCTTGGCGAGCACCAGCAACGGAGAGACCTTGACCTCGCGCAGCTCGGGCCGAGCACGCAGCCGCTCGACCAGCTCGACGGTGGCCGTGCAGTCGAGGGTGACCCACTCGGTGACGTGGGGTGCGGTGAACGCCGACTGCACCATCGCGCCGGCCATCATCTTGCGCACACCCTTCACCGGCACGCGCGTCTCCCGCTCCGACGACGCTGACCCGTCCTCTATAGAGGACGGGTCAGCGTCGAGAACGTCGGCGCGGCTCACGGTGCCGTTCGGACCGGTCGCGATCAGGGTGGTGAGGTCGACGCCGAGGTCCTTGGCGAGCTTGCGCACGGGCGGCTTGGCCAGCACTCGCACGTCGCCGACCGGCTCGGGGGCGGCCACCGACGGCACCGCCTCGGCCGGGTCGGCGTCCTCGACCAGCGGCGCCGGCACGCCCGGCTCGAACACCGACTGGGCCTGGCGCTGCGTGGCGCTGGCGCCCGAGGAGAGCGTGCGCGGACGCCGCACCGCGCCGCGGTCGGCCTTGTTCCGCCCGACCAGGCTCTCGCCCTCGGATCCGCCGCTGGCCGCCGGGTTGGAGAGGTCGATCTCCATCGGCGCCTCGGCAGCCACGGCCGACACGGGGGCTCCGATCGCGATGATCGGGGTGCCGACCTCGACGGTGTCGCCCTCCGCCACGAGCAGCGCGGTCACCTCGCCGGCGTACGGCGAGGGCAACTCGACCAGCGACTTCGCCGTCTCGATCTCGACGACGACGTCGTTGATGGCGACGACGTCGCCGACCTTGACCTTCCACGACACGATCTCGGCCTCGGTCAGGCCCTCGCCGACGTCGGGCAGGAGGTACTCAGGCATGCATCCTCCTCAGAACTGCAGGCTGCGGTCGACGGCGTCGAGCACCCGGTCGAGGTCGGGGAGGAAGTCCTCCTCGATCCGCGAGGCCGGGTAGGGCGTGTCGAACCCGCCGACCCGCAGCACCGGAGCCTCCAGCGAGTAGAAGCACTCCTCGCTGATGCGGGCGGCGACCTCGGAGCCCACGCCGAGGTTCACGTGCGCCTCGTGGACGACGATCGCCCGGCCGGTGCGACGCACCGAGTCGTAGACAGGGGCGAGGTCGAGCGGCGAGAGCGTGCGCAGGTCGATCACCTCGAGCGATCGACCCTCGCCCGACGCGGCCTCGGCGGCCTTCATGGCCGTGCGCACCGTGGGCCCGTAGGCCAGCACGGTGGCGTCGCTGCCGCGCCGGACGACGCGCGAGCTGAAGAGCGGGTCGGGGATGGCCGACTCGTCGAGATCTGCCTTGTCGGCGTGGTACTGCCGCTTGGGCTCGAGGAAGACGACCGGGTCGTCGCAGGCGATGGCCTGCTGGATCATCCAGTACCCGTCGACCGGGTTCGAGCAGGTGACCACCTTCAGCCCCGGGGTGTGGGCGAACTGCGCCTCCGGCGACTCGCTGTGGTGCTCGACCGCGCCGATGCCCCCGCCGTAGGGGATCCGGATGACGATCGGCATCTTGGTCTTGCCGCGGCTGCGGTAGTGGATCTTCGCGACCTGGCACACGATCTGGTCGTAGGCCGGGTAGACGAAGCCGTCGAACTGGATCTCCACCACCGGGCGGTAGCCGCGCATCGCGAGCCCGACCGCGGTGCCGACGATGCCCGACTCCGCCAGCGGGGAGTCGATGACCCGGTCCTCGCCGAAGTCCTTCTGGAGCCCGTCGGTGATGCGGAAGACGCCGCCGAGCTTGCCGACGTCCTCGCCCATGATCAGGACCTTGTCGTCGAGCTCCATCGCCTTGCGCAGCCCGTGGTTGAGGCCCTTGGCGAGGGTGATCCTGGTGCCCAGTGCGGCGCTCATGCCGAGGCTCCTTCAAAGGAGGCGAGGTAGTCGGCGAAGCCCTCGCGCTGGGCCACCAGCTCGTCCGGCAGCTCGTCGTAGACGTGGTCGAACATGCTCAGCGGGGTGGGGTCGGGGAGCGCCTTGCAGCCCTCGCGGAGCGTGTGCCCGAGCGCGTCGGCCTCCGCCGCGACGTCCTCGAGGAAGCCGTCAGCCACGAGTCCGTTGCGGCGCAGGTAGGCCTCCACGCGGGCGATCGGGTCCTTGAGCTTCCAGCGCTCGAGCTCCTCGTTGAGCCGGTAGCGGGTGGGGTCGTCGGTGGTGGTGTGGGCACCCATCCGGTAGGTGAACGCCTCGACGAGCATCGGACCCTGACCGTCGCGGGCATGCTGGAGCGCGGCCTGCATGACGGCATAGGTCGCCATCACGTCGTTGCCGTCGACCCGGACGCCGGGGAAGCCGAAGCCGGCCGCACGCTGGAAGAGCGGCACCCGGCTCTGTCGCTCGAAGGGCTCGCTGATGGCCCATTGGTTGTTCTGGCAGAAGAAGACCACCGGTGCGTTGTAGGAGGCGGCGAAGATGAACGCCTCGTTGACGTCGCCCTGGCTGCTGGCACCATCGCCGAAGTGCGCGACCACCGCGGCGTCGCGGGCCGGATCGCCGGTGCCGACGACGCCGTCGCGCTGCATGCCCATCGCGTAGCCGGTGGCGTGCAGGGTCTGCGCCCCGATGACGATCGTGTACTGGGCGAAGTTGAACTCGGCGGGGTCCCACGAGCCGTGGTCGACGCCTCGGAACATGCCGAGCAGCTTCAGGGGGTCGACGCCGCGCACGTAGGCGACACCGTGCTCGCGGTAGGTCGGGAAGACGTAGTCCTGGGGCCGCAGGGCGCGGGCTGCGCCGATCTGGGCCGCCTCCTGGCCGAGCAGCTGCGCCCAGAGGCCGAGCTCGCCGTGGCGCTGCAGCGCCGTGGCCTCGACGTCGATGCGGCGGGTCAGCACCATGTCGCGGTAGAAGCCGCGCAGCTGCTCGGCGCTGAAGTCGAGGTCGAAGTCGTCGCGGTGCAACCGCTCGCCCTCGGGGGTCAGCAGCTGGATGAGGTCGGGGCCGCCGTCGCCCTGCGACGGACCGGCCGCTCCGAACACCTCGGCCAGGGCGGTGCCTGTCGGCTCAGCGGGTGAGTCCACGTGCGCTCCTTCGGGTCGCCCGGTGGTGCGGGATCGCCGCGACCGGGTGGCTGGTCCGTCTCCCGGGGCACTGCTCGAGGGTGGTGGGCAGTGTGACCCGGAACACATTCGGATGACCCTCAACGTAGCGCGGCTCGGCGAACCGCAGGAAATCCGGTTGGGAGCCCGAAAGTCGGGCGTCCATCTGTTGGGGGCCCAGGTACCTCCCGCCCCCGTAGGCTCGCGGCATGGCCCACCAGAGCAGCGGCACGAGTCGCTCCGCGTCCACCACCATCGCCGCTGCGCCCGCCACGGTCTTCTCGATCCTCAGCGACCCGCGCCAGCACCAGCGGATCGACGGCTCGGGCACCGTCCAGGGCACCGTCTCCGGGCCCGAGCGGCTCGAGCTGGGCTCGGAGTTCGGCATGAGCATGAAGATGGGCGCCCCGTACAAGATCAAGAACCGGGTCGTCGAGTACGAGCCCGACGCCCTCATCGCGTGGCGACACATGGGCAAGCACCGCTGGCGCTACGAGCTGACCCCCACCGCCGACGGCGGCACCACCGTCACCGAGACCTGGGACCTCTCGCACTGCGGCCGCGTGCTGAGCTCTGTGCTGAACGCGATGTTCGGCACCAAGACCCAGGCTGCTCTGGAAGAGACGGTGGCCAAGCTCAAGGCCGCCGCCGAGGCGGACGCCGCACGCTGACCGATCTGGGGCAAGGTCAGCCCTCGCCCACCCAGTCCCAGAGCGCGTCCTCCCGCTCGGGCACTGCCGGCTCACCGGCGGCCACGGAGAACGCCTCCAGGGCCGCGACGAAGCCCGCTCGGGTCTCCGGAGGCATCCGACGCGCGATCCGGCCGAGCTCACGACGGCGCTGGGCCGTGACGCGATCGACGAGGTCCTGACCCTCGGGGGTCAGGCTCAACAGCACCTCGCGTCGGTTGTCGGGATGCGGAGCACGCGCGACCAGCTCGGCCCGCAGCAGCCGCTCGACCATCCGCTGCGCGGTCGAGGCGGTGACACCGAGGTGGCCGGCGAGGCTCACCAGGTTGAGCTCGCCGTGGGCGTCGAGCACCACGAGCGTGCGGAACTGCGTGAGCGTGACGACCTCGTCGGGCTGCCCTAAGGAGCGCGCCGCGAGCCCGACGAGCACGCGCGAGGCACGCAGCAGCGCGGAGGCCAGGTCGTCCGCCGTCTTTCCTTGCACACAGCAACTATTGCATAGTGCATGCATGCGCCTTCGTGACCGAGTACCGTCCCGCGCGTCGCTCTCCTCCACCGAGACGGGGTTGCTGAGCCTGGCCGTGGCGGTGGGGGCCGGTGCCGGCCTGGGCGCCGTGGCCTTCCGGTGGCTGGTCGACCACATGACCCTCGCCTTCTCCGGGCACGCCGACTACTCGGACGCCGGCGGCGCCGCCAATCCGCACCTCCCCTGGCTGGGCCCGTGGTTCGTCGTCCTCGCACCCGTCCTGGCCGGACTGGTCTACGGACCCCTCGTGCACGTCTTCGCCCGCGAGGCGCGAGGGCACGGCGTCCCCGAGGTCATGGACGCGGTCGCGCACCGGGGCGGGCGGATCAAGCCCCAGGTGGCCGGCGTGAAGGCCCTGGCCTCGGCGTTGACCATCGGTGGCGGCGGTTCGGTGGGCCGAGAAGGACCCATCGTGCAGATCGGTGCGGCGCTCGGTTCCACCTTCGGCCGGTTCACCCGAGTCGACGAGGAGCGGATGCGGATGCTGGTGGCCTGCGGCGCGGCCGGTGGCATCGCGGCGACGTTCAACGCGCCGCTCGCCGGGGTGTTCTTCGCGATGGAGCTGATCCTCGTCGACTTCGGCTCGCGCCACTTCGGCATGGTCGTGCTCGCCGCCGTCACCGCGAGCGTCATCGGGCGCGCCGCCCTGGGCGACGAGGTGTTCCTCGACCTGCCGCTGTTCGAGGTCGACCACCTCCAGCAGTACCTGCTCTTCGGGCTCCTGGGCGTGCTCGCCGGACTGGTCGGCGCTGCGTTCATCCGGGTGCTCTACGCGCTCGAGGACGGCTGCGACCGGGTGTGGCGCGGCCCGGAGTGGTTGCGGCCGGCGACGGGCGGCCTGGTGCTCGGGCTGCTGCTGCTCGCGCTGCCGCAGATGTACGGCGTCGGCTACCCGGTGCTGGGCAACGCGGTCGACGGCCGGTACGCCGTCGGGTTCCTGGCCGTGCTGCTCGTGGGCAAGATGGTCGCGGCCGGGCTGACGATCGGCATCGGCGGCTCCGGCGGCGTCTTCGCGCCGAGTCTGTTCATCGGCGCCATGCTGGGCTCTGCGTTCGGCCAGGTCGCCCATCAGGTGGCACCCGACGTCGCCGGTCCGAGTGGCGCGTACGCGCTCATCGGCATGGGCGCGGTCTTCGCCGGTTCGGCGCGGGCGCCGATCACCGCGGTGGTGATCCTGTTCGAGCTCACCGGGCAGTACACGATCATCCTGCCGCTGATGACCGCGATCGTGCTGGCCGTCGGGGTCAGCCACCTGGTCTCGCACGATTCCATCTACACCGCCAAGCTGCGCCGCCGCGGCGTCGACCTCGGTGGCCATCCGCAGATCTCCGTGCACGCGGGGCGTCGGGCCGAGCGGGCGGCGGCCCGCGATAGGAACGCCGACGTAGCGTCGACGACGTGAGCCATCCCCGTGCCCTGTCACGCCCCGGTGACCGTCAGCCCGTGCCACGCCGGGTCCGAGCCCGCCTCGACGGCGCCTGGGTGGTCGACACCACGCAGGCGACGTACGTGTGGGAGCACCAGTGGTACCCCCAGTGGAACCTGCCCGTCTCCGACGTCACCGAGGCTGGGCTCGCGCTCGCCTCCGAGCCCGATGAGCACGGACAGGTACACCTGCCGTGGGACGCCGCCGACGCGTGGTTCGAGGAGGACGAAGAGGTCTTCGTGCACCCTCGCAGCCCCTACGTCCGGGTCGACGCGCTCCGATCGAGCCGCAGCGTGCGCGTCGAGCTGGACGGCGTCCTGCTCGCCGAGTCGACCGCGCCGGTGCTCGTCTTCGAGACCGGGCTGCCCACGCGCTACTACGTCGACCGTGCGGCCGTCGACCTCACCCACCTGGTGCCGAGCGACACCCAGACGCCGTGCCCCTACAAGGGCCGCACCTCGCAGTACTGGTCGGTGCAGCTCGGCGACACCGTCCACGAGGACCTCGCGTGGTGCTACGACTTCCCGACGCGACAGCTACTGCCGATCGCCGGGATGGTCGCGTTCTACAACGAGAAGGTAGACCTCGTGGTCGACAGCGAACGCCTGGCGCGTCCGCGTACCAGGTTCAGCTGATCCTCCCCGCCAGGGCGCCCCTCGTCTCGGGATTTCGCGAGGCTAGTGCAGCTCGCCGAGGTCCTCGTGCGCCTCGTGCGAGAGCGGTTCGACCTGGAACGTGGCGTGGCGGACGTCGAAGTGCTCGGCCACGCAGGCGCAGAGGTCGTCGAGGATCGCACCGACACCGCGGTCGGACAACGCGCCGTCGGTCACCGTGACGTGCGCCGACATGCTGGGGATGCCACTGGTGATGGTCCAGGCGTGCAGGTCGTGCACGTCGACCACGCCGTCGACGTGGCGCAGGTGGTGCTCGACGTCGTCCAGGTCGAGCCCGGTCGGGGCGATCTCGAGCAGCACCACGGCCGAGTCGCGCAGCAACACGTAGGCGCGCGGCAGGATGAGGACCGCGATGAGGAGCGAGGCCACCGGGTCGGCGCGGTCCCACCCGGTCGCCAGGATCACCACGCCCGCGGTCACCGCGAGCACCGAGCCGAGCAGGTCGGCGAGCACCTCGTTGGCCGCACCCCGGATGTTCAGCGACCCCGTGTCGGCCCGACTGAGGATCACCATCGAGATGCCGTTGGCCAGCAACCCGAACGCCGCGAACGCGACCATCGCCCCCGCCTCGATCTCCTCGGGGTCGGAGAGCCGGGTGATGCCGGCGTAGGCCAGGTAGGCGCAGACGCCGAGCAGCACCACCGCGTTCAGCGCGGCCGCGAGCACCTCGGCGCGGTGGTAACCGAAGGTCGAACGCTTGTTGCCGGGTAGCGAGGCGACGTAGGAAGCGCCGAGCGCCAGCACCACCGCGCCGGCGTCGGTGGCCATGTGGCCGGCGTCGGCGAGCAGCGCCAGCGAGCCGGTGAGCAGGGCACCGACCAGCTCGACGACCAGCACGCTGGCCGTGACGATCAGCACCCAGCGCAGCCGCGTTCGGTCGGCGGCACGCCCCGCGGCGTGCCCGCCCCCGTGACCATGCCCATGACCGTGACCCACCCGGTCAGCCTAGGGCCGGTTCCCGCTGACCCGTCCCCTATAGAGGACGGGTCAGCGGGAGTGCGGCTCGAGCCAGGCGTCGGGATCGGGGCCGGCCGGCACGATGCCGGAGGGATTGATGTCGGTGTGCACGACGTAGTAGTGCTGCTTGATCTGGTCGAAGTCGATCGTCTCGCCGAAGCCGGGCGTCTGGAACAGGTCGCGCGCGTAGCCCCAGAGGTTCGGCAGCTCGGTCAGCTTCTGGCGGTTGCACTTGAAGTGCCCGTGGTAGACCGCGTCGAAGCGGGCCAGGGTAGTGAAGAGTCGGACGTCGGCCTCGGTGATGGCCTCACCCATCAGGAAGCGACGGGTCGACAGCCGCTCCTCGAGCCAGTCCAGCGCCGTCCAGAGCCGGTCGTAGGCCGACTCGTAGGCCTCCTGAGAGCCGGCGAAGCCGCAGCGGTAGACGCCGTTGTTGACCTCGGTGAACACCCGCTGCATGACCTCCTCCATCTCCTCGCGGAGGTCGATCGGCCACAGGTCGGGAGCATCCGCGCGGTGGAAGTCGCGCCACTCGTGGAACAGGTCGTGGGTGATCCACGGGAAGTCGTTGGTGACCAGCTTGCCGCTGGAGATCTCGACCATCGCCGGCACCGTGATGCCACGCTCGTAGTCGGGGAACCGCGCGAAGTAGGCCTCCTGCAACCGCTCGATACCCAGCACCGGGTCGCGGCCGTCGGGGTCGAGGTCGAAGGTCCAGCTGCGCTTGTCGTGGGTCGGCCCGGGCATGCCCAGCGAGATGACGTCCTCGAGGCCGAGCAGGCCGCGCACGATGATCGCGCGGTTCGCCCAGGGGCAGGCCTTGGCCGCGACCAGCCGGTAGCGCCCGGGCTCCACCGGCCACAACTCGCCCTTCACCTCGCCGTGCTCCGGAGTGCGAGCGTCGCGGGTGATCCGGTCGGGCACGTAGTTCATGTCGCGCGCGAACTCCTTGCCCTTCTCGACGTACGTCGGGGTCTGGTCGTCGCTCATGTCACCCAACCTAGATGAACGATCAACCACCGGCGCCGGCAGCGTTCACCGGGGAGCCGGTGATCGCTGTGCTCCCCACGCGGAAATCCGGCCGAGCAGTACAGCGATGGGGTGGGGAGTGACGCCGGGGTGCACGGGTCGGCCGGCGCCAGGACCGGTCCGGCGCCCGTCAGCCCTCGCTGACAAGCGAGGCGACGAACTCGAGCTTGTCGAGCACCGGGCCCGGGATGACGAACGGGTAGACGTCGTCCTTGCCCATGCTGCGGTTCATCTGGTTGAGCGCGATCGACAGCGGCACCCACACGCCGGTGACGACGTCGCGGAAGCTGGAGAAGTCGCTGATGCCGCCGACGGTGAGCAGCCCGTACTCGCGGGCGGTCTCGATGGAGTCGCAGATGTGCAGGTAGTGGGCCCAGGTCTCGGCGAAGTCCTCGAACGGATGCATCGTGGCGTAGGTCGAGATGTACGACTTCTCCCAACCGGCCGGGGGGCCCGAGGCGTAGTGCCGCTCGAGGGCCTCGGTGTAGTCGGCCGACTCGTCGCCGAACAGCTCGCGGCAGCGCTCCATGCGCTCGGCTCCGCGCACCATCTGCCACTCGGCGTAGTGCCCGAACTCGTGGCGGAA
>Ga0098074_1001472_pt1 | contig 11923 bp, 11 predicted proteins | sample 32_taG_FD_75064 | JGI IMG/M metagenome (GOLD analysis project Ga0098074, IMG submission 75064) | Marine viral communities from the Gulf of Mexico - 32_GoM_OMZ_CsCl metaG | ecosystem: Environmental > Aquatic > Marine > Oceanic | place: Atlantic Ocean: Gulf of Mexico | collected 2015-07-12
CGGTCTTCTGGCCGGTGAGCGGGTCGAACTCCTGGATCGACTCGATCTCGTCGCCGAACAGCGAGATGCGCCAGGCCCGGTCTTCCAGATGGGCCGGGAAGATCTCGATCGTGTCGCCGCGCACCCGGAACGAGCCGCGCTGGAAATCCATGTCGCGGCGCTTGTACTGCTGGGCGACGAGGTCGGCGAGGAGCTGGCGCTGGTCGAGCCGGTCGCCGATCGACATCTGGAACGTCATCGCCGTGTAGGTCTCGACCGAGCCGATACCGTAGATGCAGGAGACGGAGGCCACGATGATCACATCATCCCGTTCCAGAAGCGCGCGTGTGGCCGAGTGGCGCATCCGGTCGATCTGCTCGTTGATCTGCGATTCCTTCTCGATATAGGTGTCGGAGCGCGCGACATAGGCTTCGGGCTGATAGTAGTCGTAATAGCTGACGAAATATTCCACCGCATTGTCGGGAAAGAATCCCTTGAACTCGCCGTAAAGCTGCGCCGCGAGGGTCTTGTTCGGGGCCAGGATGATGGCGGGGCGCTGCGTTTCCTCGATGATGCGGGCCATGGTGAAGGTCTTGCCGGTGCCGGTGGCACCCAGAAGTACCTGATTATGCTCGCCGGCCAGAATCCCCTCGGTCAGCTCGGCGATGGCCGTGGGCTGATCACCGGCGGCCGTGAACTCGGTCTTGAGGATGAACCGCTTGCCGCCTTCCAGCTTGGGGCGGGATTTCACATCGGGCGCGGGGGCGTGCAGGACCGGCTGGTTCATGGCGGGAGATTCCTTTTAGAGCCCAGAGATTGACGCCTTTGCCGTCTGTTTCAACCCCTGTTCCCCTTTTGATCCATGCGCGGTTTCTGCCCTGGCTACAGCCTTTGCGTGAAAGAAAAGACATATCAACAAGATGGCAGTTGCGTTGACGATGATGTGTCAAAATAAATTGACAGTTCGTGCGAAAATTCTTGCTGGATAATATGTATTTTCCTAACCTCTTAAGGGCAAGCAGAAGACCCTGATTGCCGGTCCGGGCGCAAGACCCACCCCTCGCTCCCCGCGCGCGCATCGGCAATCAGGACTTGCGCGGCATCTGCCTAAAATTGCGCGGATCATGGCCTGTCGGGCTTGCCCCGCGCGCTTATTTGCCTGATATAGACAGCCAAAGCCGGAGGGATGCCATGCGTGCGCGTATCTACAAACCAGCCAAGACCGCCATGTCCTCGGGCATGGGCAAGACTCATGACTGGGTTCTGGAATTTGCCCCGTCCGAGGCGCGGGATATCGACCCGCTGATGGGCTGGACATCGTCGGGCGATACGCAGTCGCAGGTCAGACTGCGGTTCGAAACGAAAGAGGCGGCGCTCGCCTATGCCGAGGCGCATGGAATCGATGCGCAGGTGGTGGAACCCAAACCTCGCAAGCCGAATATCCGCCCCGGTGGCTATGGCGAGAATTTCGCCACCAACCGGCGCGGCGCCTGGACGCACTGAACGGGCATTGCCAGCTTGCCTTTATCGCGCCATGGCGGCACATAAGGGTCATGCGATCCCATAGCTCAACTGGATAGAGCAGCTGACTTCTAATCAGCAGGTTCGGGGTTCGAGTCCTCGTGGGATCGCCAGTTTTCACGGTCTGACCATCCCCGATCAAGGATGCATCCCAACCGCGCACCGGGCTGGGCCGATGCGCGGAGGTGTGAGGTCGTGTCAGAGGTTGTTGGCTTCGGTCGCGAAGATGCGTTTCCAGTTGCTTTCGCCCTTGGCGATGACGCCGGCGGTGTCCTTGAGGAAAAGCCCCTCATGTGCGGCGGGTGAGCTGTTCAGGTAGAGTTGGCCATCCACGATGGCGAAAAGCTCGGGCTGGGTTGGCACCTTCTTGCCTTTGCTGGCCCCGGCAGAGCACCAGCCGCCATAGGCCGGTGCGTATTTGGCCGGATCGGCGGCGAAGAGGTCGCGGTTGGCGGCGCTGGCGAAGCGCCATTCCACCCCCTGATAGGTTGCGGTGAATGCGTCCGAGCCGAGGGCCGGGCCGTTCTGTGTGTGATAGGCCACGACGTCATAGCCGCCGACAGCGGCACCATCGGCCAGGAAATGCTCGTCCGCGGCATGGGCCATCGGGGCGGCAAGGGCGAGGATCAGGCCAAGGGCAAGGCGGGGTCCGGTGAAAAATGTCATGGGTCTCTCCTGTTGGGTTGAATGGTGCAAGGCGGTTGACCTTGCAGATGTCCATTCGTTCAGAAGAGGGTGGGTGTTTCGTCCGAACTGCGGCCCTGACGCAAGCGTGATGGCTCTGTGATCCTGGGCGGGGCGGTCACATGGCCTGCGGTGCGGAGGAGGGCGGCGCGTCTACTCGTCCTCGCTGCACAGGTAGACGGCGCCGCCGATGACCACCACGCTGGCGGCGGCCCCGGCCAGAACCGCAGGAGTGCTGAGCGCGGTGCCGATGGTCGTGCCGGCCGATGTCAGCAGGCTGGAGATGCTGCCTGCATTGCCCGAGAGCACCATGGCCCCCGAACTATGCGTGACCGCCGATATGGTCGAGGAGAGACGCCCCGTCAGGGTGCCATCCTCGGCCTGCTCGCCCACGCCGATCAGGCCAAGGGCGCTTTCCTTGGTCGTATTGACCAGTTTGCAGGTATTCGAGGGCTGCTCGCAGCGGCCAAAGGCGTCACGCGGGCCTTCGGCGGGCAGAGAGTGGCTGCGCGTCTCGGGGGCGTCATTGGCGCAGAAGACGGTGCGTTCCTCGGCGGTCAGGTCGGGCATCAGATAGGTGATCACCACGGCACCGGGGCAGGTGTCGCGGCGGCTGAAATACCGTTCGCGGAACGAGGAATAGGTCGGCTCCTCATCATCATAGAAGATGGTGACGGGTTCGCCTTCGATCCTGGTGGTGCATTGGGCGGGGGCGGCCTCTGCCTGGGCTGTCCAGATGGCGGTGACGGCCAATGAGGCCAATATCGCAAGGTGCCGCATGGGCCTGCTCCTGTCCGTGAAGGCGGGGTGGTGTTGCCTGTGGGGCAGGGTTGATCCCCGCCTGTTGTTCCATTGGCAAGATGGTGAAGAGTGCGGCCGGTTTCAAGCCTTTCGCCTGTGGGTCAGCCGATGACCGCCTGCCAGATCAGCCGCAGCGACAGCACCGTGAGCAGCGCCAGGATCACCCGGTCGAAGGCCTGCGCCGAGATGCGCCGCGCCAGCCATGCGCCCAGCGGCATGGCCGCCATCAGGGGGATCAGGGACAGACAGCTGAGGAGGAACCTTTCGCCGGTCAGGATGCCCAGCCCCGCCAGCAGCGGGATCTGCACCAGCGCCATGGCAAAGAAAAAGACCGAGATGGTAACGATGAACTGCGGCCGTTCCAGCTTGATCGCGTTCAGAAAGCTGAGGGAGATTGGCGCGGACAGACCCGCCGCGCCTTGCAGGATGCCGCCCAGCACGCCCATGGGGGCGGCCAGCCTCTCGGCGCGCGGCAGACTCAGGCTCCATCCGGGGCGCAGGGTGCGAAAGCCGACATAGGCCAGCACCGACAGGGCCACGGTCAGGGTCAGCGCCTCGGTCGGCAGCCAGGCCAGCATGAAACTGCCGATCCCCGCCCCCAGCGCGCCGGCCAGTGCGAAATGCAGCGTCAGGGGGCCGGACAGCCTGTGGCGGCGATAATGCCAGCCCTGCCAGATATTCGTCACAAGGTTGGGGATCGAAAAGACCGCCACGGCAAAGGGTGCGCCGAAAAAGATCGTCATCACCGGCACGGCAATGATGGGCGCGCCCGCGCCGGTGGCGCCTTTGAGGATGCCGCCCAGGGCGAAGGCGATGAGGACAAGAATCAGGCTCATGGCGCGACTGTCGGTCAGTGGCGCGGGAAGGTCCAGCCTGCGCCCGGATTATTCCAGCGCGAACAGCGAGATAACGACCTGTCCCGCCCGTCGCGCGCCGGTGCCCACAAACAGTGTCCGGTTCACCCAATCATAGCGCGGATCGCCGGTTTCCAGCCGGGCGTGGGTGCGCATGTAATAGCTGTCGGGGGCGACCGTCTCGCCGCGCGCGATGGCGGCCAGCACCTCGGCGGGACCATGGCGGTAGCCGTAGTTCTTGATCTCGATGGTCGCGCCATCCTCGGTCTCGATGGCATAGCGGGTGTCCAGTTCGGCCACGCCATTGGCCCAGATCGTCTGCCAGTCCGCCCCCAGATGCAGGATCTTGCCGTTCAGTGCGGGGCCGGTGACGGTGCCGCCGACGATGGGGATGATCCGCCTTTGCCCGGCGCGGCCTGCGCCCATCTCGCGGATCGGATCGAGGGAGACGAAAAGATCGCAGACATGGCGGAGGGACGGTGTGGGAAGGGTTGCTGACATGGCGTGCTCCGGGCTGTGATAATGATTGAGTGGCGGACGATATTGCTATAAGTCATAACTAAATCAGAGGGACCGCGTCCAGCCTGCGATGCGCCCTCATCCTTGGGAGGGGAATGATATGGCGCAACCGCGCTTCTGGACACCCGCATTCACCATTGAACGGCGTGATGATGGCACGATTCTGATGTCTCAGGAGGGGGCAGCGCCCCGGCTGGCCGATACGGTTGCCGCGCGGATCGGTCATTGGGCGCAGGTGGCCCCGGAGCACTGCGCCCTGGCGCAACGCGGCCCGGATGGAGACTGGCAGCGGCTTGGCTATGGCGCGCTGTGGCAGGCGATGCGGAGCGTGGGCGCAGGGCTTCTGGCGCGCGGTTTGGGGCAGGGGCGTCCGGCCTTGATCCTGTCGGAGAATGCGCTGGATCATGCGGTTCTGGCCTTGGCGGGGCAATATGCGGGTGTGCCCACAGCGGCGCTGTCAACGGCCTTCTCGCTGATCTCGGACAGCCATGACAAGCTGCGCGATGCGGTGGGTCTGTTGCGGCCCGGTCTGGTCTATGCGGCCGATGGCGCACGCTACGGGCGCGCGCTGGCGGCGGTGGGGGATGATGTCCTCAAGGTCTGCTCGGTCAACGCGCCCGCCGGGGCGCTGTCCTTTGCCGATCTGCATGAGGCCGACACGGCCCCCGCCGATGCAGCCTTTGCCGGGCTGCGCGGGGATATGGTGGCCAAGTATCTGTTCACGAGCGGTTCCACCGGCAGCCCCAAGGCCGTCATCAACTCGCATGACATGATCGCGCGCAATCAGGACATCATCGCGGATTGCTTCCGCTTTCTGGCCGATCATCCGCCCGTGGTGGTGGATTGGGCACCGTGGAGCCATACGGCCAGCGGCAACAAGGTCTTTCACATGATCCTGTGCAATGGCGGCACCTATCACATCGACGATGGCAAGCCGACACCGGCCCTGATCGGGCGCACGCTGGCCAATCTGCGCGATGTGGCACCCACCTGGTATTTCAACGTCCCCGCCGGGTATGAGATGCTGCTTGAGGCATTCTGCGCCGATCCTGATCTGGCGGCGCAGTTCTTCAGCAAGCTGGATATGATGATGTATGCCGGCGCCGGGATGGCCCAGCATATCTGGGACGGTCTGCGCGACTCCGCGCGGCAGGCGACGGGGCGCGATGTCTTGCTGACCACGGGTCTGGGGGCCACGGAAACCGGCCCCTTTGCCCTGATGTGCACCGACCAACAGGACGCCCCCGGCAATGTCGGGCAGCCCGCGCGGGGGATCACGCTGAAGCTGGTTCCGAACGAGGGCAAGCTGGAGGCGCGGCTCAAAAGCCCCTCGGTCACGCCGGGCTATCTTGGCGATGCTGCAACCAGCGCCAGGATGCTGGATGAGGAGGGCTTCTATTGTCTGGGCGATGCGCTGCGCCCGGCCGATCCCGAGGATCTGACCAAGGGGTTCTTCTTTGACGGCCGCATCGCCGAGAATTTCAAACTGGCCACCGGCACATGGGTTGCGGTGGGCGCGTTGCGGGCCCGGCTGGTGGATCATTTCGGCGGGTTGATCCGCGACGCGGTCATTCTGGGCGAGGACCGGCCCGCTCTGGCGGCGCTGCTGTTCCCGGCAGAAGGCGTCATGGACCGGCCCGGCATCATGGACGACCTTGCCCGCCACCACGCCAGCTTTAACGCGGCCTCGACCGGTAGTTCCACCCGCATCGCGCAGATGTTGGTCCTGCGCGATCCGCCCAGTCTCGACCGGGGCGAAGTCACCGACAAGGGCTCGATCAATGCCCGCGCCGTGATCCGTCATCGCCCCGAGGCCGTCTCTTGCGTCCAGGCGGCCCCCGACGGCATACACCGCCAATAGATGGGGGGGGCAGGTCTGCCCTTCATCTTGCCCAAATACTCAATGCGACAGTGATCATGATCAAAAGGCCGCCGGATCGCTCCGGCGGCCTTTCGTCATTTCAGCCTTGGCGGCGATCAGCCGCCGTTCTTGACGATCAGATCCTTGGCCTGCTGGATCAGGGCGCGTCCGTCGATGCCCTTGGTCTCCATATCGGCGACCCAGCGGTCGATCACGGGCTGCGCCTTTTCCTTCCAGCGGGCCACTTCGGCCTCGTCCAGCGTGATGATGTTGTTGCCACGATCCACCGCGATCTGGCGGGCCGGGGCGTCGTAATCCCACATCACCTGCGCGGCGAAGGCCGAGAGTTTCTCGCCGGATTCCGCGTCGATGGCGGCGCGGACATCTTCGGGCAGGGCCTCATACCGTTCCTTGTTCATGGCAAGGATGATCGTCGCGGTATAGAGCGACTCGGGTCCGCCGAATTCGGTGTGGTTGCCGACCAGTTCCGACACGCGCACGGCGGTGGTGACTTCCCACGGGATCACGGTGGCGTCGATCACCCCTTTGGACAACGATTCCGGGATCGCGGGCAGGGGCATCCCCACAGGGGTGGCACCCAGTTCGTTCAGCATGTCGGTGATCACACGCGTCGGGCCGCGCAGCTTCTTGCCAGCCATGTCTTCAAGGCTGGCGATCGGCTCTTTCGAGTGGATCATGCCGGGACCGTGGACCCATGCGCCAAGGATCTTGACGTCCTTGTATTCCTCGTTCTGCAACTCGGCTTCGGTCAGTTGCCAGAACGCCTTGGCTGTGGCGACCGGGTTGGTCATCATGAAGGGCAGTTCGAACACTTCGGTTTTCGGGAAACGGCCCGGCGTATAGCCCACGACGGTCATGATCATGTCGGCGGTGCCGTCGATGGCCTGATCAATCAGGTCATTCGGGCGGCCGCCCAGCGACATGGCGTCGTAATGTTCGATCTTGAGCTTGCCATCGAGGCGCGCTTCGACAGCAGCGGCCCAGGGCTTGAGGATATGCGCGGGAACGGGGGCCGGCGGCGGCAGGAACTGGTGCAGCCGCAGCGTCACCTCCTGCGCCGAAAGGGTGGCAGGGGCCAGACCCAGCGCCAGCGCGGCGGCGGCGACCGTCTTCATCAGATTGCGTCGTTTCATTGGTTTCCTCCCAGAAACGGGTCGGTTCTGCCGACCCTTGCGTGTATTTAGTGTCAGTCCCGTCCGAATCGCAAATGATTATGCGGCATAGCTATATCTTTTGCGCGCGGCGGGGATGATGTCAGTTCAGCGTCACAGGCAGGCTGCGTGGCCCCCGGAAACCGAAGCCGTAGAATTGCACGGCATCGGGATCGGGCAGGGTCATGTTGGGAAAGCGGTCGCAGAGCAGCGGCAACATGATATTGGCCAGCATCCGCCGCGCCACATGGGTGCCCTGACAGAAATGCGGCCCGTTGCCAAAGGCCTGATGCGGCAGTTTCGGGCGGAACACGTTATAGAGATGCCCGTCCTCATAAACCTCTTCGTCATGGTTGGCCGAGGCCTGGATCGTCATGACCGTATCGCCCTTGGGGATGTGGAAGCCCCGGATCTGCGTGTCTTCCATCACCAGACGCGATGACACCTGAATGGGCGCGACCCAGCGCACCCCTTCTTCGAAAGCATCGGCCCAGAGCGCGTCGCGCTTCACCGCCTCGAACTGGTCAGGGTTGATCATCAGGCCGTAAAGGATGGTCAGCAGCGCGTCGCGCGGCTCGTTGATGCCGCCGCCGATGGCGATCTTGATGTTGGAATAGATCTGGCTGGTGGGGATCGGATCTTCTGCGTTCACCATGACCGAGAGCGCGCTTTGATCCGGCTCTGCCCGCAGGCGTGTGGCGGCGGCGGCAAACAGAGCGTCCATCTCGTCATTGGCGGCGTCGCATTGCGCGAACAGCGCGTCGGACCAGCCGAAGTTACCCGCACCGTCGATCAGGATCTGCGACCAGCGCTGCATGTCATCGTCTGACGCCTCGGGGATGCCCAGCAGATGCGTCAGGCAGCGCGCCGCGAATGGCCCGGCCAGTTGGGTGAACAGGTCCACCGTCTCGCCGCGTGGCAGGCGGGCGACATAGTCCTCGGCGATGCTGGTATAGATCGGCTCCCAGCATTGCTTGATATTGCGCGCGGTGAAGGCCGGGGCCATGGCACCGCGTTCCGCCGCATGTTCGGCCCCGTCCTTGCGCATCAGCGTATGGGCGCGAAAGGCGCGTTGCATTGGCGTATTGGGGTCGTTCGAGCTGAACAGAACCGGGTTGTCCTTGACGTATTTCGTATCCGCCGCCTTGGTCAGCAGCGTCCGCCCTACGGCCTTGACCCGCAGCACAGGTGCCTCGGCCCGCAGGCGTTTGTAAACGGTATAGGGATCAAGGGTCAGTTGCTGGATGGTGATCTGCTCATCCAGCGGTGCCTCGGGTGCGATGGGTGTATCGAGTGTCACGGTCCTGCCCTCCCCTGCCTGAACGTGGATCGACCCTAGAGGATCGCAAGGCATAGGACAATCCGATGGAATTGATAGGGTTTATCGGATAATCTGATGATGTTGCGGGCAAGCAGGAGGCGGCCGGATGGTGACACCAAAGGACAGCGATCCGATGAGCGTTGATTTCGCCGCGCTGCGGGTGCTGCGGCTGGTGCATGATTACGGGTCGTTCTCGCGCACGGCCGAGGTGATGGGCGTCAACCAATCCTCGGTCAGCTATACGATCGACCGGCTGCGCCGCGCCTTTGGCGATCCGCTTTTCGTGCGGCAGGGGGCGGGGATCGTGCCCACTGACCGCTGTGACGAGATCGTGCGCGACGCGGCGCGGATGGTGGATGAATTCGTGGCCCTCTCCGCGCCGCGTGTGTTCGATCCTGCCCGCGCCGAGGCGACGATGATCCTGTCGTGCAACTACTATGAGCGCGCGACGCTGGTGCCGGCGATGCTGCGCCGGTTGCGGGCGGTGGCGCCGGGGGTGAAACTGCGGGTCATCACCTCGACCGTGCGCGGGCGCGAGCAGTTGAGCCGGGGAGAGTGCGATATCCTGGTGGGGCCGGTGCAGATCGGGGATGCCGGGTTCTTTGGCCGTCGTGTGCTGACCGATCACTATGTCTGCGTGATGGCCCCCGACAATCCGCTGGGCGATGCGCCTCTGGATGTGGCGGGTTTCGCGGCAGCACCGCAGGCCGTGGTGACATATGGCGGCAACTGGCGCTCGCGCTATCTGGTCGAGATGGAGGCGGCGGGGCTGGCGCCCAACATGGTGCTGGAACTGCCCAGCCCGGCGACGCTGCGGGACATCCTGCCGGGCACGGATCTGATTGCCACCGTGCCGCTGCGCACCGCGCTGTCCTTCGGGCCGGGTCTCAGGATCGTGGACTGTCCCTTTCCGGCACCTTTCGAGATTGACCTTTACTGGACTGCGCGCACGCATCACGCGCCGATGCATCGCTGGCTGCGCGGGCTGATCGCGCAGGTCGCGGCCGAGCTGGAGGGGGCGGTGATCCGGTCGTGACGGGCAGGGTCGCTGCCCGCGTCCTTCACATGCCTGTTCAGCAGGAGGTGCGGGTGGTGTCCTTGCCCTCGGGGCTGCAAAAGAGGCGGTAGAGCAGGCCGATCACCTCATAGGTGTTGTTGTCGGCAAGGCTGTAATAGATCGTCTTGCCCTCGCGCCGGGTCGTGACCAGACCTTCCTCGCGCAGGCGGGCCAGCATCTGGCTGACGGCGGCCTGACGGATTTCCAGCAGGTCTTCCAGCTCGCCCACGGATTTTTCGCCAGACCCCAGATGACACAGGATCATCAGCCGCCCCTCATGGGCCAGCGTCTTGAGATAGGCTGCGGCCGCCTCGGCGCTGCGCGCCATCTCGGATGGCGGGGCGGGGGGGCTTTGCGTGGTCAATTCAGCGGTTTCCTGCATCCGGTCGATCCTGCCTTCTGGTAACACAGCCCGCTGCAAAGAGCGAGATCACTGCTCATACGCCGGGGCACCGCCTTCAAAATGGTTCTCATTCTGATAATCGCAAGGGTCTTCCTGCATTTGCAGATGCAGCCCCCTCCCGGTGAAAGGATGGGCGCGGGCCAGATCCTCGTCGATCTCGATCCCCAGACCGGGGCGGTCGGGCGGGATGACATAGCCGTTCTCGACCCGGATCATCCCTTTGATCAGCCCGTCATGGAAGGGCGTCTCGATGGTTTCGATCATCAAAAGGTTGGGGATGGAGGCGGCCAGATGGATATTCGCGGCCCATTCGATCGGACCCGCGTAAAGATGGGGGGCGATCTGCGCATTGAAGGCCTCGGCCATGGCGGCGACCTTCTTCATCTCCCATATGCCACCAGCGCGACCCAGGGCCGGTTGCAGGATCTCTGCGCCGCCCGTGCGCAAAAGCGTGGCGAATTCGGTCTTGGTCGTCATCCGCTCGCCCGTCGCCAGCGGGATGCGCACGGCTGTTGCAACCTTCTGGAATTCCAGCAGATTGTCCGGCGGGATCGGCTCTTCATACCAGAGCGGGCTATAGGGCTCCAACGCCTGACCCAGCCGGATGGCACCTGCCGTGGTGAATTGCCCATGGGTGCCGAAGAGCAGATCGGCGCGGTCCCCCACCGCCTCGCGGATGGCGCGGCAGAAGGCCACCGAGCGGGAGATGTCGCGCATCGCAGGCATATGCCCGCCGCGCATCGTATAGGGCCCGGCAGGGTCGAACTTGACCGCCGTGTAGCCGCGATCCACCGCATCCAGCGCGGATTCCGCCGCCATCTCGGGCGAGACCCAGAAGGGCGCATGATCGTGATGCGGCAAGGGGTAGAGATAGGTATAGGCGCGCAGCCGGTCATTGATCTTGCCGCCCAGCAGCGCCCAGACCGGACGATCCCGATCCTTGCCCAGAATGTCCCAGCAGGCGATTTCCAGCCCCGAAAACGCGCCCATCACCGTCAGATCCGGCCGCTGCGTGAAGCCGGATGAATAGACGCGGCGGAACATCTTTTCGATATTCTCGGGGTTTTCGCCCTGCATGTGCCGCTCGAACACATCGGTGATCACGGCGCGCATCGCGGCAGGGCCGACCGAGGCGGCATAGCATTCGCCCCAGCCCGTGATGCCGGTGTCGGTGGTCACTTTCACGAAGATCCAGTAGCGCCCGCCCCAGCCCGGTGCTGGAGGAGAGGTGACGATGATCTCAAGGTCTGCCAGTTTCATCCTCGGTCGCTCCTGTTGAGTATTTTGGGCAAGATGAACAGTGAAAGGGGGCGTCAGTCGGTCAGGATGATCACGTTGCGGCGCGCTGCCCCTGTCTTGGTATCGGCAATCGCGGCGTTGATCTGGTCAAGCCGCCAGCGCCCCGAGATCAGCTCGTCCAGTTTGAGCCGGCCTTGCTGATAAAGGTCCACCATCCAGGGAATGTCGCGCTTGATCACCACATCGCCCATCTTGGAGCCGATCATGCCCTGACCCACGGCGGCCATGACCACGGGTTCATAGGTCGAGGTCTGGCCGGAATGGGGCATCCCCACCATGACGACGCGCCCGCCATAGCCCAGATAGCGCGGCGCAGTGTCATAGGCCGGGATGGCGCCCACGGTCACGATCACCGCATCGGCCCCGCGGCCAAGGATGCGTTTGGCGCGGGACCACGGTTTTGCCTCGGTCGCGAGGATGCCGTCGGTCGCGCCGAATTCGCGGGCGATGGC
>Ga0098074_1001477_pt1 | contig 11897 bp, 1 predicted proteins | sample 32_taG_FD_75064 | JGI IMG/M metagenome (GOLD analysis project Ga0098074, IMG submission 75064) | Marine viral communities from the Gulf of Mexico - 32_GoM_OMZ_CsCl metaG | ecosystem: Environmental > Aquatic > Marine > Oceanic | place: Atlantic Ocean: Gulf of Mexico | collected 2015-07-12
CTGCTGGTTTATACTATAATATAACTATTCTTATTTAAACTGGAAAGGATTAAACCTGTAAATTTGTCCTATTTAATATAAAAATCATTATTCTTTTCAAAAGAGAAGAACTTCTGTATAGAGTAAAGTAAAGGTACTACATCAGCCCAATTCTTATAAAGTTTAAGCTCACCTTTTCTAGGTTTATTTTGATATACTATACTACTATCCTGAGCAAATTCTTCATCACTAAGATACAACCATTTGATTGGTGTCTGTACACTAAGCTCTAATGCTTCACCAAATTCACCAAGAGTTCTTGTAGATGCTATAGGTGTCTTAGCCATTTGATATGTTTGTTGGAAACCACCTAAACCTGGAATAGGTACAAACATTACCATATCTTTTTTATTTCTATTTGCAGTATATGCTATAAAGTTTTTAAGCTTTCTCTCTAAACCTTCATCATCTTCATCCGCTCCATCAAAAAAGCCATCCAATAAAAATAAATTGATAATTAAAAATGCTTCTCCTAAAGTTCTATATACATTCTTTAAAACCATGTTTGCTTTATTAGCATCAAAGAATTCTTCACCACTTAAATTTTCTGAATAGCCATAAGCTTCCTTAAATGCTGCACCTAAGTTCTTACTATATCTACCCATACCTTGTTGCTGTAAGGCTTCTCTTCCTATTTTTCCTACACCAAAGAAATATTTTGCAAACTTATATAATGATAAATACCTTCCCTCAAGCCATCCTAAATTTTGATCAAAGTATTGAGATTGAAATCTAGCTCTATAAGCAGGCATAATCCACTTGTGAAATTGTGCAATTAAAATACCAAGGAAGTTATTTTGGATAACCATTCTATCTTCTTTAGCATAGTTACCATGTATTTGTTTATTGACCTCACGTATTCTATTTCTTAATCTAGCTCTAAAGTTATCATTATAAGGTTGGGTAAATCCAGATCTTTTGTCTATAACAGTATCAAAACCTTCTTTTAATTTTGCTGTCTGTGTTTCAGCATCCCAATCCCAAGCTTCTCTTAAACTTAAAACTTCATCTCCATTAGTAACAAAGGTGCTATATAGTATAGCATGACCTACAGTACTTTGTGCATAGTATTCTGCACCTTGGTTAAATGAATAACCAAAACTTGTAAATCTTTCCCATATAGTTCCTGTATCTTCTCTACCACCAAATGTTTCTCTAATATCTGTATCACTATCCATCATATAGTAATGATCTGATAACCATTCATATAATGATAGAGGTTTTTTAACATCATAGTTTTTAGCCTTTAACTTTAGGGTATTCAAAGTAGCAACTCTACCTGTAAAATCAGCAAAGTCTCCTATACCCTCTGGTGTTCTTTGAATAAGGGTTTTGATACCTGAGTAATAAAAGTCTTGTTGTGCCCTTCTATATGCTTGACCAGTATAGTATAAGCCACCCATAGCTTCTATTGCATTGTTTAATTGACCTATAGTTAAGTTTTGGAAGTTACCAAATACATTAAACGCTACATAAGCCAAAGAAGAAATATTTACTATACCATTTGTTGCTTTTTCTACAACACCTTGCGTCATCCTATCATTATCATAAAATGACATCTTCATCCAGTGATGAGCTCTCTTTGCAGCATTACTTTGTATACCATCAGTATTTTTCTTACCAACTTCCTTAGTAATCATACCCTTTGTTTTATCAAACATTTTACCTAGATATGTTGCTGATCCTGCAGGTGCATACTCTCTCATTTCAATAACTCTAAGTATTGCTCTAAGAGAATCTTCTATTTCACTCATAGCTTCAAAGTTTTCAGCCATCGTGCTAAACTTAATCAAGCTCTTTGTCATATCTCTTTCTACTTGACCAAGTGTAGGTTTTGTTCTTAATGCTATTGCTCTACTTTCTAAAGCTTGCATTTTTTTCTCATAAGTATTTAGTGTAATTTTCTTCTCTCTTCTTTCTTGTCTTAACATATCCATCTCAGTTCTTAACTTATTGAGATCATCTGTTACTTGTGTATTACCAGTATAGTAAACAGGAAGTGTGTCAATTAAATTACCTTCATTATCTATTTGCACAATTCTTTGTGTTGATGTTTCAGTAAAGAATTCTTTTACACTTCTAACCATATTACCAAACATCTTAGTGCTAACGCTTGGTTTATCTTTTAAACTTTCTACTAAGTTGTTTCTAATAATTGGAACTTTACCTAACATTTTATTCCTAGTAGCTTTAGGTAACCTTTCTAATAATGACTCATAGTCTGCAACAAAAATTTCATAGAGGTTCTTTTTTGCTTGTCCTAATGCATCTGTAGGATTCATAATAGCCTCATACTTTGGATTAAGCTGAGAAACCTCTTGACCGTTATTATCAATATATGAATCAGTTGTAGTTACATAATCAGCTTTAACAGAAGGAAAAGTTTCTTCAAACTTTACAACACCGGTTGGTTCTTTGTTTGCATCTTTATACATTTTAGTATAAGGCTGTTCTTGATAGAACTTTCTTCTGTATGCTAAGTAACCCTGTTTAGAAGTACCTGGTCTTTGTATCCAATTCCCACCTTCACCATTAGACCACGGTTGGAAAAACTCCCACTTAGCTCTTTCTTTTTTAAATTCCTCTGTATACTGATGATGCTTTCCTGGTAATATCTTACCATCTTGATATCTTTCTGCTTGCATAAAGTCTGCAAAAGCTCTCTTATCTGCATACAGTTCTTTGTTAAACTGTAAGTCTTTTTCTTGTGCTCCAATAATGCTGGTTACTGGTCTATACATTATTGGTTTACCATTAACATCAAATAACTTATCTCTAAGCTCTTGCTTTCTTTGGTAGTACTGTTTACCAATTCTTTGTGTATATAAACCTGTAAAGTTACCTTCATCATCAAATTCTAACATAAAGTCATATAGCTTCTGAAGATCTTTTTCTGGAGATAATTGTAATAAAGCTGAACCTGCCTCTCTAATTTTCTTTTCTCTTTCTTTAACTCTATCTAAAAATTTTATCTTTTGAATCTTAAAAATTTTATCCATAGAGGCTAACAAGAAATCTTTAGATGTAGCAAGATCTTTAGAATAAAGCTCACCTCTATCAATATCAGGAACAAAAGACAATAACTCTTCTATATCTTCTACAGTAAATGTTCTACCACTATGTGACTGTAGTATGTTATTTTTATCTTGACTCATCCCATCTTGAGAAAGTGTAAGTGTCAAGTCATGCACATAATTTAATATTGCTTGATTAACAAGACCTTCTCCTTTACCGTTACCTTTAACTGTTGGTGCACCCAATAATCTAACCAGCTGAATATTAATCTGACCTATCAATGATCTTTGTGTTGCATTTATATCTTGGTTATTTTCTATCAAGTGTAATGCATCAAAGGTTGTTAAGAACTGATTAAAGTTCATTACATATCTAATATAGTTTGGATCTTTAATATTAGCAGGATCAATTACATACTCTTCAAACTTTTTCATTTGTCTAAGAGCATCTTGTAAAAGCTTAGTATAAGCAACAGATAAAGCTATAGGGCCTTCTGATTTTGCTATGTTTATATAAGCTAAAGTATTAGATATTGCTTCTTTATGATCTTTCTTAGATCTATCACTAAAGATGCTAGCTTCAGTCATTTCTCTTACACGTGCTTCTTCAACAAGTGCTTCAGCATAACTTCCAACAGCAACTGATATTGTACTTTCTTCTGGATATAAAGATGGATCTACCTCTTCAGCAGCTTTAGGTATTTCTTGATCCTTTGCTTCTACATTGTATAGACCTTCATCTAATCCTTGAGATATTTTTTCTACCTCATCTTCTAATACAGGATCAATAGCTAAAGGAACTAATGCATCTACTTTATCTTCATTCTGAAACTGTGGATGGTTTACATGACCATGAAACTGTAAGCTATCTCCTTGATAACTTAATACTAAACTTTGTACAGCATCATCTCCATATACTACATCATAACCTTGGTTCTGTGCCATTCTTCTAACTAACCCAGCTTCTATTTGATCTTGTACATTTAATGATAAAGACTCTACATCAAGTTCTGTTGAAGTTTGTAATTTTATTTTTTCTTGATAATACTTACTTTTCTGCATATCCTTTCTCAACAAGCCTTGTGCCCAAGTCTTAGGATTAGCAGACATTACATTAGAATCATTAATCTGTAACTTTAGTACTCTTATGTGACCCACTTTATTTAATATAAGAACATCAGCAATACTTGCAGTATTAGAAAGTTGATCATAGAATACAACATTAGTCAGTATCTTATCACCAGCATTCATAGTAGTAGTTAGCTCTTGAACTAAACCGTTAAATACATCTTGTGATTTACTTTCTGATATTTCTTTTATATTAGATTTTATACTATCAAATGGTTTATTAGTTGCAATGGCATCAAGCATTGTACTAATATCTGCTTTAACAGCAATAGTTTTCTCACTATCTGCTTTCCTACCTATTACATCTGCAGAAGACTTAACTTCTTTTCTTGTAGATAGATTATAGAACTTACCATCCTTTTTATTTTTAATTACAAGAGGCTCACTGTTTTCTATTTTCTTAACTGGTCTTGTAGCTATAAGACTGTCTGACTCTTCTTTAGCTAAGTTTACATTATGAAATAGTCTATCTATAATACGTTTCTGTGGTTCTGTTGCTGTCTTCTTTACGTTGTTAACAAGGCTCTTTTTCTCAGGAGATAAACTATATTTTACTTTACCATCTGTTCTTGAAGTATCAATATTAAATACAATACCTGTTGTATTAAGTAATTTTGCTATGTCAGACAAAGTAGCATTTTCAGATATATTATCTATATTAATGCTTCTTCCAGTAATTACTTCATTAAGATCTCTAATTACTTTTGCAAGCCATTCTAATAGCTCACGTACTTTATCCATAAAACTCCTAGGTGGAGTCTCTTCATATTCTTTTCTAAAGTGTCTTGACAATGCTTGAGTGATAAGTTCCATCTGTCTTGACTCTGCATCTATGTTTCTTTTATCATTGTATGCATCATCAATTTGTTGTTTCATTTCAGGAAAAGCTTTACCAGCTTCTGCTAAAAGTCCTTCATACAAACGGATATTATCAAGTCTTACTGCTTCCACAAAAGGGTGTAATACTTCTTCTATTGCTGTATCATCTGTTACTCTACCTTTAATTAATACAACATTGTTATCTACATAAAAAGAATTTATTTGGTTAAAAGGAACTTTAGCCTTTCTCCACTGTGGTATGTCATTTTCATAAATGTCTTTTGCTTCTTTAACTGATTTAAGAGATACATTTAAACCAGGTATAGTTTTCATTAAATGCATAATGACATGTCTAGATCTTGGAGTATCCCATGATCTAGATGCTTCTATCATATCTTTATTTGTAAATAAATTACTTTCTAAACTTACTCTAAAAGTTTTAGGTGTTTTATCTAGTTTAACAGCAGCTTCAGGTATGTTATTTATTTCTAAATATTTTTGTAATCTTCTTATATTACTTTCTATAAGTTTATCACTAGGTTGCAATGTTTCTTGATCTGTATTATTGATGTAATACTTTCCTTGATAGCTGTGTATAATACTTAGTCTTCTTAAGTTATTTAATAGTGATTGACCAAAGTCTATTTGCTTTAAGTTATATAAAGTCTGTCTGTTGCTAACAACATCCTCTGCTTCTGCAACTGTAGGTATACTGTTTGTCTTGGTAAAATCTTGATATATATTAATGATATTACCTGTTGCTGCATCAGTCTTGTACACTTGTTTTAGTGCTTTATATTCTGCCGTATTTCTATTGTGACATTTTGCCATTTTATTTTTCTTTAAATATAATTATTTTAAGCAAGACCTAAACAATTTTTTATGTAATCTATAAAGTCTTCTTCACTATCAAATTTTTGTTGAGGTGACTCATAAAAAGCAATCATACCTTCTAACGTGTCTAAACCATTTTCTTGTAATATCTCAAGATCTTGTTGTAATAAACCTATTTGTCCTGGTCTAGCTGAAACTATATTATCATAAAACTCAGAGATTGCAGGATACTGATCAGATTTATCCTCCATAAACAAAGATAATTGTTCTCCTTGTTCCATGCTTATTTTTGGTTGAGATTCTTCTGCTACTATAACACCTTGGGCTTCATTTTCTAATCTAGTTTGTTGTGTTGGTTGTTGTAGGCTAAGACTCTGTTTTTTGATTTCAGCTAATACTAGACTGCTGACATTCATCCCTTGGGCTAGTGTATTAAATAAGTCTGCACCTGTTTGTTTAGCATTTTCTTTTCTTTCATTTCTAGTTAACTTTTTGTTGTCTTCTGCAATTTGATCCACAGTTCTACTATCTCTTTGTCCCACTGGATTTCTTTTTGCATACTCTAGTGCAAATTTATTTGCTGATTGCTCAGCAGTTTGATTTGCTAAAGATCCTTCTTCAGTTTTTAACCATGCTGAAACTAAATTAGTTATGTTAGATTCAACTGGATTTGCAACTTTATTATCTTGTTTTTTTAAGCCTAATAAATTATCTAATGCATTTGTATCAGCAATGTTAATAGCATTTCCTGTATCTTCTGCAGTGAAAGTAATTTCATCTTCAGTAGCCTCTATAGTTGCATTCTCATCAGCTAAAGCTTTATTTTGTGGTGTTGGTCTAGGAGCAAAGTTTTCTACATCTGCATACTCATATTCATTAAACTCTTGTTCAGCATACATAGATTTAAATGTACCTCTATTCTTAATATTCTTTTGGTTATCTAATACTGATATTCTATCACCAAACATAAAACCAATACCATTTTGATAATATGATCCAAAAGCTACTGTTGGTTCATATGTAGCAGTAAGACTATCTTCTACTCCAGTACTATCTTTAAGTCTATATAATTGAGATTGATTTTGTATTACATCATTTAACATAAGATATCTTGGCACTGTAACATCACTATCACCAGTTTCTTCTTTTGTAAATGTTAAATTACCATCTGTTATTTTTATATCTAAAGGTATGTTGCCATTAAAATAGTTTCCACCTGTTGGTTTTCTCATAATATCATAATCAACTCTAAACACTTTACTTTGAGATGATGCTGAAGAAAAATAACCAACAATAAAATCTTCTATGACAGCATCTTTTGTATCACCAAAAGTTTCTTCAAATCCTTGACCAGTTAAAAATGCTTCTTGGACATTATTTATTGTTTCTAAATAATTAGTAATAACAAAAGGAGATATTGCATCTAAAAGAGTACCCTTTGATGATTGTAATCCGTCTTTAACCATTAAGTAATTTACTATAGTCATGGCATCTCTTCTTGTAACTGGGTTACCATATAACTTAGCAAATGATGTTTGTAGATCTAACTTTTGTTTTTTGTTTAACCCTCTCCAAGTATTAGCTTGTATTAAGTTCAAACCTGTTCTATTGTTCTCATTAAATACAGGAACTTCTGTAATAAAATTATTTAAGAAAAAGTTTTGAGGATCTGCCTGTGTTAATCTACTTATAGCTTTATATATAGAAAAATCAGTATCATTAGGATATATCAGATCATTTGTTAATGTAGCATTTTCCTTATTGGTTGCTTCATTATTCATATAAGCACGTATAGTTAAATATGATAACATATCTCTTTTAACTTTTTGTGCTTGTTCAGGACCAAAAGTTTTAAAGTCTGTATTTAAAGTAGCTGAAACTTTATCATAGAAATCAACAAAGTTATCTGTTCCTCTAATAAATGTAGCAGGAATTAAATCTTCTGTAATCTGTTTATATACATCTATACTAGATTTTAACCAACTGTCTTTTAGGATAGGACTAATATCAACACCCGCTTCTTCAGCTTCTAGTTTTTTAATACTTTGTAATGTTTTTTCTATATCTACAAAACTACTACCCATACCGCTTGATGCTAATCCTGTAAATGATTGCATACTAGAAGTAAAACCAGAAATGTTTCTTGTAATCTCAAGCATAGATAAAAGACTTCCTATCTCTGCTTTTGTAAGTTCTTTCTCTACACCCTTTAATAATATATCTCTATTTAGTGATGCACTCTGTTTCTTTAATCCTTCATCTCCAAATAATTCTCTTGCTTTATTTTTAATTGCTTGTTTTACAGATACCTCAGCATTATTTACACTATTAGCCACTGTTTCAAAAATTTCTCTAACTGGTTTACTATTTAAGAATAATACAACTTCTGTTAAAGGTACTCCAAGAGCCACTAAATTTGTTGCATAACCAACTGCAGTTGGATGCATACCTAACTTAGCTACATAGTTTTCTTTTGAGTTATCCGTAAGCATGGTAATTATAGAAGATATTTCATCTTGCTTTCTATCACCATAGTTATTTATATAATTACCATAACCAGTATATACAGTTTTGTCTATAGTAAACTGTAGCTTTGATGGTAACTGTATCTCATATTCAGACAATAAACTGAGATATAAGTTTGGAGAAACAGCTTTACCAATAGCAGCTCCTTTGTTAACTTCAAAAGATATAAGCTTACCATCTATAGTATCAACATCTATGTTTTCATTGTCTAATTGTTTAACATAATTAGGTGCTACTTGAGATAATTCTGTATAAGCATTTTCAATTGCAGTAAGTGTTGCTGGTGTAACTGCAATATCTTTTATACCTGCGTTACCCATCAGTGCAGTTTTATAATCAAGCACCTGATTATTAAGTGCACCCTCATATGGCTCTCCATATTTACTAACATACTCTTTATACTTATCAGGAGTAATTGGTAACCCAAGTCTTGCAGCAGCTTTAATTGCTCTATCTGAAAAATCTGAATCTATAAGTTCTGCATCAGTAAATGAATCTTCTATGTTTAATCCTTGATCTCTAAATGATTTAAATGCTGTTCTATAAATAGTATCTTTATTAACTGCATCATTTAAGTATCTTACATAATCAGAATATTCTCTGCCTTTTGCCTCACCATAAGCAAAAAATTGTTTTTGATCTACATCATAGTAAAAATCTTTTGTTTGTGCATATATCTTATCTATATCAAAATCTGAACCAGCAACTTCTACAAGCTCTGCAGGTAACATTGCAGTTGATCCTAATTCTACAGGTAAGAAGTCAACAAGCTTTACAAACATACTTGAGTGTTTATCCTGTGATGGAATACGTACAGCATACATATTAGCAATTGCAGCTGGTATTGACTTACCTTTTCTCAATTGTATTTTATTATATACATCTCTAGTATGAGCAGGCATCATCATCTCTGTATAATATAACCCGGTCCACTCTCCTTTATCATTATATTCTTTCAATTGATATCTTAATCTATCTCTTACTAAAATACCTTCTTTAGGAATCTGATCATTAGAATTAGGTATTACATCAAATATTGTTTCATCACCTTGTGGATCTCTTATAATCTCATTTCTTCCAATTTTACCGTCTTCATCTAAATTATATATTCTTCTTACAACTGTATTGCCTTCATCAGAAAGAAGAGCTAAACCGTGTCCAGGAACTTTTTGTTGGAAAACATCCTTGCTAAAGTAACTAAGGAATAGTTGCTCTGCTTTTGGTGCACTTATAGGATTGTTAATGTTAAATCTTATCTCACCTGTTGTTTCATCTACTGTAAAAAACTCCATCAAGTTAGTACTTGCTTTAGATGCCTTTAAAGAATTTCTTGCATAATCTAAGAATGTTCTTAAGTTTGGTGTTATTGAACCACGTCTTTTAGAAACAGAAAACTCTTCCATTAAGCCGTCTATACTATATATAAGATTTCTTTTGTTCTTATACTTAAGTATTATTCTTTTGCTTAATGCTTTATTATATTCTCTTCTTACATCAGCAACAGTTTTTATTTCAGGTCTACCTGCTATGCTTACTGGTGTACTATCTGATTGTTCAGATGTTAAAAGTACAGACATTTGAGTGTGATCTGTTATCTTGTCTTTGTTAGATGGGTTTTTAACTTGCTCTCTAAAATATCTAGCATCTAGTATAATTGATGGTTCATTAATTTCTTCTCCTAATACTTGAATGTTTGTCTTCAACATTTTGAAAGCACTTTCAGGGCCAGCCATAGATATATTTCCATACTCCTTTTCCTGTGCCTCTAGGTCATCTTTGAGTTGTTGAAGTCTAGGGTTGTTTTTTACTAAACCATTGGTTAAGGTAATAGCAGAAAATTTAACATAAGACTGTCCATCAAAATATACATACTTCTTAGAGTTAAGCATTTGTCCAGTATTAACCATACCATTATCACCAAACACTTCTGTACCTGTAAGTACATCTCCATCCTCTAATTTATCTATTGCTCTAGCTCCTTGTTCATTAAGTATACCTAAAGAATTTTGTGCATGTCTATGAAACTTAGTTGTAACATAAACCTGAGCATCAGCTCTATCTATATCTCTCCCACTAAATTCAGAAACAATGGTTGGCTCTAAAAGTATATTAGCATTAATATTCTCAGTGCTTTCCATAACTCCAAAACGTGGATTAGCTACTGGTGAATATATACTATCACCTGCAGCATTCTGCCCCTTAGCTCTTTTAATTTGTTTTATAGAGTCTTCTAGTATTAAAGCTTGATCACCTAATAATATTTCATTAATAGATTTAGTATTTATATAATCACTTAAATATATCTGCTTCAAGTTGTATTCCTGATCTGCTTTTATATTTAATTTTTTTGCAGCCTCTGTTGCTTTAGATTTAGCTACAGGATCAGTTTCTCCTTTTACTAAACCATCTGTTACATACTTAGATAATCTATCTTGTGCACCAACTCTTTCCAATACTTGTTTAAATCTTTCAAACTTAGCATCTAACTGATCAGAAAGCATCTTTCTATATTTCTTTTTAGAAATGCCTGATTCAGATAAAGCTTTCTCAAATGTTGGTGGGTCAGTTTGTTTTGCTGAAACTTCTAATATATCCTTAACTTCTGGAGTAATTAAATCTTTTGTATTAAACATAAGATCTTTTCTCATAACACCATCACTATCAGGAATATTATATCCTGGTATCTGTTTAGGTATTTCTACTGTCTCACCATCTTTAGTAGTTACTGTTTGTAAAGGAACAGCAGAAGCTTGAGGATCATTTTCTCTAACTATTCTGTTATACTCATTCTCTACAAAAGTGCTAATCTTATCTATATAGTCTTCTGTAATTTTATAATTAGCTCCTTCAACCGCTTTGACTACAGGTAAAGATGTTAAATCTCCTGTATCTGAGGACTCTAATACTCTAATTAAAGATGGTGCAATAGCATAATCAGTTTTAGATCCTAAAGTTTTGCTTCTACCATTATAGTCAAAGAAGTAGTTATTAATAATAATATCAACAAATTGTTTTGGAGAAAGGCTACCATAAGTTGTAGTATCTAAGATGTTACCAAATGCAGAATCATAAGCAACATCTTTATCCATTGTTGAAAGTTCTTTTAATCCTGATAGTCTTTGAATCTTTAACATTCTATTTGATGACATATCTAAGAAGTCATCACTTTCTAACAAAGGATTATTTTTTATAAATGGATCTTTTTGTAGTCTATCTATTTCTGATAAAGAGTTTAGACTAAACATTCTCTCCAAATGGAAGGTTGGTTTTTGATGAGCATTAACAAGGTCACCATTAATATTTTTAAATACAGATAAACCAATTGTTTCATCAAAGATGGCATTATTGACTGCTAGCTTTTTTAATCTAGATACAGCACCTTTGTCTTCAGAATTATATAAGTCTGCATCAGAATTAATAATTTTTCTGATATAATACAAATCTTCCCCTGTAACAGGAACAGCCTCCTTATTAAAGTTCATTAACATTTGTTGTACAGCTGATCTGTTTGAACGCACATTAGATAAAATACTATAC
>Ga0098074_1001478_pt1 | contig 11886 bp, 21 predicted proteins | sample 32_taG_FD_75064 | JGI IMG/M metagenome (GOLD analysis project Ga0098074, IMG submission 75064) | Marine viral communities from the Gulf of Mexico - 32_GoM_OMZ_CsCl metaG | ecosystem: Environmental > Aquatic > Marine > Oceanic | place: Atlantic Ocean: Gulf of Mexico | collected 2015-07-12
ATACACATTGCTCGCACTATACGAGTATGCACAGTCCGGGCTGCCCATTACGCTTAGTAAAATTAAGCGCAGCACACTGTGACATTTGCCTGTTATATAAGCAGAGTAACAGGCTATTGTCACCCTATTTTACTCTACTCTATCTATAAGTAGTTTACACTGATAAACTATTTGCTCTAGATCTTTATCAGATTCTAGTTCACCTTTTGATAGTATATCATTCAACTCTTCAAGTAGACAGAGTGTTACATGTTTTACAGTATTTTCCATTTAAAGATTTTATTTGGTTAATAATCAGTTATATTATCCCCACTCGACAGTATTTAGATTGCAGAGTGGGGAGTGTATAGCAGATTTTACTCTGCCCACTTAGGTAACTTGTTAGTATTTGTATAATTTCCATACTCATTGAAACAAGGCATACTTAGTATTTTTTCTTGATTTCTTGCGAATACTTCATCATGGTCATACTTGTAAGTTTCACCTTTTTTGTTAGTAAATTCTATTACAAATCCTTTTCCAAGCATAGATTTAGCAATAACAAATCTTTTTTTAGTGATTAAATTAATTTTTTTAGGCATAATAATTAAATTTTAAGGTTAATAATTTATTTTAAATTCATATATATTATCTAAATGACTTCGTATTGAGTTTGTCGAGTGCTATACACACTGAGCCCTTCACACTCGCGCACAGCGCGGTCTACTCTTCCGATCCTATTTCAAAATCAGGCCACTTAACTTGTTATGTAAGTACTAAGTTCCTAGATGAAGCTTAGTATTGATTTAGATAAGTCACTTTTATCAAAGTATACTAATCCGTTAATAGTTGTTGATAAACCTTCGCCAACTAATTTAATTAGTGCTTTTCTTGAGTAGACATCGTTGTATTTGAACCCGATTAATACTCTTCCATTTACCTTGATAGTTTTGGTAGATAATTGATTTGATTTGTGATTTGCCATAATAATTATAGTTTAATGGTTAATAAATAAATTCATGTATATTATCGAATTGAAGTCGTATTAAGTTTGTTGGAGTGGCGAGTAAAATGCTATACATAATGCTATACACGCCAGCGTGCCGCTTGCGCGGCCGCTAGGCGGCAATCATTAACCAGTGTCTTATTTAGCCCAGTTCGGTAGTTTGTTAGTGTTAGTGTAGTTACCGTATTCATTGAAGCACGCCATACTTAGCAGCTTTTCTTGGTTCGCTGCGAACACTTCGTCGTGATCGTACTCGAACGTTTCACCCTTTTTATTCGTAAATTTCACGGTTAAACCTTTACCTAACATAGACTTAGCGATTACAAATCTCTTCTTGATTACTACATTTTTTGCACTCATAATTTAATTGTTTTAAGTTAATAATTATTTTTTAAATTCATATATATTATCGTTGGTCGATCGTATCTAGTTTGTGGAATGCTATACACACATGCTATACACGCGGGCCAACCCACCCCGGCCCACGGGCCATCGCGCAAATGATCAGTATAAAACGTGAAATACTTAGGAGATATTTAAAATAAAACCTAAAAAATTCTAGGAAATTGAAAAAAATAAAGGGGGACCCGGTGAAATGAAACGCGTTTTCTTTTTGAAACACTTGTTCAATTTTTATAGTATAGTACTTTACCCCTATATATCTAATACGTACCCTTAAGTAAAATAAATAAATTTATTTTAGGATATACCCGGTTATATACTATGACATTAGGCCTTATATATAAGAGAGTAAGGGGCTAATGTCACACTTTGGTTGTAAAATAATTTGTAAATTAACGGTTTTACATGTGAATAATATAACCATGGAGAATAAAATTAAATCAAAATTAACACTAAACGCAGTAGCGCGTAGGTTTTTAGTAATGAAAGCAAGAAAATTCTATAAGAGAAATGGGAAAGCAAAAACTAAGCAAGAAAGCAGCTGCAGCTAAAAAGGCTAGAGACCTGGCAGCGGCTAAAACTCCTGCTAGAAGACGCAAGAAAGCTGAGAATCAAAGAAAACGTAGAGCTGCTGCTAAAAAACACGGAAAATCGTGGTTGAAAGGTAAAGACTATGACCACGAAGACGGTAAATTTGAGTCCGTAAAGCGAAATAGAGGTAATGATGGTAATGGTACCAAGAGTGAAGGTAAAAAATCGCTTATGAGAAGACGAATAAAACGCAAGAAATAATGGCATTTAAAGTTAAACCACCATACAGCATCGATAATACACCTATTTACTTTACTTCTGAAGAAGATGGGGTATTAGGTAGGGCTAATAAAAATGGTAGTATAACAATAAATGATAAAGTTAGCAGCCCAGCACAGATAAATGAAATTATTAAACATGAAAAAGTTCATTTAGATCAAATGAGAAGAGGTGATCTTGATTATGACGATAATTTTATTTATTGGAAGGGTAAGAAATACAAAAGAGGAGCAAAAGATGGTAGTAGATCTTATCCTTGGGAAAAAGAAGCGTATAACAAATAATATTATGGCAAACGGAAAAAAAAGAAAAGTAACTAAAACCTCTCTAGGCAAAGGTCATAAACAAAAAGAGGTGGTAAATTACAAAAAAGGAACCTACAAGCTGAAGACTAAAGAAAATAGAGCTGTAGCTAAACAAACAAAATCTCCTCGTAAAGTAGTAGAGAAAGGAACAATAACTTATAGTCCTACAAATGCTCCTGATCAATTAGGTAATCAATTAAGAGGAGGTAGATATGATGTAGATATTACATCTAGAAAAGAATCTCCATATAAAATGTATGGTAAAACATCATCACCATTAGAAGGTGGAAGTCCACTAGCTAAATACGGATGTAGTAAAAGACATTCACCGATGAAAATGGGTGATGGAAAGAAAAAAGTAAAAACTAAATCTTCCTCAAGAACTGGATCATATCCTTACACTGTGGAAGGTAAAACTTCTACAGTTAGAATAGCAGATCGTAAAGGTGATATAAAAACTACAAAGCAAAAGTATACTGAAGGTACTGTTGGTGAAAAACCATCTTATACGCAGAAAAGCAAAACAACCCACGTGAAAGGCGCAGATAAAATGCTTAGTAGAGCAGGAAGACTTGAAATTGGAGCAAAATATGGACAAGCAGGACAAGTAACTAAAACTACAACAAAATCCGCTGACGGTAAGAAAAAGACATATAGTGTAAAAACAGTGGACGAGCAAGGAAGACCTTTTAATGAAAAAATATCTAAAAAAGAATATAAACAATATAAAAGAACCGCAAAAAGAGGTAATTTTAAGTAATTATATAAATAAACAAACATAAAAAATAAAAAAAATGGCTTACAAACAAAAATCAAAAGACATCAGCGGATTAATGATGAAAATGAAATCACCTTTAAATTATGGTGGTAAATCAGTTATGATGAAAAAAGGGGATCCAGAGAAATTTGAAGATCCAAACACTGGTCAGCAGTACACAAAACCAAGTAAACCAAGCTATACTGGTTTTTCGTATGGAGATAAATCGTATTCAATGGGTGAAGGTAAAATTACACTTCCTGGAGGTAAAATTGTTACGGAAAACGACAGACTTTATAAGCAAGCTCACAAAAGATACACAGATGCATACGCGGGTGCTATGGGTGATTATGACCGACAACTTGAAGGTTATAAAAAAGCTCAAAGTGCTTCTAAAGTAAAAACAAAACCTGCTAAGATTATTAAATAATAAGTAATGGCAATAATATATACATACCCTGATTTAGGCGCTGTAGATGGTAGTGAGAAACTATTAGTTACAGATGGCACTGATGAGAATAATACCAAAACTGTTACCACAGCTGCCTATGGTGCGTATATAAATGCAACTTATGGTGGTGGTGGCGGTAGTAGTATATATCAAGCTGATGGTTCTATTACAGCTAATAGACAGTTAAGCGGTTCTAGTTTATATTCTTTAACATTCACAAATTTAACTCAATTTACAGTAAACACTATAGCAGCTGGAGACATAAGAATTAATCCAGGCACTGGTGGTGGTGTTATTATAGATGGAAGTGATTTAACTTTTACTGATGGTAATGGTATAAAAAACTCTACAAACCCCACAACTAGTAAACTTTATTGGAACAATGATTTATTTGTTGACTCTGCTAGAGCAATAAACTTCACATGTAACAACGCTAACGGATTCACTCAGTTTACACATGGAACTAATGGTTTAATGTCTATAGTTAACGGTTTAGTTGTATTAAGTGGAGTAAATAACGATATATCAGATATAACTTCTGGTGCAAATAAAACATTAACAACTAAAGAGTGGGTTAGTGACTATGTAGCAAATTTTATAGGTTCTACCAATATAACTACATTAGGTACTATTACAACAGGTACTTGGAATGGTACAGCTGTAGGATTAGCTTATGGAGGTACTGGTGTAACTTCTGTTTATACTCAAGGTGACATGCTTTATTATAATACGGCAGTGTCAACAACTGAATTAACAAGATTACCAATAGGCACAAATGGACAGATAATTAGATCTAATGGAACTATACCATCTTGGTCAGACTTAACTGTAGACAACTCTAATTGGGATTCGTTAGGAACAGCACTTAGTGCAGCTAATGGAGGAACTGGTCAAACAACATACGCTCAAGGAGATATACTGTATGGTAATGCTTCTGGAGGATTATCTAAATTATCACCAGGAACAGCAGATTACGTATTAACAACCAAAGGAGCTGGTTTTGATCCAGTATGGCAATCTCCTGGAGCATTTAGTGGAACTAAAAGTATAGCTTCTACTCAATGGAACACTCCTGAAGGAGGAGGAACATTAGCTAGTTTAACAGCCGGACAAGTTGTTAATATATTCAGCTTAATAGACAATACAACAGATAAATCATCCGCTGGATCTACATCTTATTATGAATTTAATATATTAGATGATAGAAAAGCTACTTTTGATACTAATTTAGGAAATCCTATACAAGTAGTATACAATGGTACAACTAACTACAATGGAGCTTGGAACACTAGTTACAGACAAACAGTTAAGGATTTTGTTGATGCTCAAAACGCTGGTGGAGCAGGAACCTTATTAGGAGATCATGGTATTAGATGTGGCGTTGATGAAGATGGAGCAGGTGTAGTTGTAAATGCTGAATTAAGAATGAGTGTGGATAATGGAGCTACTGGGGATTTAAGTTTGTTAGCGATAACCTCGGTGGGACCATTTGCATATCCAAGTACACCTTTAAGTGCTGCAGCTCCAGCAAGAATACAGATACAATACATTGGAACTCCTGTAGAAAATCAATTTATAACGCACAACTTTAGAATAAATTTCGAAACAGATGAAGCCGGTGGTTCAGATCCAGAACCTCACACATTAAATTTTAAAAGATGGGGTAACGGAACAACTATAGGTGCTCCATACACTTTCTTTCAAACAGCAAACGTTAATGACCCAAACAGCAATTTAATAAGTTTAATAAGTTATACATCGTCACCAACAGATGCTTTTGTTACACAGGGCTTCTTTTTTGAAATAGCTGCAGAAAATGATCCATTAGATTTAGAAAACAAAATTGGGTTATTAATACAAACTTACTTTCAACAACCAACAGGATTTTAACCACAAGTAGTGGTAACCAGCCGAAAGGCAAACCAATAAAACATAAAACCAAATACTATGACGTTTTATTTAAAGACTAAATCGTGGAGTAGTCAACCACAATTAAGCGAAAGAACCATTAACCTATGGAAACATTTAGCAGATAAAGCTAACTGGAGAATAGTGCAATTACCAAATGGATTCTATCAAACCGAATACGAAGATATCGATAACGAAGGAAAGTGGATCGATGTTACCAGAAGAGAAACTATAACAGGAGCAGAAGCTGCAATTGATGGATCAATAGAGCACTATGCTAAAAAAGTAGAATTTTCTAACGGACCAAAAGTAGTAAAAACTTTTAAGTAAAGTAAATCAATTAAATTTAATTAAATGCAAAACGAAATGATTGTTAAGCATTTGAATTTCGGTTCAGATGCTCAAGGCAAAGTATTCAGTGGAATACAAAAACTCACTAAAGCTGTTAGCTCCACTTTAGGGGCTAGCGGCAAGTGTGTCATACTAGAAGATAACACCGGTAACCCAGTTATAACTAAAGATGGTGTAACTGTAGCCGACTCAGTGATATTATTGGATCCAGTTGAAAACATGGGATCCAAACTATTAAAAGAAGCAGCTAGGAAGACTGTACGTGAAGCTGGTGATGGAACAACGACTGCAACTGTATTAGCTTACGCTATATTAGAAGAAGCATATAAGTATTTAGATCATCATGGATCTAGATCATTAAAAGACGGAATAAACAGTGGTGTTGAAAAAGTTATAAGTTATTTAGATAAAAACTCATCAGATGTACGTGGAGATGTTATTAAACAAGTTGCTACTATATCTGCAAATAATGATGAAGAATTAGGAGCTGTAATAAGCGAAGCCTTTAAACAAGTAGATGAGACTGGTGTTGTTATAATGGAAACTCACGAATTACCAGAGACAACAGTGGAAAATATAGAAGGTATACAATACGATGTTGGTTTGAAGAATCAACATTTTGTCACAGATAAGGACAAAGGTACGGCTGAACTTGACAATCCTTTAATCTTGATCGTAGAGAACAAGATAGAAAACATTAGAAAGATTCAAGGTATATTGGAGTATGTTATTAAAAATAACAAGTCTCTGTTGATTATAGCTGATGTAGAGCCACAGGTTACAACTGCCTTAGCAATGAATAAAGTTAAGGGTAATATAAAGGTTAATGTTATAGACGCACCTGTATATGGAGTTAGTAAGAAAACTAAATTAATGGATTTAGCTATGCTAACTGGAGCTACTTTGATCAATGAGGATTTAGGTGACGATATAAACCTCATACAGCCAGAACAATTAGGTAGTTGCCTTAGATCAATAACATCGACAAATGAAACTATATTACAAGTAGATAGTATACCTGACGATGCTAAAGAACTTATTGAAAAGCTTAAAAAAGATATTTTAAAAGAGAAAAATCCTAACAAAATTGTTAGACTAGAAAAGAGGTTAGCTATGCTGTCTGCTAAAGTTGCAATAGTAAAAGTAGGGGCTAATTCAGAAGTTGAATTAAAGGAGAAGAAAGATAGAGTTGAAGATGCTATTTGTGCTACAAAAGCCGCGATTAAAGAAGGGATTGTTCCAGGAGGTGGAATAGCTCTTTTAAATGCTTCGCAAACAATTAAGCCTAAATCTGTAGGTGAAGAGATATTGTTAGAAGCAATTAAAGCACCTTATAAAACTATCCTTGATAATGCTGGTATAGAAACCGAAGAGGTTACAGGCAAGGGTAAAGGTTTAAACGTGGTTACAGGAAAAGTAGTTAATATGGTGAAATCGGGGATTATAGACCCGCTACTAGTTACTAAAAGTGCTTTAAGAAACGCGGCTTCCGTAGCAACTACGATTTTGTCAACTGATTGTGTAATTAATAATCTTAGAGTTGATGAAAGCAATAGGTAAGAATATAGTTATAAAAGCCATTAAAGAAAATGGTACTACAACAAAGGGAGGTTTGTTGTTAGCAGAAACACATAGAGAAGATATACGATACAGGAAAGGTGAAGTTATTGAAACTGGAACCGATGTAGTTGGTATAAAAAATGATGATAAAATATACTACGATAGAAGAGCTGGATTTAATATAGAGTTAGAGAATGATATCTACACTATAATTAAAGAAGGTGATGTAGTGATAGTTTTATGAGAAAATTAACATCATCTGATCTAAAAGAGTTAAATTTATTAAAGCATTACAGAATTATACGTAAATGGGCGTGTAAAACGTGTAATCTTAATGATGCGGATTTAGAGCTTCTAATATATTTAGATGCTCTAGATCTTTTTACAAAACAAGATTTTAAAACAGGTACTTATTCTTATAGCTGGGATAACAGGCGCTGGAACAAGTTGTTGAAAAATGGTTGGATAGTAGTTTGGAGAAAACGAAATAGAACAACTCAGAAATATCACATATATAAAGTTTCTTTCAAGTGCAAACAGCTAATAAGTAGAATGTACCGTATTATGTTAGGTGAAGAAGAAATGCCTACTACTAAATTAGAGAAAAGTAATAGGTATAGTTATAAAGTTACAACAAAAGCTATAGAGTATGCAAACAAAGATGTCAGGTAGTCCTCTACATAAAGAAGGTAAGATTGGTACGGCTATTGGTACTACCGTAGGTTTAGTTGGTGGTGGAATTGGTGGTTTTCTTTTAGGTGGACCTGCTGGCGCTTTAAAAGGTGCTCAATTAGGCGCTCAAGCTGGTGGAGCTGTTGGAAGTGCTGCTGGTAGTGCTATAGATCAAAGACAAAAAGAAAGAAGCACTGGTCCTTATGCTGAAGAAGCTGCTACTCAAGAAAAATTACTAGCTAATCAACAAGCTATAGCTGATGCGGTATCTGAGAATAGAAAATCAATGGAAGAGTATAATACTGGAGTTGATTTAGCTGCACAGGCGCTATCTTCACCTGCTACAATGAAAAAATTAACAACTGTGGGTATGAGTTACTCACCAATGAAAATGAAAATGAAAGAAGCTCAAATGGGTGGCAAGATGATGGAGATATCTGGAGCTTCTACACTACCTGAACGATACTAAAAATATTAATTATGCCAAGTTACGGAGAAACGCAAAAGCCAGCAGGAGTAAATAAACCTTGTGAATATGCTTTATTACAAGATAAAAAAATTCCATGTAGGAACGTAAAAATAGACTGCAACCCTAAGTTATACACTACACCTTACAAAGGTAATGCTGTATTAAATGCTAACAAGTAATGTGGTCTTTAGCTGATTTAAAGTTATATTGTTTAAATATAACAGCATTTACTGTTTCATTAGCTGATATAAGTTCTATGTTAAGAATAGCTTTATTATTGTTAGCTATAGGTTACACTCTATACAAATGGAGAAAGGATAGTAAGAATGATTGATGTAAATGTATTAAATGTAATTCAAGCTGTAGAGAATAGAGGTCTTGATGTGTTTAAAAACGATACTAAACCATATAACTTAAATATAGTTGGTATAAGAGCCGCTCAACCTACGACAAATAAATTCAACGACTTGATGTGTGTATTCTGGAAGTACGAAGGACAATGGAATATATACAAAATGCAATGTACTACTCTACCTGGTTTATATTGGTTGGAAAATCCAATGAACAGTAAAGGTTGCGCTATATTAAAAGAAGGGCAATACAAGGGAGTTTATGAGATAGACTTGCATAATGGAAAGTACGAAGCAATCTGCCAGAGATTAGGTCCTGTTACTGTATATCGTGATGATGATAAAGATACTGAATACGATATGTTAGAAGGTACAGAGCAAACAGGTATGTTCGGAATAAACCTACACAGAGCTTCTGCTTATAAAGAATTAGACGATGTTGACAAAAATTCAGCTGGTTGTCAAGTAATACAAGATCCTAACGAATATGAAATTCATATGGAGATCGCAAATAAAGCAGCTGAGATATGGGGTAATAAATTTACCTATACTTTGATTAACGAAAACGATTTATACAATGGATAAGATTAAAAAAGTTATGACTTCACCTTTAGTTGGATCAGCTATGGCTGGTTTAGCTGGTGGATTACTATTGATGGAAAAATTAGATATGTATGGTGGTATCGCAATTGGTATTGCTATAATGATGTTTATGAAAGCTGCAAGAGGTAAGTAATGCCACGAGAGAAGAAACAAAGAAAGAAGTTTAAAGAAACTAAAGTGGGGGTTTTCTTGAAAGAGAAAGCTCCCAAAATCTTGAACGGTATTGGGGATATATTGCCTGATAGTGGAGTATATGGCGTTGTAAAAAACTTAATTACCACAGATAAAGAAATGACTCCGGCTGATAAAGAAACAGCTATGAAACTTTTAGATATGGATCTTGCTGAAATGCAAAGTGTATCTGAAAGATGGGAGTATGATATGAAATCTGATTCGTGGTTATCAAAAAACACTAGACCATTAGCGTTAATCTATTTAACAGTATGTATGACTTTATACATCGTTTTAGATTCCATGCAAATGGTTTTTGATATGAAAGAAGCTTGGATAGATCTTTTACAAACATTGTTAGTTACAGTATATGTAGCTTACTTTGGTTCTAGAGGAGCTGAAAAAGTATTTATAAATAAAGATAAAAAATAATAAAATGAGAGGTACTCAATTAAAACAAGCTGATGAAGTTAGGGTTTTTGCTCATGATGCAGCAGCTGTAAGCGCGTCACCAACCCAAATAGCAGGTACTGAAAATAGGGGAGTTTGCTTATATGTTGGAGGCGCTGGAGATGTTACTGTTACTATGGAGAGTGGTAATAGCGTGACTTTTACAGCAGTACCAGCTGGAACATTTTTACCAATATTAGTTACTCACGTAACAGCAGCTACAGCTACGGCAATTTTAGCATTATATTAGAATGAAAGCAGGTATTGGAAATACTATTGTAAGCTTAAGAAAAGATTCTGGTGGTCCTTCTTTTACAGGAATGATAACTGAATGGACAGTAACAGCAGGTCAAACAATTACTTTAAGAGGACAACAAGGTGCAGGAGCAACGTATTTATTTGATGTTGATTGGGGTGATAGTAATACGGAAACAGGAATTACAACAAGTAATAAAACTCATACTTATACAGATGCAGGAACTTATACAGTAAAAATATCGGGACAATTCGCAGGTTTTGAAATGGGTGGCTCAAGTGCAACAAACAGAGATGCACTTACGAATTTTGTTCAATGGGGTACTGAAACTGTAATTCAAGGAGCATATAGAATGTTTAGTACTTGTAGCAATATGAGATATACTGCTACTGATAATCCAACTATTACTTTAACAGTAGGGGTATCAAATTACAACAGAGTAGATGCAATGTTCTATTTATGTAATTCAATAACTAACTTAGACTTAAGTGGGTGGAATTGGACTAACCCTGAAGTAGTTACTGTGGTTTCTACAATGTTTACAGATTGCGATAATTTAGAAAGTTTAAATATAACGGGATGGGATTTTATTAATAATACTACTAATGCATATACTTTTAGAAGGTTAGGTTCTACAACTACTAATGGGTGTAATTTTAGATGGGATAATTTAACAACTGCATGTATTAATTGGAGTTTTACTTTTCAAAGAGCAAAATTAAGTGCCTTTTCAATGGAAAACCTTACGCCATCAGCATCAGGTACAAAATTTAATTCTACTTTTTATCAAGCAGAATTATTACTAAGCACATTAGATTTAAGTTCATGGGATATTTCTAATGCTACACAAATGGCTTATATGTTTAGGAGTACGAATTTTAGCGCTACTAATACCTTTGAATTAAATGTAACGGGATGGGACACAAGTAATATTACAACTATGTATGGATGGCTTAATGAATGTAGATACCTGACTAATATTATAGGATTAAGCGATTTAAGAGGGGACAGTTTAACGGGCAATGGTTTTGAAAGATTTTGTTATAATGCTACAAGATTAAGATTTGACAGTAATAATTTTCATGATGATTTCGGTTTAAATTGGAATGTTGATAGAATGACAAGTTCCTTTTATGGTGTTGCTTCGCAAACTTCAGCTTCAACGCCACCTAATACAACGAATTGGAATACAAGTATAGTTACATTGTTTAATTCGTGTTTTCAAAATTTTGAATTTACTGCTGGAATAAATTATACAGTTTTTGATGTTTCAGGAGCTACAAATTTACAAGCCATGTTTTATCAAGCAAGTGGAATTGTAAACTTAGATATGAGCCAAAGTAATATGTCAAGTTCTGTTACTACAATGGCAAATTTTGGAAGAAC
>Ga0098074_1001479_pt1 | contig 11880 bp, 11 predicted proteins | sample 32_taG_FD_75064 | JGI IMG/M metagenome (GOLD analysis project Ga0098074, IMG submission 75064) | Marine viral communities from the Gulf of Mexico - 32_GoM_OMZ_CsCl metaG | ecosystem: Environmental > Aquatic > Marine > Oceanic | place: Atlantic Ocean: Gulf of Mexico | collected 2015-07-12
GCGACTCTCCGGCGTCAGCTGTGCACCGGTGACCAGAGCACCGCGACGCAGACGTTCGCGATCGAGAGCACCAGGAGGATCGCCCAGAGTCCCTGCGGGATCCGTTCCTTGCGGGAGTTGGCCATGACCAGCACCAGCAGCACCAAGCCGATCAGGAACTTGACCGCGACCTTGCCGTGGTCGACGGGGTCGTCGCCGGACTCGAGCACGCCCACCAGTGCCAGCCCCGCCACGAAGGCGGTGCCGATACCGTCGCGCATCGCGCCGTTGACCCGCTTCTCGCCGGGACCGGCCTGGCTGAGCAGTCCGCCGATCAGCGCCGCGAAGCCGAGGATGTGCAGGATCAGCAGGATGAGTCGCAGCGCTTCCATGGCGCGCAGGCTATCGGCTCCGGCGCTACAGCAGTCGCCGGTCGGAGGCCCAGCGGGTCAGCTCGTGCCGCGAGGAGAGCTGCAGCTTGCGCAGCACCGACGACATGTGGGTCTCGACGGTCTTGATGGAGATGAACAGCTCCTTGGCCACCTCCTTGTACGCGTAGCCGCGCGCGATCAGCCGCATCACCTCGCGCTCGCGCTCGGTGAGCCGGTCGAGGTCCTCATCGACCGCGGCCACCTCGATCGTGCCGGCGAAGGCGTCGAGCACGAACCCGGCCAACCGCGGCGAGAAGACCGCGTCTCCGTCGGCCACCCGCTTGATCGCCGAGACCAGCTCGGGCCCGGTGATGGTCTTGGTGACGTAGCCACGGGCGCCGCCGCGGATCGTGCCGATGACGTCCTCGGCCGCGTCCGAGACCGAGAGCGCCAGGAAGCGGGTCGCGGTCGAGCCCGAGCGACGCATCACCTCCACGCCCCCGCCGCCAGGCAGGTGGACGTCGAGCAGGACGACGTCCGGGGCATGGTCGGCGACCGCCCGCACCGCCTCGTCGACGTCGGCAGCCTCGGCCAGCACCTCGACCTCGCCGGCCCCGGCGGCTTCCAGCTCGGCGCGCACCCCGCGGCGGAACATCGCGTGGTCGTCGACCACCACGACGCGGATCGGCTCAGCCATGCTTCTCCTCCTGGCTCTCGCGGGGCAGGTGCAGCCGCACCTCGGTGCCCTCCCCCGGCGTCGACCGCACCTCGCCAGATCCACCGTGGCGGGCCATCCGGTCGATGATGCTGTGGCGCACGCCGTAACGGTCCTCGGCGATGGTCTCTACGTTGAAGCCGGCCCCCCGGTCGCGCACGAAGACGTCGACCGCGGCGTCGGTGATCTCGGCGTAGACGTCGACCCGCGGCACTCCGGCGTGCTTGGCCGCGTTGGTCAGCGACTCGCGCGCCGCGTTCACCACCGGGCGCAGCGACTCGTCCAGATCGCAGTCTCCGACCGTCACGACGTCGACGCTGATGCCGTGGGCGTCCTCCACGTCGGCCGCGACGCCGCGCAGGGCGGAGGCGATCGTCGACCCATCGATCGACTCGCCCGAGTACAGCCAGGCACGCAGGTCGCGCTCCTGCGCCCGGGCCAGGCGACCGACCGCCGAGGCGTCCTCGGCGTTCTTTTGGATCAGGGCGAGCGTCTGGAGCACGGAGTCGTGCAGGTGAGCGGCCACGTCGGCCCGCTCCTGGGTGCGCACCCGTTCGGCCCGCTCGTCGGTGAGCTCGGTGGCGATCCGCCACACCCACGGCCCGACCACCACGGCGATGCCCACCACGCCGAGCGTGCCCGCGATCACGGCGCCACGGGCCTGCCGCAGCGAGCCGTCGTCGAAGCCGAACAGGAAGATGGCCGACAGGATCAGGGCGACGCCGGCAGCGACGCGCGCGTAGGCGGCCCAGCCGCCGGTGCCGAACACCACCTGGACCGGGTTGATGCGGCCGTTGACGTCGAACCAGCGCTCGCGCTGGGCCTCGTCGGCCTGGCGCCACAGCAGCGCCACGCCGGCCAGGCCGATCGCGACGGGCCAGAACACCGCACCCTCGCCGAACAGCGCCTGGACGGCGAACACGGTGCCCAGGCCGAGCGCGGCCAGCACGATGATCGGGCCCAGGTCGACCAGGCGCCGACCGCGACCGGGACGCCGTCCACCCCGGCTCGCGCTCTCGAGCCCGGGCGCGGAGGTCTCGAAGCCGTTGCCGGCGGGCAGCATGACCCAGAATCCCGCGTAGAGGGCGATGCCGAGTCCGCTCAACGCCGTCGCGACGACGAAGCCCACGCGCATCCACAGCACCGGCAGCCCGAGGTGCTCGGCCAGCCCGGACGCGACGCCGCCGACGACCGGCGACTCGAGGTCGCGGGTCGCCCGACGGTGGGTGGCGGGATGGGAGGCGGGCGGCGCCGCAGCGGTCGTCATGACACCTCAATCGTCACACAGCGCGCCGACTCAGCCCATCAGGTCGATCCCCGGCCCGACCCTGACCTCGGGCATCCACAGCGGCCCCCAGGATCAGGGGCGTCCCCGATGGTGTGGGGGCCGCGCGTGGCCCAGGGTTGAGGCCATGAGCACCTCACCACCCGAAGCACCCACTCCCGAGACCTCGAGCAACGGCCCCCGTGTCGGTCGCGACGAGCTCCGCGACCTGGGTCGGCTGCGCCGCTCGCGGCAGGACCGGAAGATCGCCGGTGTCGCCGGCGGCCTGGCGCGCCACTTCGACATCGACCCGATCATCCCGCGGGTCACGCTCGTCGTGCTGGTCTTCTTCGGCGGCGCCGGGCTCCTCCTGTACGCCGCCTGCTGGCTGATCGTGCCGACCGACGACACCCAGGAGGCCACGGTGCGCCTCGACGAGCGCAGCCGCACGATCGCCCTCGTGATCGTCGGCATCCTGGCCGGCCTGGCCCTGCTCGGCGACAGCCTGGGCGGCTGGGGCTTCCCGTGGCCGTTGGCGATCATCGGCGCGATCGTGCTCGCGGTGACCGCTTTCCGGCACCGCAACGACGAGCGTTGGGCGACACCGCAGTTCGGCGAGCCGTCGGCCGCGTCCCCCGCCGAGTTGCCCGCCGAGGCCCCCGCCGCACCCCCGGCCGCACCGATGTCCACCCCGGTCCCGACGCCTGCTGCTCCGCGCCGCGGCGGTCCGGTGCTGTTCTGGTACGCCCTGCTCCTGATCGCCGTCGGCCTGGGCGTGCTCGGCATGGTCGACCTGGCCGGCGCCGACGTCGCGGACGGCGCCTACCCCGCCCTCGCGCTCGGCATCAGCGGCGCGATGCTCCTGCTCGGCTCGTTCTGGGGCCGCGCTGGCGGCATCATCGCGCTCGGTCTGGTCAGCGCGATCGCCACGGCGGGCGCCACCGTCCTGCACGACGTCGAGACCGGTCACATCGACGCCCAGCCCCGCACGGCCTCGGCGGTCGAGGACGAGTACGAGCTCGGGCTGGGTGAGATCGAGCTCGACCTGACCCGCGTCGCGGACCTGCAGAACCTCGACGGACGCACCATCACGGTCGACCTCGGCGTCGGTCGGATCGCCGTCCTGGTACCGCAGGGGCTCGACGTCCGGGTCGAGGGCGGCCTGGAGCTCGGGCACCGCGACGTGTTCGGCGACGACCAAGGGCGCGAGGGCACCAACACCGTCGACGGCGGCCCCCAAGCGCCGGTGCTGGAGATCGAGGTCGATCTGGGCGTCGGCGAGATCCAGATCGACCGTGAAGGAGACAACTGATGGAGACCACCACGCAGCCCACCACGCAGCCCACCACGCTGCCCACCACGCTGCCGGCCCGCCACCCGGTGAACATCGGCCACCTGGTCATGGGCATCGCCTTCCTCGGCCTCACCGGCGTGTGGGCGCTCGTGGCCGGGGACGTCGTCGAGGGTGACGACATCCGCTGGCTGCTGCCGCTGCCGTGGGTGCTCGCCGGTCTCGGCGGCCTGGCCGCACTGGTCAGTGCCGACCGCCGCCGGATGACTCGTCGTCAGACCGGGTGGGTGGAGCCGCCTTCGCAGGAGTAGCGCGGAGTCGGGCGCTGTGGGCGGTTCTTGATACTTTCAGGCCGCGATGAGCAGCGGCACACGGTCCGCCGAGACCGATCAGGCTCCCGCAGACCACGACGCTCGGGGCGGGTTCCGCGCCGACGTCCAGGGCCTGCGGGCCGTCGCCGTGCTCACGGTGATCGCGGCGCACGCCGGGGTGGCGAGCATGGCCGGCGGCTTCATCGGCGTCGACGTGTTCTTCGTCGTGTCCGGCTTCCTCATCACGCGGCTGATCGTGAACGGCATCGTCAGCGACGGAAAGTTCCGCATCGCGTCGTTCTACGCGCGCCGCGCGCGACGGATCGTGCCGGCCGCCAGCGTCGTCCTGGCCCTGACGGTCGTCTTCTCGGTCGTCTACCTCAACTTCATCGACGCGCTCGACGCCGGCAAGGACGCCGTGTGGGCGGCCTTCTTCGGTGCCAACATCCGCTTCGCCACCCAGGGCATCGACTACTTCGCCCTCGAGGAGTCACCCTCCCCGATCCAGCACTTCTGGTCGCTGGCCGTCGAGGAGCAGTTCTACGTCGCGTGGCCGCTCCTCGTGCTGCTCGCGTGCCTGCTCACCTACCGGCGGGCACCGGGCCGGGCGCCGATCAAGACCCTCGCGTTCTTCGCCCTGGTCGGCGGCGGGGCCAGTCTCGCGTGGTCGATCCACCGCACCGTGGAGGAGCCGACGTCGGCCTACTTCTCCACGTTCACCCGCGCGTGGGAGCTGGCCATTGGCGCCCTGGTGGCCCTGCTGCTGCACGCCGGACGCTCGCTCAGATTCCGCACACTCACCGAGCCGCTCGCGCTGGCCGGGCTCGGCGGCATCGCCCTGGCCGTCGTCCTCTACGACGACAAGCAGGCGTTCCCCGGCTACGAGGCCCTGCTCCCGACCCTGTCGGCGGCGGCCCTGCTGATCGCCGGGGCGCACCCGGTGCGTCGCCCCCTCGTGACCCGCCTGCTCGCCATCAAGCCGCTGCGCACGATCGGCGACTGGTCGTACTCGCTCTACCTCTGGCACTGGCCGGTGATCGTCGTGCCGCAGGTGAGCATGGGCCGCACCCTCACGGTCACCGAGACCGTGATCGCGGTGCTCATCGTCTTCCAGTTCGCCTACCTGACCTACCGGTTCGTGGAGCAGCCGTTCCGCACCGGCACGTTCTGGCGTCGTCCGGGTCGCGGGCTCGTGCTCTACCCCGTCTCCCTGGCGCTGGTGCTGCCGGCCGCGTTCGGCAGCCAGGCCTGGGCCGAGTGGCTGGGCACCGAGCGCGGCAGCGACCCCGCCGTCACGGCCTCCGCGTTCGGCCTGGCCGAGGAGGACGTCACCGACCTGGTGCAGGCCTCGGTGCGCGCCGGCCTGCAGGGGTGGCCGGTGCCGAGCGACCTCACGCCCGACCTGATCGACCTCAACGACGACGTCGCCGAGGTGGGTGAGTGCAACTACCAGCGCCCCGAGCGACCGGTGTGCCGACGCGGCGACGTCGAGAGCGACCGGATCATGGTCGTCACCGGCGACTCGCACGCCCGCGCCTGGATCCCGGCGCTCGAGCAGATCGCCGAGGAGAGCGGCTACGCCACCTACTACTTCGTGAAGCAGCAGTGCACGGCGGCCTTCGTCGACCCCGGCCAGCTCGGCACCGGCGCCCCCTGGCCCGAGTGCGAGGAGTTCCACGACTGGGTGGTCGAGCAGGTCGAGGCGCTGCAGCCCGACCTGATGGTCTTCGCGATGTCACCGCCGCCGACCGGCGTCTACGTCGACGGCGAGTTCTTCGACAAGCGCGACGACGTCGAGCGGATCCTGGCGCCGGGCTACGACGAGATGCTGGCGGCCTACGCGCCCCACGTCGGTCGCATGGAGCTGCTCACCGACGTGCCGCGCCTGCCCGAGGAGCCCGGGGCCTGCTTGGCGCAGGACGACGCCGACCTCGGCTCCTGCATGTTCGCGCCCACCAGCTGGAGCGAGGACATGCGCCTGGTCTCCGCGGACGCCGCCGAGCGGGCCGGCGTCCACAGCATCGACCCCACCCCGTGGCTCTGCGCCCAGGACCTGTGTCCGGTGGTGATCGGGTCGACGATCGCCTGGCGCGACCGGGGGCACATCAGCGCCACGCGGGCCGCCGAGCTCTGGGTGCCGCTTGGCATCGAGCTCGGCCTCCTCGACGACGACGACGAGAAGGTCAGCCGCGAGGAGCGCGAGCAGCGTCGCGAGGAACGCCGCGAGGAGCGCCTGCGCGAACGCCTGGGCGAGTAGCGGCTCAGACGCCGGAGATGCGGACGCCCGAGTGCGTCTTGTACAACTTGTTGATCGAGATCAGCACGGCCGTCAGCGGCTCGAGCTGGCGAGCCAGGCGCAGCGCGCCGGCGTCGATGCCCGGACGGCCCGTCACCGAGGCGGCCAGCTCGATGACGGCCTGCTTGGCGTCGACCGAGTCGCCGCAGACCAGCACGTCCTCGTGGTCGAGGAAGTCGTCGTCACCCCACAGCGTGACCGCCGAGACGTGGTGGAAGGCCCCGACGAGCTGGGCGCCGGGCGCGATGCGCTGGGCCGACTCGGCGGCCGAACCCTCGCCACCGTCGATGACGCGGCCGTGCGGGCCCTGCTTGTCGAAGGCGAGCGGGTTCACGCACGAGACCACGATCTTGCCGTCCAGCGGCAAGGTCGCCACGAGCTCGTCGTGGCCGTCGTAGGGGATCGCCAGCAGGACGACGTCCGCCTCGGCGCAGGCGTCAGCGTTGGCCGCGCCCGTGACCTGACCGGCACCGGTCACCCCGGCGAGCCGCTCGGTGACTTCGGCCGCGACCGGCTCGGCCTTCTCCGCCGCCCGCGAGCCGAGCACGACCGAGTGCCCGTTGCGGGCGAAGCGGTAGCCGAGCCCCTTGCCCTGGGGTCCGGTTCCTCCGATGACGGCGACGCGGTAGGTCGACACAGCTTGCTCCTCGGTTCTGTCCGGCCAGGGGGATGGCGGGCACGGGTGACGGGACGGATGATGCCACCGGGTCCGAGACCCTGGACCTGCCGGCCGCACCGTGGTCTATTGTGACAGCGTTACTGTCACTATCGATCAGGAGCCCCCGATGAAGCTGTCCATGATGCTGATGTACGACGGCAACCCCCGTCAGGCCGCCGACCAGGTCGTGGCCTTCGAGCAGGCCGGCCTCGACACCGTCTGGGTCGCCGAGGCCTACGGCTTCGACTCCCCCACCCTGATGGGCTACCTGGCCGCCAAGACCGAGACGGTCGAGATCGGCTCGGGCATCCTCAACGTCTTCTCCCGCACGCCGGGCGCCCTTCTGCAGACCGCAGCCGGCCTCGACAACGTGTCGGCCGGGCGCGCGATCATCGGCCTCGGCGCCTCCGGTCCGCAGGTCATCGAGGGCTTCCACGGACTGCCCTACGAGCGCCCGCTGGGTCGCACGCGCGAGGTCATCGAGGTGCTGCGCTCGGGTCTGCGCCGCGAGCCGCTCGAGCACCAGGGCCGCTCGTTCACGTTGCCCCTCCCCGCCGACCAGGGGTTGGGGCTGGGCAAGCCGCTCAAGCTGCTCACCAAGCCCGAACGCTCCGAGGTGCCGATCTGGGTGGCCTCCCTCGGCGACAAGAACGTCGAGATGACCGCCGAGGTGGCCGACGGCTGGATGCCGCACCTCTTCTACCCGGAGAAGGCCGCCGAGGTGTGGGGAGGTCCCCTGGCCGCAGGTGCCGCCAAGCGGTCGGCCGACCTGGGCACCCTCCAGGTCACCGCGGGTGGTGTGCTCGCCATCGGCGACGACGTCAAGGGCATGCTCGACTTCGCCCGCCCCCTCTACGCGCTCTACGTCGGTGGCATGGGCGCCAAGGGCAAGAACTTCTACAACGACCTCGCCCGCCAGTACGGCTACGAGAAGGAGGCCGCCGAGATCCAGGAGCTCTATCTCAGCGGCAAGAAGAAGGAGGCCGAGGCCCTGGTGCCGCAGGAGTGGCTGGAGGCCGGCAACCTGGTCGGCCCCGAGTCGTACGTCAAGGAGCGGATCGCCGCCTTCGCCGAGGCCGGCGTCACCCACCTCAACGTGATGCCCGCCAGCGCCGACCCGGCGGCCACCATCGCCCAAGTCAAGGCGCTGCTGCCCTGATTCCTCGCCGAGTCGGCGTAAACGTACGCCGACTCGGCGTCAGTCGGCGGAGAGCGAGCGCGTGATGACCGCGTTGGCCGCCCGCTGGAAGCCGGAGATGACCGACTCCATGGTGAGTCGGCGCAGCTGTGCCATCGTGCGCTCCAGCCGGACGGCGTCCTCGGGCGAGGTCGGCTGGCCGCGGTAGGGCTCGAGCACCTGGGTGTGCAGGATCGTGGTGAGCTCGTCGGCGAGCGCCTCCATGTGCCGGCGGATCGCCTGCTCGGCCAGGCCGAGGCTGGCCTCCGACACGTCGACGTCGAGCAGCTCGACCCCGACCGGGAAGTGCGAGAGTGCCACGAAGTCCTCGCCCCGCTCGTCGATGGCGCCGACGGTCACGAGCAGTCGGAGATCGGCGTCGGAGAGCTTGCGACCGGCCTTCTTCTCCAGCTGGCGCCGGGTCAGCCGCTCGGGCGGGGTCGACGTCCAGGACGTCAGCATCACCCGCTGCAGGGTCAGCTCCTCAACCGAGGAGTCGAGGGGGATGTCGGCCAGCACCCGCTCGATGGCCTGCAGGGTGAACCCGTGCTCCTGCAGGGCGCGCACCAGCTCGAGCCGGGCCCGGTGCACCGGGCCGTAGTAGGCGATCCGCCCGCGCCGCTCGGGCGCGGGGATCAGCCCGAGGCTCGCGTAGTAGCGCGTCGTCCGCACCGTCGTCCCAACGGCCGCCGACAGCTCGTCGATGGTCAGGAGGCCGTCGAATTCCGGGTCGGGGGCTGCGCTCACAACCATGACAGTAGTACTGTCACACTGTTCGTGGCGAGATCACACGCCAGCACACGATCCCCGGAGGACCACCGACATGCCCGAGACCCCGTCCATCTACGAGCAGGAGCACGAGGACTTCCGGTCCACCGTGCGTGCGTTCATGGAGAAGGAGGTCGTGCCCCATCACGACCAGTGGGAGAAGGACGGCCAGGTCAGCCGCGAGGTCTGGACCAAGGCCGGCGAGATGGGCCTGCTCTGCTTCGACGTCGACGAGCAGTACGGCGGCGCCGGCATCCACGACTTCCGCTACAACGCGATCGTGGCCGAGGAGATCTCCCGCGTCGGCGCGAGCGGACTCGGCTTCCCGGTCCACACCGACATCATCGTCCCCTACATCAGCCAGCTCGCGAACGACGAGCAGAAGCAGCGGTGGCTGCCCGGCCTGGTGAGCGGCGAGCTCATCTCGGCGATCGCGATGACCGAGCCCGGCGCCGGCTCCGACCTGCAGGGCATCCGCACCACCGCGGTCGACAAGGGTGACCACTACGTGCTGAACGGCTCCAAGACGTTCATCTCCAACGGCATCATGAGCGACGTCGTGATCGTCGTCGCCCGCACGAACCCGGACGCCGGCCACCAGGGCATCAGCCTGCTCGTGGTCGAGCGCGGCATGGAGGGCTTCGAGCGCGGTCGCAACCTCGACAAGATGGGCCTGAAGGCCCAGGACACCGCCGAGCTGTTCTTCGACAACGTGGTGGTGCCCAAGGAGAACCTCCTCGGCGAGGAGGGCTCCGGCTTCATCTCGCTGATGATGAACCTCCCGCAGGAGCGCGTGTCCATCGCCGCGATCGCGGTGGCCGCCATCGAACGGGTGCTCGAGATGTCGCTCGACTACGCCAAGAGCCGCCAGGCGTTCGGCAAGCCGATCGGGTCGTTCCAGAACACCCGATTCGTGCTGGCCGAGATGGCAACCGAGGCGTACGTCGCACGGGTCTTCGTGAACGACTGCATCATGAAGCTCAACGCGGGCGAGGTCGACACCGCACTCGCGTCGATGGCGAAGTGGTGGACCACCGAGCTGCAGAAGAAGCTCACCGACATGGGCGTGCAGATCCACGGCGGCTACGGCTACATGTCGGAGTACCCCATCTCGAAGGCCTACACCGACGGCCGGATCCAGACCATCTACGGCGGCACGACCGAGATCCAGAAGGAGATCATCGGTCGCTTCCTGGGCGTCTGAGCAGGAGTCGGAACATGGATTTCGACCTGCCAGACACCGCGCTCGCGGTGCGCGACGGCGTGGCCGCGGTCGCCGCGAAGTACGACCACCAGTACTGGTCGCGCTGCGAGGAGGAGCACCGGTTCCCCGTCGAGGCGTGGAAGGACCTCGCCGACGGCGGCTGGATCGGTCTCTGCGTGCCGGAGGAGTACGGCGGCGGCGGCGCCGGCATGCTCGAGCTGGCCGTGGCCTGCGAGACCCTCTCCGCCTCGGGCGGTACCGCCGGGGTCTTCCTCTACATCCTCACCCCGGGCTTCGGGGCGATGACGCTGGCCCGGCACGGCACCGAGGAGCAGAAGCAGGCGATCCTGCCGGGTGTGGCCACCGGCGAGACCCAGTTCTGCATGGCGCTCACCGAGCCGGACGCCGGGTCGAACGCCATCGAGATCACGACGTCCTCGCGGCGCGACGGCGACGAGTTCGTCATCAAGGGCCAGAAGATCTGGATCTCCGGCATCGAGAACGCCGAGTGGATGATCGTCATCACCCGCTCCACCCCTGCAGCCCAGGCCAAGGAGGTCGGTGGCAACCGCACCTTCGGCTTCACCCTGCTGCTGGTCGACGTGAAGCAGGCACTGGCCGACGGCACCCTCAGCTACACGCCGATCCCGAAGATGGGCGCCAACACGGTCACCTCGAGCCAGGTCTTCTTCGACGACGTCCGGGTCCCGGCCAGCAACGTGATCGGCGAGGTCGACCAAGGGTTCCCGGTGCTCTGGGACGTGCTCAACCCCGAGCGCATCCTGGCGGCCGCCGGCGGCGTGGGCGGGGCCGAGGCCGCGCTCAAGCTGGCGGCTGAGTACGCCTCGCAGCGAGTCGTCTTCAACCGACCCATCGGCAGCAACCAGGCCATCCAGTTCCCCCTGGCGCAGCTCAAGGCCAAGACGGAGCTGGCGCGGCTGATGACCTACAAGGCGGCCTGGCTCTTCGACCAGGGCCGGCCGTGCGGCACGGAGACCAGCGTCGCCAAGCTCACCGCCGCCCAGGTCGCGTGGGAGGCGGCCGACCAGGCGTTCCAGACCTTCGGCGGCATGGCCTACTCCAAGGAGTACCCGGTCGAGCGGCTCTTCCGCGACAGCCGGATCGGCAAGAACATCCCGGTGGCCGAGGAGCTGATCCTGGCCCACATCGGCACCCAGATGCTGGGCCTGCCCAAGAGCTACTGAGCCCCACCTCACCTCAGCCAGGAGACACACTGACATGCCGAACACCGACGTCCTCAGCACCCGCTCCGCCATCGACGCCACGATCACCGGTCAGACCCTGGCCACTGCCTTCCAGGCCACCGTGGCCGAGCGGGGCGATGCCCCCGCGTACTCCGACAAGATCGGCGTCGACGGCGCCGGATGGCGCACCGTCTCGTGGCGCCAGATGGGCGAGCAGGCCCGGCACGTGGGCGCGGCCCTCATCGCCGCCGGCGTCCAACCCGGCGACCACGTCGCCGTGATGGCCACCAACCGCATCGAGCACGTTCTCGCCGACATCGGCGCGCTGCACGCAGGTGCCGTGCCGATGTCGATCTACAACACGCTCTCGCAGGAGCAGGTCGCCTACGTGGCGGGCCACTCCGAGCCGGTCGTGCTCATCGTCGAGAACGCCGACCACCTCGGTCGCTGGGCCAAGGCGCTCGACGTCTCGGGCAGCGTGCGCAAGGTCGTGGTGATCGACGAGTCGACTCTCCCGAGCGGCGAGAAGTACGTCGGCTGGAGCGAGTTCGTGGCCGCGGGTGCTGCCGCCGATGCCGCCGACCAGGCCGCCGTCGACGGGCGGGTGGCCGCCGTGCAGCCCGACTCGCCGGTGACGATCC
>Ga0098074_1001480_pt1 | contig 11874 bp, 13 predicted proteins | sample 32_taG_FD_75064 | JGI IMG/M metagenome (GOLD analysis project Ga0098074, IMG submission 75064) | Marine viral communities from the Gulf of Mexico - 32_GoM_OMZ_CsCl metaG | ecosystem: Environmental > Aquatic > Marine > Oceanic | place: Atlantic Ocean: Gulf of Mexico | collected 2015-07-12
ATTGTGCCGCCGAAAGCGGCCCAGAGAGGTCTCTCTGTCAGGATTGGTGGGGTCTATAGAGCAGAATGCGCGGCTTGGCTAGAGGGATTTGCACCGCAAAGCGCCCACAAAACCGAGTCTTGCCACCATCATAGCGCCAGCCGTCCGTCCTTGTCGACACAGGCCGCGCGCTCGCCATATTGGCGGGCCCGGTTCTCGACAATGCGTGCCACGCGCAACAGCCCCGCATTGGGGCGGGCCGGATTGCGCAGGATGGGGTTGGGCAGGGTAACGGCCAATAGGCTGGCGGTCTGCCAGTCGAGATTTTGCGGTTCGCGGCCGAAGGCGCGCAGCGACCCGGCGGCAACCCCGAACTCGCCTTCGGGACCCCATTCGGCGATGTTGAGATAGATTTCCATGATCCGCCGCTTGGGCAGGATCAGGTCGATATAGAATGCCAGGGGCACTTCGAGCGCCTTGCGGATGGCGCTTTGCTGGTTCCAGAGAAACAGATTGCGCGCCACTTGCATGGTCAGCGTCGAGGCGCCACGGGTTTCGCGACCGGCCAGATAATTGTCCACCTCGATTCTCAAGGCGCTGACATCCACGCCCCAGTGACGACAGAATTGGCCGTCCTCGGAAAGAATGACCGAGGCCTTCAGCCGATCGGAAACATCCTCGATATCGCGCCACTCGCGCGTCACAGTCTGCCCGGTCAGCAGGCGCGACAGCATCGGCACGGAAACCGGCTGCGCAAACAGATAGACCGGCGTCAGAACCAGCGGAATGGCGACCAGAACGGCCAGAATGCCGAGAGGAATGCGGAGAAACCGCCAAAGGGTCTTTTTGCGCCGAGCCATGGTCATCCTCATGACCTCGGGGTTGCGATCATGCAACCCCCTCACCGACTCGGCTACGCCGAGCCACCGCTCCCCAAGTAGGAGAGGAACAAGGAGCAATCGCCGGATGAAGGGATGCCGGCGCGCACCCCTTGCTCCCCAATCGCCAACCGGCTAGCAACGAGCCCATGTATGACTTTGCCGCCGACAGCGCCGATTGTGCCCGGGCCATCGAGGCCGGGTTGTCAGATTATCTCTCCGGCGCGCGGCTTTCCGGCCCCGGTCCGGCGGCGGACCGTGTCGTGGCCGCCATGCGGCATGGGAGCCTGGAGGGCGGCAAGCGGCTGCGTCCGCTCCTGCTGCGCCAGGCCGCAGCGATTTTTTCCGTCCCACGCGAAACCAGCCTTCTGGCCGGCATGGCTGTGGAAATGGTGCATTGCTATTCGCTGATCCACGACGATCTGCCTGCCATGGACGATGATGATCTGCGGCGCGGGCGTCCGACAGTCCACAAGGCGTTTGACGACGCCACAGCCATTCTGGCCGGTGATGCCCTGCTGACCCACGCCTTCACCATTCTGGCCGACTCTGCCTGCCATGCCGATGCCGAGGTGCGCATCCGGTTGGTGGCCGAACTGGCCGCCGGCAGCGGGGTCGGCGGCATGGTCGGCGGTCAGATGCGCGATATCGAGGGGGAACAGGGCGGCTTTTCCGAAACCGACATCGCCACGATGCAGGCGATGAAGACCGGCGCCCTGATCCGCGCCGCCGTGCGCATGGGGGCGATCTTGGGCGGCGCGGATCCGCGCGCCCTCTCGGCAATGACCGCTTATGCCGAAGCTGCCGGACGCGCCTTTCAACTGGCCGACGATATTCTCGATGTGACGGCAACGCCTGAAGCCATGGGCAAGGCCACCGGCAAGGACGCCGCCCTGGGCAAGCAGACCGTGGTGGCCCGTCTGGGCCTCGATGGCGCTCGCGCCATGCTTGAGGCCATCGTCAATGAAGCCATTTCGGCCCTGCGCACGTTCGGGCCTCGGGCGGACGGCCTGCGCGCCACCGCCCGTTTTTTTGCCAGCCGGGAGAAATGAGCATGGGCAGGCTGATCGCGGCTTGCGTCGGCAAGGCCGAGCATATCGAAGGCTATTCGCCCCTGACCGGCATCAACAAACAGCCGGTTGCCGGACCCGTCTCCATCGGAATGCAGGGCATTACCGGGGACGCCATTCTCGACCGCAAGCATCATGGCGGGCGCGACCAGGCCATCTATGTCTATTTTCAGGGTGATTATGAATGGTGGGCGCGCGAAGGCGTCGCGGCGACACCAGGGCTCTTTGGAGAAAACCTGGTGATCGCGGGGCCAACCAGCGCCAGCACGGCCATCGGCGACCGCTACACCATCGGCAATGTCGTGCTGGAAGTGACTTATCACCGCACGCCCTGCATGACCTTTGCCGCCAGGATGGGCGACAAGTTCTGGGTCAAGCGCTTCCACCGCGCCAACCGGCCCGGCGCCTATTGCCGGGTGCTGGAGCCGGGCACGGTCGCAGCTGGCATGGCTGTGACGAGCGCGCCCTATGCTGGCGAGCGCATCACCGTATCCGAGCTGATGGAATTTGACCTCGCCAAGGACATACCGCTCGACTTCATGCGCCGCGCCGTGACCACCCCGATCCGCGAAAAGACGCGGTTCAAGTATGAAACTCGGCTGGCGGACATGTTTTGACGGACACGCCCAACCACCCGGTCATTCCCGCGAAAGTGGGAATGACCCGGGGATGAGCCAGAGACCTACACGACCCATAGATTTCAGGACCATTTCATGAGCCTTGATACTGTCCGCGCCGATCTTGCCGCCCGCGCGCCCGATCTTTCCGTCATCGTCACCAGCGATTCCACGGCCACGGTGCAACTGGCCGCGCAAGTGCATGGGGTCGAACCCGGTCAGATCGCCAAGACCTTGTGCATCCGCGTCAACGGAGATGAATTCCTGCTGGTCACGCGCGGCGATGCGCGGCTCGACAACCAGAAATCCAAAGCCGCATTTGGCGGGCGGCCCCGCATGCTGGGGGCCGAGGATGTGCTGCGCCTGACCAGCCATCAGGTCGGTGGGGTCTGCCCTTTCGGCCTGCCGGCCCCGCTCAAGATCTATCTCGATACTTCGCTCAGGATTTATGATCTGGTGATCCCGGCCGCGGGCGACACACATTCCTCGGTCAAGCTCAGTGTGGACCGGCTCGCCGAGCTGTGCGGCGGTAAATGGGTGGATGCGTGCCAATTGCCGGACTGACCCAGCGCGCCGAGAATTTCATTACCCAGCGCCTAACGCTGCGGGCCCTGCCGTTTAGGCCCGACATTTCCATCTATGCGCCAACTCCGCAAAGCGGGCTGATCGGTTGGCTGGCCAGCGAGGGGCTGGACGATATCCCGCCCTATTGGGCCTATGCCTGGGGCGGCGGCGCGGCGCTGAGCCTCTACCTGCGCGATCATCCCGAAGTCCTGGCGGGCAAATCCGTGCTCGATTTCGGCGCCGGTTCGGGCCTGGTGGGGCTTGCCGCCGCCAAGGCGGGCGCGGGCCAGATCTGGGCCATGGATGCCGACCCGGTCGCGCGTGTGGCGCTGCAACTCAATGCGGCGGCCAATCAGGCCGAGATCGCCCTCTGGGAGCTGCCGCACCTGCCCGATGCAGCAATCGTGCTGGCCGGCGATGTGTTTTACGATCCAGCAATTGTGGCTGACACGCTACCGCTGCTTGAGGCGGCGGCCAAGCGCGGCGCGCGCGTTCTGGTGGGCGATCCGTTTCGCCGCAGCCTGCCGCTCGACCGGCTCGAGCCATTGGCCACCTATAGGGTCGATGACATGGGCGGTACCGCGCCGGTACGCGCCGGGGTATTTGCCCTGCACCCCTAGACTATCGGGTATGCCGCCCCAGCCTTGCCCGGATTTGCGCCAGGGCCTATATCCGACCGGCAAGCGAGGACGACCTCCCCCATTCCGGGATCAGCGTTCGGGACGGCCCGGAACTCATGGAGCTTTCCATGCGGACCACCGCCGACCGTATTCGTCACGCCATTTCCTTCGAACTCATCGGCATCCTGATTGCGACGCCGCTGGCGGCCTTTGCCTTCCACCTGCATGCCGCGGACAGCGCCGTCATCATTGTGGGCAGCGCCACCGTCGCCATGGTCTGGAACTATGTCTATAACCTTGTTTTCGACAAGGCTCTGAACCGGCTTGCCGGCACCACGCTCAAGTCCGGCCCGGTCCGCATTGCCCATGCGGTGCTGTTCGAGATCGGCCTTTTGATCATGCTGATGCCGCTGATTGCGCTCTATCTCGGCATTTCGCTCTGGCAGGCGCTGATCATGGACCTGGCCTTTGCGCTATTCTACATGGTCTATGCGCTGGTGTTCAACTGGGCCTATGACCGGCTCTTCCCGCTTCCCGAATGGCAGGCATGACATCCTGAGCGGATAATTTTACAGCTTCGCAACGCTCCCTCGGCATAGTTGCTGCAGGGAGCGGGTCGATTCCAGTCCATTTGCGAGGTCTTTTGCGGTGCCGAACACGCTAGCGACGTCGTTTCATACAGGACCGGACGCGCCCACGGGAGAGGCCTGCGAGGCACAGCTGCAGCAGGGGTTCCGCCAGCTGCGCTTTGCGCCGGCCCTGGAAGCGCAATATCAGCGGCTTGTGGTGGCCGAGGCCCAACGGCCGGCACTGATCATTACCCTGGCCGCGCTGATCATCTGGGGCGGCTTTGCCATATTCGATGTCGTGCGCCTCGACCTTTATGCCACTTGGCCCCCGGCGCCCGATATCATGGTCCTGCTCGGCGCGCGCTGGCTGGTGCTCGCGCTGCTGCTGGCCTGCCTGCTGCCGCGGCTGAGCCGGCCTGAACTGCTCGAGGCCAAGGCGTTTACGGTCTATCTGCTGCTCTGCCTGGCTGTTGCCCTGACCGCCGTGATTTACAAGGCCAATGGCATCCCATCGGCCGACACCGCCCAGATCGTGTTGGTGATGGCGGCTTTCCTGCCCATCGGTCTGCGCTTTTACCGCGCCCTTGCCGCCAGCATCGCCATGTTGGCCTTCACCACCATTGCCGCCGTCTCTGTGCTGCCGCCCGATCTCTGGCAGGGTCAGATGATGCTGCTGGCCGTGATGATCATGGCCGTGCCGGTGGCCGCGATGGGCGCCTATCTGCGCGAATATGCCCATCGCCGGCAATTCCTGCTCGGCGCAATCCTGCTGCACCAGGCCCAGTTCGATCCGCTGACCGATCTGGCCAATCGCCGCCTGTTCCAGCGTCATGCCGCTGCCGCCATCGCCCATGCCGGACGCACCGACGAACCCCTTGTGCTGGCGGTGATCGATATCGACCACTTCAAGGCCTTCAACGACCGTTTTGGCCACAATGCGGGCGACGAGGCATTGCGGCAGGTCGCCAATGTGATCGGCGATACGGCGCGCCGCCCCATGGACATGGCCGCCCGTCTGGGAGGCGAGGAGTTTGCCGTGCTGCTGTATGGCACCGGCCTTGATCATGCCCGCTCGATCCTTGAAACCATGCGCAACAATATCGGGCGCATCGCCCTGCCGACCGGCGCGAGCCTGTCGGTCAGCATCGGCGCCACCGCACTGGACGGCCTTGAAACCCTCGACCAGATCTATGACCGCGCCGACAATCTGCTCTATGCCAGCAAGAATGATGGCCGCGACCGGATCACTCTCGGCTGAGCCCTATTCGGCCGCGTTCTGCTTGCCGGAACCGAATTTGCGTTCGATATAGTTGGCCACCATCGCCTTGAACTGATCGGCCACATCAGCGCCCCTGAGGGTCGCGACCTTCTCGCCATCCACAAAGACGGGAGCCGCCGGGGTTTCGCCGGTGCCGGGCAGCGAAATGCCGATATTGGCATGCTTGCTTTCGCCCGGCCCGTTGACGATGCAGCCCATGACGGCCACCGACAGCGTCTCGACGCCCGGGTAGCGTTCGCGCCATTCGGGCATGGAGGTGTTGAGGTGATCCTGGATGTCCTTGGCCAGGGTCTGGAACGTCGTCGAGGTGGTGCGCCCGCAACCCGGGCAGGCCGCCACCACGGGCAGGAATTGGCGGAAGCCCATGGTCTGGAGCAATTCCTGCGCGACTTTCACTTCCGTCGTGCGGTCACCGCCCGGTTCGGGGGTGAGCGAAATGCGAATGGTGTCGCCAATCCCCTGCTGCAGGAGAATGCCCAGCGCCGCCGAAGACGCGACAATGCCCTTTGACCCCATGCCAGCTTCGGTCAGGCCCAGATGCAGGGCATAGTCACAACGCGCCGCCAGATCCTGATAGACGGCAATCAGGTGCTGAACGTCGCTCACCTTGGTGGAGAGCAGGATCTTGTCGCGGCCCATGCCCAGCTCTTCGGCGCGGGCCGCCGAGAGCAGGGCCGACTGGATGATCGCCTCGCGTTGCACCGCAGCGGCCGAAATCGGCGTGTCCGACGCCGCATTTTCATCCATCAGCTTGGTCAGCAGCTCTTCGTCGAGCGAGCCCCAATTGACCCCGATACGCACCGGCTTGTCGTAGCGGTTGGCAATCTCGATCAGCGTGGCAAACTGGGTATCGCGCTTGGCCTTGAAGCCTACATTGCCCGGATTGATGCGGTATTTCGCCAAGGCCTCGGCACAGGCCGGGTGGTCCATCAGCAGCTTATGGCCGATATAATGAAAGTCGCCCACCAGCGGCACGTCATAACCCATCGAGGCCAGGCGATCGCGGATGACCGGCACGGCGGCCGCGCTCTCATCCCGGTCCACGGTGATACGCACGATTTCCGAGCCGGCACGGGCCAGTTGCATCACCTGGCGCACCGTCGCATCGATATCGGCAGTATCGGTATTGGTCATGGATTGCACGACCACCGGGGCGCCACCGCCCACCATGACGCCACCCACATTGACGCCCACCGATTGCCTGCGCGCTGCCGGTCCGGCCATAGTATCACCTCGTGTTTGCGCCACAGATAAGCCCGCAAGGCGACAGACGCAATGTTACGCTTGCGTGATCGGGGAGGATCGATGCCAAAGCCCAAGACGCTGCCCACAATGCTGCCCCTGGGGCTCCTCCTGCTGGCCGCCACGGCGCAGCCCGCATCGGCAGCGCCGCTGACCGGCAATATCGCCATTCACGATCCCAGCATCGCCGTGCTTGAGGATGGGCTGGTCTCCTTCGCCACCGGGGTCGAACGGGCCCCCGATGGCGGGCAGATCCGCACCAAGATCTCGCCCGATGGTCTTGACTGGCAGGAAGCTGGCGCCGTCCCCGGCGGCATGCCCGATTGGGTCAGCGCCGAACTGGGCCTGACCCCGCCCAATCTCTGGGCCCCTTCCATCTTCGAGAAGGATGGCACTCATTATCTCTATTATGCCGCCTCAAGCTTTGGCCGCAATGACAGCGCCATCGGCCTGATGACCAATGAAGCACTCGACGCTTCTGACCCGACCGAAGGCTGGATCGACCAAGGCATGGTCCTCCGATCGCATCGAACCGATGATTTCAACGCCATCGACCCATTCCGCATCGATAGCGGCGGCAAGGCATGGCTCGCCTTCGGCTCGTTCTGGGACGGCATTGGGATGATTGAACTGGATCCGGCGACCGGCCTGGCTTTGCCCGGCGCGGAACGACAACCACTGGCCTCGCGTGGCGGCGGCGCCATCGAAGCTCCCGCCATTCTCGAACGGGACGGGCAGTTCTATCTGTTTGTCTCCTTCGACAAATGCTGCGCCGGCACGGCATCGACCTATCGCATCATGGTGGGCCGGGCCAACCTGATCACCGGGCCCTATCGCGACCGGAGCGGCACGCCCATGCTCGAAGGCGGCGGCACCGAACTGCTCAGCTCCGAGGGGCGCATTCGGGGGCCAGGCGGACAGGAAGTCTTGCTGCGCAATGGCGCGCCCTGGCTGGCCTATCACTGGTATGACGGCGATCATGGCGGCCTGCCCAAACTGGCGCTGACGCCGATCGGGTTTGATGCAGAAGGATGGCCGGTTATCGCACTGCCCCAGTTGTGATCGCGCCGATCTTGAACGCGATCAACGCCACCCCATCTATCAAGCATGATGACCATGCTCCTCACCCGCCTCGTTCTGTTCCGCAAGGAAGTCGCGCAGCTCTGGAAAGCCTTCTGGGCGCCGGAAACGCCATTTCACCTCAAGGCCGCGACGCTGTTCGTCGCCTTTTATCTGGTGAACCCGCTCGACATCCTGCCCGACTTCATCCCCGTGCTCGGCTGGGTGGATGACATTATCCTGGTGCCGCTGATGGTGAGCTGGATCGTCTCCCGCCTGCCCGTTCCGGCCGAGGCCTATGCGGGCAAGGATCGTCCGACCGTGGATGGCACGGCGCGTCGGGTCTAGCCCCTTATCCGCGAACCATAACGCCAGTTCCGCGTTGCGCTGACATGAATTGGCAGGAGATGTTTTATCAAAACCCGCAAGGGCTGGTGCGCACACTCATAGTGGGCGCGCTAGCCTATGTGGCCCTGGTGCTTTTCCTGCGTATTTCAGGCAAGCGTACCCTGGCAAAGCTCAATGCGTTCGACCTGGTCGTTACAGTTGCCCTCGGCTCCACCTTGTCGGCGATCCTGCTCCAGGAATCCATTGCCCTTGCCGAGGGGCTCGTTGCCTTGGCGCTTCTGATAGCGGCACAGTATCTTGTGACTTTTCTCTCCGTACGCTCCCAGCGTTTCGCCAGCCTGGTTAGAAGCGAACCAGCCTTGTTGGCAAAGGATGGTCGCGCGCTGGAGGACGCCATGAAGCGCGAACGCATCACCCAGCACGAAGTCCTGTCCGCCGTTCGGGCCAATGGGGGCAATGACATCAGCGACGTGGAATTCCTGATCCTTGAAAGCGATGGCACGATCAGCGTGCGCCTCAAATAATGCAAAAAGCCCGGATCGCTCCGGGCCCCTTTCAGCCACCTGAACCGCACCGGCAACTCCTCGGCGTAGATCTGATCGCCGGGCGTGATGTGCAGTTCGGCCAAGGTGGCCAAGACTGCTGCTGAACGGAAGCAACCGCAATCCAGCCAGTTTGACTTTACTCCGGATATCGGCATGATGACCGCCATGTACGCCAGTCCAGCAAATTCAAGCCGATTTTTGACACGCCTCACGCAAGCAGGCTGATGGCCTGGTGTTGCGACCTGCCTTGAGGCAAGCTCGACACCAGGACTGACACTTCATCTCCCAATTTCCTGACCTGCTCGCTCCATGCGTTCTGCGCATGGATATTGTGTGCACGTGCTGAGGCGACTGACATGACATTCAAGTATTCTGTGACCCTACCCGTTAGCGGTGGTAACAAGCTGCGCCGGTTCCGGGAGTGGGCCGACGCTCATCTGCCCGAGCTGAGCTACAGCCTGCCACACCAGACACCGATCAAGACCGAGACGATGACCGTGCGCCTGTTGACGCTCGATGATCGCGCGCTTGTGCTGCGGACCTTTGCCAGCGCCCCGCTGAATTGATGGGGAGTAATAGCCATGCAAACCCTGCGCTATTGCCGCTCATGCGCCGGCCCGCGCCCGCGGGCGGCACGCCGATGTCCCTGGTGCCAGCGCTCCTACGACCTGCCGCCGGGCCCGCCCGAGCATCTGTTCGCATGTTTTGACCGCCGGGCGACCGCATCGCGGAAAGGCAAGCCATGACGACGATAACTTTGGCTGATTGGACGGCTTCGCCCGAGATCGTGATCGGCGAAGCCGAGCACAAGCGACTGATTGTTGTCGCCCTGACCGATCTGGGCGAGCGCGGCGACAATACCGACTTCCTGCTCTACGAGCTGGATCGCGCCAGGACCGTGCCTGACGCTACCCTGCCGCCTGACGTGGTACGCATCGGCAGCATAATACGCTACCGGCCCGTGCCTGGGCCAGAGCGCATGGCCAAACTGGTAATGCCGGAACGCGAGACACATGCAGACGGCTATCGCCTCTCTGTCACTTCCGAGCATGGTGCGGCACTGATCGGCACCAGGCCAGGGCATGTCATGGCCTGGATCGGCCTGGATGGCGAGGTCCGGCGGCTTGCGGTGATCAATGTGGCGAATGCGCTTCCACCACCGCCCGGCCCGGGGCCGCAAGCGGCCTGAAGCAATAAAAAGGCCCGGATCGCTCCGGGCCTTTTTTGATTTACTCCAACCGGACCAACAAATCCTTGGCGTCGATCTGATCGCCGGGCTTGATCAGGAGTTCGGCCACGGTGCCATCGGTTTCCGCGTGAATCGCGGTTTCCATCTTCATGGCCTCGATCGAGCAGAGCACGTCGCCGGCCTTGACCGCCTGGCCCTGCTTGACGGCCAGCGTGGAAATCACGCCGGGCATGGGCGCGCCCACCTGTTTGGGATCGCCCGCCGCTGCCTTGGCCCGGACCACGACATCGCCGGCCTTGAGGCGATCCGGCACGGTAATGGTGCGCGGCTGGCCGTTCAGGTCAAAGAAGCAGCGCACCTCGCCCTTTTCATTGGTCGGGGCGCGGCCCTGGTAGGTGATGACCAGCGTCTTGCCCTTTTCGATATCGACCAGCAGTTCGTCGCCTTCCTGCAATCCGTAGAAATAGACCGGGGTCGGCAGCACTTCGGTCGGACCGTACATCTCCTGGGTCTTTTCGAAATCCGAATAGACCTTGGGGTACATCAGATATGAGGCCAGCCGATAGTCATCGACCGGATGCCCGACCTCCTCGGCGATCTTGTTGCGCTCGGCTTCGAGATCAACATCCTTCAAATAGGAGCCGGGCCGCTCGGTCAGCGCCGTCTTGCCCTTGAGCACCTTCTTTTGCAGCTTTTCCGGGAAACCGCCCGGCGGCTGGCCCAGATCGCCGGCAAAGAAACCGACCACGCTGTCGGGAAAGGCGATGTCCTTGTCCGGATTTTCCACATCGGCGCGGGTGATGCCGGCCGAAACCATGGCCAGTGCCATGTCGCCCACCACCTTGGAACTTGGCGTCACCTTGACGATGTCGCCGAACATCTGGTTGACGTCGGCATAGGTCTGGGCGACCTCGTGCCAGCGGGTTTCCAGACCCAGCGAGCGCGCCTGTTCCTTGAGATTGGTGAACTGGCCGCCCGGCATTTCGTGCAGATAGACTTCCGAGGCGCCGCCCTTGAGATCGCTCTCGAAGGCCCGGTACTGGGTGCGCACGGCTTCCCAATAGAACGAGATCTGCCGGATCGCCTTGGCGTCAAGCCCAGGATCGCGATCGGTATCGGCCGTGGCCGCAACCAGCGACCCCAGCGTCGGCTGGCTGGTGGTGCCCGAAAGAGCATCCATCGCCGCATCCACCGCATCGACGCCGGCATCCACCGCTGCCAGAACCGTCGCCGCCGCAGCGCCTGAAGTGTCGTGGGTGTGCAGATGAATCGGCAGTCCGACCTCTTCCTTGAGCGTCGCAATCAGCTTGCGTGCGGCCGCCGGTTTCATCAGCCCGGCCATGTCCTTGAGACCCAGCACATGCGCGCCGGCTGCTTCGAGTTCCTTGGCGAGCGCCACGTAATATTTGAGGTCATATTTGGACCGTTCCGGGTCCAGCATGTCGCCGGTATAGCAGACCACGCCCTCGCAGACCTTGTTGGCCTCGATCACCGCGTCCATTGAGACGCGCATGTTCTCGACCCAGTTGAGGCAGTCAAAGACGCGGAAGATGTCGACGCCGCCTTCGGCCGCCTGCTTGACGAAGAATTTGACGACATTGTCGGGATAATTGGTGTAGCCCACCCCGTTCGAGCCGCGCAGCAGCATCTGCGTCAGGATATTGGGCGCGCCTTCACGCACCTGCCGCAGCCGTTCCCAAGGATCCTCATTGAGGAAGCGCATGGACACATCGAACGTTGCGCCACCCCAGCATTCAAGGCTGAACAGATTTGGCAGGCCCCGCGAATAGGCCTGGGCAATCCGGGTGATGTCGAAGGACCGCATGCGGGTTGCCAATAGCGACTGATGCGCATCGCGCATGGTGGTGTCGGTGAACAGGACCCGCTTCTGGTCCTTCATCCACTTCGCCAGACC
>Ga0098074_1001481_pt1 | contig 11869 bp, 20 predicted proteins | sample 32_taG_FD_75064 | JGI IMG/M metagenome (GOLD analysis project Ga0098074, IMG submission 75064) | Marine viral communities from the Gulf of Mexico - 32_GoM_OMZ_CsCl metaG | ecosystem: Environmental > Aquatic > Marine > Oceanic | place: Atlantic Ocean: Gulf of Mexico | collected 2015-07-12
TATAGGATGATTTCAGATACTACTACAGATGTTTTAGAAACAACTTGGGCGGGGAGTTTTCTTGGTGCTTATATTATCCCTGCAATTTATGCTTTATATGTTCCTGATGATACAGGAAGCACAGGTTCGGCTATTCTAAGAACTGACTACATAGATAAAGCCTATATAGATAAAGATAATGAAGCTGTAGAGGTTAGCGGATAATGGGTGGAAAAGGGTCAGGGCGTAAGCCCGACATGTCTAAGAGAATTTTAAATAATTATACCCAACAACCCCAAAAGGTAGGTACTTCTATGGTTGGTTCTTCTGATGGAATTGATTTATATATCCCTGATTATAGTGGGGTTCAAAATCATGAACAAACTTTAAACGCTTTTGATAATAGGTACTATTCTATAGACAAGATAGATGATGGAACAACGTCGGGACAAATGCTTTATTGGAATGGGACTAAGTGGAAACCAGCAGGAAGTCTTCTTTGGGATGAAACTAATTATCGTTTAGGCTTAAGTTTAGCAGATGGAGTATCTCCAACAGTTGACTTAGATATAGGTGGGAACTTAAACTTTGACCCTATTGATATTCCAACAGACGCAGAAGTCGGAGCAATAACTCTAGCAGAGAATTTAGGAGCAGGAACATTAACTGCAGGAAAGTATTATTATAATATTAAATGGGTTGACGCTTATGGGAATTCATGTGGTACGAATTATGGAACTTCTCCAGATATAACAGTAAGTGCTAACTCTGCAGTAACCCTTTCAAATATTCCTTTAACTAATGGAGATAGTAGGATTGTTGCAAGAGATATTTTTAGAACAGAAGCGGGAGCATCTGTTCATTTAGCAAGAAAGATTGCAAGAATAAATGACATAACAACTACTACATTTCAAGATACAGGTTATGCAGGTGACGCCACCGACATTATTTATCGTTCTCCTAACTCAACAGCAGGAGTTATTTCAATAGCAGACGATCCAGCTATGGTTTTAAGTGATTATTTCACTTCCTTTGGAAAAAGAGCAGGAGAAGCCCAAACAGCCTCTTATAACTCTGTTCTCATTGGTTCTCAAGCAGGAAAAAATTTGACTTCAGGACAAAATAATAATTTTTTAGGGTATCAAACAGGCTTAGGACTTACAACAGGGGGGAATAATCAATATTGGGGTTATACAGCAGGTGCTTTTCTAGGTGATGATAGTGCGAATAATATCGCCGTTGGTAATGTTGCTTTAAGACAAGCTTCTCAAAATTCTGTTGATAGTGATTTTAATATTGCCCTTGGAACTTATGCTTTAAATGGGGGAGCAAATGGTCACACGGGGAATATCGGGATTGGTTACGAAGCAGGAAGATATATTGCCGTAGCAGGAAGGGCGAGTTATAACACCTTAATTGGTTACAGGGCAGGAAAGACTACACTAGATAACGGAGATTATAATATTTGTATTGGTTATTTAGCTGATGTATCCACAGCAAACGCACAAAGAGAGATAAACATAGGTAACACAATTTATGGTGATCAAGTAAATGCTAACTTATGGTTTCAAGGTGATGGATCAGGTTATCCTTATGGTCATATGTATACTAATACGACAATAGCTGTTACAATTGCCTCTACAAATACTCCAACAGAGATAGGGGACACATGGACGACAGGAGAAGTAGCCTTAGTTTCTTTTGGCTCATCACATTATTTAACCGTTACAAAGGCAGGAAGGTATAAAGTAGATTGGTCTTTGAGTATTTCTCAGAACTCTCCTAGTGCTGCAATTCAATGCGAACAGGGAATTATGATAAACGGTTCAGCAGTAAATCAAGGTAAATCTCATAGAACAATAGCTAACAGTTCAGACATAGGAGCAAGTGCAGGAGTTGCTATCTTAGACTTAGCAGCTAATGACCAAGTTTCTCTTTATGTAGAGAATCAAACAAATACTACTAATATTGATGTAGAACATGGTAATTTAACAGTGACCATGGTAGGTGGAACATAATTTGCTCCTTAGATATAGCTAGAATCAATTATCTCTTGTTTAGTGGTATACAATATTAAAAAAATAAAAAAAGTGTCTGAGATTGGCTTATTCAACCAATTTAACAGAATATCTAGTTGCTTTCCCTGTTCCCTTCTTTTCAACCTTAACAAATTTAGTGTTAGGTCTTAGTTCTAATATTTCTTGTATTTTTTCTAAAACTGGGTTAGGAACTCTGTATTCTTGTCCATTAACAACTAGCACGTGATAAGAGTACTCCTTTCCCTCGGAGTCTGTTCCGTTTCTAGTTTCTAGAGGGAAGTCTAAGCTTACTCTGTCTAGGTCTGCGATGTTTAGAGTTTGCTTTGGCTCGTATGCTTTTGCTTGTTCTTTTAGTGTTGTTTGCATTCGTCTTCACCTCCTTCTGATTCTATAATATTACAATCTTCATCAAGACCGAAGTCTTTGATTTGATTTTCTAGTATTTCTAGATAGTGTTCATACATTTCTTTTAGTTTTGGGTCTATCATTCATCCCACCACCATATTTTATAAAATTGTGTGAGGGGATTTGAAAAAGATTTTCGGTAAGTTTTTTTAAAAGGGTTATCCCCCACACTATTAAGTATTTCTTTGATAATCTGTTGTGCTGTGTATTCTTCGCCTTTCATTTTCTTAAACCTCTTTCAGCTCTTTTGACTGATACACCTTTACAGCATTTAAGTACTATGAATTTGTGCCATGTTAAGTGACTGTTCTGTTCTTTTGAGAAGATCTTTTTTGATTTCATTAGTCTTTGGAACTCATTATCTGTGAAGTTCATTATTAACTCCTTCATATTAGGTCCTTCACCCCTGTTCTGTATTGTTCTTTCTTAGCTAGTTCTAGTTCACCAGCTCTTGTTTTGGTTACATCTAAAGCAGGGATTCGGTGGTGTTCATGAAACTTAAGACCATCAGGTTCAGCTGTTTCTTTGAGTCCATGAACACATACGTCTTTAATCTCACAGTCATAGCATAATAGTTCATTTGAGTGACTGCACATATAAATGAAGTCAACTACCTTTTTACATCTAGGACATTTAAAGAGTATGTTGGAGTCATCTAGATCTGAATGACTAGGCTTTAATGCTTTTCTAAGTTCTCTTTCAGCAAAGGCAGATATATTCATTCCTTTAGCTTTGGCCTGAGCAATAAGCTCTTTATCTATTGAAAGTGTTGTAACCATACATATCTATATGTACACTTATATTTAAATGTTTCGTTTTTTAGCTCTTTATAAGAAATATAGGTATACTAACCTTGATTTCCTGTGGAAACCCCCCCCTAGTAACCCCCCCTAGATAGATTAATACATACATACATATAATACATAGAACCCCCATCCACTAGGACTAATCCATTGGCATGTTATTATTGTAGGGGCACTTATATTTAAAGGGTTGTTATCATTCTTTAGTTTATCTGTTCATTACTACATAAGCACAGGATTTAAATAGTTTCAGATCTTCAGAAATCTATGATTTCTGTATTTCACTACTCAAGGCCAGTGCTGTGTAGGGCATTCACGAGATAAACTAAAGAGGTATTTGGGGCTGATTAAGATCTTTGCTCGGCTTTCTTAGCCGAGTTAGCTCTAGAGAGCTAAGTTTTGCACGAAGCAAAACCTAAGATCTTAATGTCTTCTTCTTCTGATCCGCCTACAACAAACTTCTTCTGATCCGCCTCCTATACTGTAGTTATTCCGTATACCGAATAACTCAATGCGACGTTCACTACCTAAAAGTAACAAAATGTCTAACCACCCAGCCAAATTTTTTAATTTTTTTTTAATTTTAAAAAAAACAAAAATATATAAACAACAATGCATATAAGTATGCATGACAGAGGATATACCCCAAGATTTAGGTCTTGTAATCGGCACTAAAGAGGAAGTTGTTTGGGACAAAGTAAGAACTGCAACTACACAAAGGATAGAAGAAATAGAGGCAGATCTTATTATTAACAAAGAAATGCTCAAATTGGCCGAAGAAAAATGCAAGAACTTAAACTCGACAAATGGCAAGAAGAAGTCTTAAAGACAAAAGGAGAACATAACCTAGCAATACACTGTTCCAGACAGCTAGGCAAGTCTACTGTAATCTCTATTTTAGCAGCTATCTACGCAATAGACCACCCTAAGAAGAGTATATTGATCATTTCTCACACTGAAAGACAAGCATACCTTCTTTTCTCTAAAGTTATTACTTATTTACACGATTTCCACAAAGGTCAAATCAAGATGGGTAAAGATAGACCAACTAAAAGCCAACTAATCTTAAAGAATGGTTCTATAATTAGATGTCTTCCAACAGGATTAGACGGAATGGGTATAAGAGGTTACACTATAGACCTACTAATTGCAGACGAGGCAGCTATGATTTACGAAGATGTGTGGGCAGCAGTAACACCAATGTTAGCAACCACAGGGGGAAAGATTATACTACTATCAACACCTATGGGAGCTTCAGGTTACTTCTTTGAAAGATGTCACGATCCTGATTTCATGCATATTCAAATAGATGCTGAAGAAGTAATAAATAACAGACCTGAACCACAAAGAACAGAAATGCTTAAGTTCAGAGAAAAAGAAAGAGGAAGACTTACAGACTTACAATACGCACAAGAATATGAAGGTCAGTTTATTGATGAATTTAGAAGAGTCTTTCCTGATGAACTACTGAAGAAATGCTGCATAGCTCAACCCCAAGACATTACACAAAATGCTACTTATTACTTAGGAGTGGATATAGCAAGACTAGGTAGAGATTACGGAAGTTACGAAGTTTTAAGGAAATACGATGACGGAACAGTTTATCATGTTTATCACGAATTGAGTAAGAAATTCACTTCAGATAAAACACATGATAAGATAGTTAGCTTAGAAAAGATGTATAACTTCAAACGAATTGGAATAGATGCAGGATCAGGTACTCTAGGAGTTGGAGTTTTAGATTGGTTACTAAGAGAACCTGTTTTAAGAAGTAAAGTAGAGGCTCTAAACAACCGTAAGAGATTGCTAGACAAATACGGAAAGAAAACTGCTAGACTTATGCGAGAGGACATGTATCTTAACCTTAGGGCGATGATGGAAAGAGGTAAAATTAAGATTTTAGATAATGACGAAATTATATCCGCTCTTGCTGACATTAGTTTTGAATATCCTAAAGACACAAGGAAATCTACTGTTCAAATCTTTGCTAAAGACCACAAGTCTACTGACATAGCTGAAGGATTGATAAGAGCAGCGTTTTTAGCAAATCAGAAAAGTATAAATATAGCAATACATTACATGTAACATGGAAATAAAACTAAAACACATAACCCTTGATAAGTTCTTAGAGGTTTTTAAACCAGCTTTAGACACAACAAGCCAAAAAGTAGAACTTAGCAACGAGAACTTTATGATTATTGCAGCACTCTTAAAGATTATAAATAAACTAGATCAAATAAAATAAAATGACAGAAACACTATGCACAAGCGGAGCAGTTAAACTAAAAGCAGGATCAGATGTATCTACTAGTTTAACAGGAGCAAATTACACTCAATTAATAAATCAAGCTGAAGGTTACATAAACACTTTGACAAGATATGATTGGGTTGCTAATTATTCAGGTCTTAACGCTATCACTAAACTTATACTAGAAGAGGCAGCTTCTAGCTATGCCGCCTGTTCAGCTATAGGCTATGACTTAGGGCAATATTCTTCTAACACTAGAGCCCAAACTCTAATAAACATAAATTGGGCTAAGATGGAAAACGCAATTAAACAACTAAACGAAGATAAAAACAAAACCTTCGTAAAGAACTCAACATAATGGCGCAACTACTACCTAACAACTTTGGATTTACAAGCGAACAGAACATAGCTACTTATGACTATGTGGACTTACAAGAAGGAACGGGTTCTGTAGATTACTATTTAGCTAATTTGTACGATAAAGATGGAGCTATTTACGCTTTAACAGGGAATGATGGCTTAAACTCTTTCAGTAAGGGAACTTCTGTTCAAGGTGGACATGTGAACTTTCCTGAAGAAACACTCACCGAATATGACTTTGATTTAGCACCTTTTAATTTACCTAAAACCATAAAAGGAACAGCTTACATTAATTTACATTTAGCTATGAGTTCTAGCGCTGAAAACGACGCTAACATAACTATGGCTGCCTTCTTATACAAATATGATGGCTCTACTGAAACTTTAATAGTTAGTGGTTCTAGTCAGGCGGTTACTGAAGATGTGGGGGCAGGTACTGAAGTTCTAGCTACAATAGCTTTCCCTTTAACTATAGCAAACGAAATTAAGTTTAAGAAAGGTGAACAATTAAGGCTAACTTTATCTTCTACTCCTGCAGGTGGTTCAGGAACACAGAACTACAATATAGGAACTGATCCGGCTAACAGAGCTTATGGCTCTATTTCACCCTCAAACAGTAAAATTATAATACCCTATTTACTAGATATATAAAATGGAAAACGATATAAGCAACGCAAGAACTACAAATTTAGACACTCAAGTTAGTGATTACTCTGTTGATACTCACACTTTTGATAGTCCTGCAGATCAAAAGGAGAATTACTACGATATTAGTAAGTTTACTACATGGTTAGGTTATTACATGGAACACCCAGAACTTAAACAAGCTATTAACGCTTTAGCTATTTGGAGTACAGGATTAGGGTTCGAAGTTAAGGGTGAGAAGAATAAATATGGTTTAGAGAATGTTACAGGTTGGGGTAATGATACAATAAACGATATTTTGTTCAATATGTTCGTTATGAAGAAGGTAGCAGGTGATAGTTTCGCTGAGATTGTAAGAAATGAAAATGGTAAATTGGTTAATTTAAGACCTCTAAACCCTCAATATATGCGTATTGTGACTAACAAAAAGGGTAGAATTAAGCGTTATGAATATAGGATTCCACTAAATAAAGGGAAATCTAATACAACAAATTATCAACCTGCTGATATATTACACTTCTGTAATGATAGATTAGGTGATCAAATACACGGTACACCTGTTCCTCAAACTGTAGAATGGATTATAGCAGCTCGTAAAGAGGCTATGGACGATTGGAGAAGAATCTCTCATAGGTCTACTATCAGAGTTCTTTATGTAGACATTGAAGATACTACTAAGTTAAACACACTAAGAGATCAATATAAAGATGGAATAAAGAACGGAGAAGTTTTAATATTACCTGCTAAGAAGGGTGATGCTGAGTTTGAAGATTTAGATTTACCACCTGTTCAGTCTTTCCTTCAATGGATTCAATATTTGGAAAACTTCTTTTATCAAGCTGTAGGTATTCCTAGAGTTATTGCTACAAGTGAGAATTACACTGAAGCAGCCTCTAAAGTTGGATTTATGACTTTTGAACCTATTTACACTCATGAACAAGTTTTGATTGAACAAGATATTTATAATCAGTTAGGGATAGAGATTAAGTTTAACAGACCACCAAGTTTAACTTCTACTATGCAAAGTGATGAACAAAAGAACACAGGACAGACTTCAATTCAACCTAATGAAACACAAGTAACACCACAGAGGAACGAATAATGCCAGGAACAATAAATGTAGCAGTACCACAGAAGACTTCAGGGGGAGCGCAAGATCCAGAGATTGTTAGAGTTAGTGGAGCATCTGTTGTTAAAAAAGATAAAGAAATAAAGAATCTAAAAGATGAAAATACTAAATTAAAACAAGATTTAAAAGGAGTATACACAGACACACAGGGGAATCCCACAGGGGCTCAAATTGGAGATAAAACTTATTTGGGTTTAAATTTAGATGATTTAGACCTTTTAGGACAACAACAAGCAGGCATACAAGAAAGAGAAAATAGAATTATGACTAATTTAGGTGGGCCAATAAAGGACAGACCTGCACAAACAAAAGAAGAAGCTTTAGCAAGTGTTCCTGTGCCTAGAGCAGAAGATGTTGTAGGAAGGACTATAGGTAATTTTGAAGATTTTACAGAACAGGGTTCTAGGCAGGGTTTAATTCAGGGAACTCCTTTAAGATTTCTTTTAGATAGTAATTTAGGAGAAGGTTTTGTTGGTAAAGGTTTTGCTGACGCTTTAAAAGATAACGATTTTTCAGGACAAATAATGACAATGACTAAATACATGAACGAAAATAATTTATCCCCTGAGCAAGTATCAGATGATCCTTATACTCAAGGGATTTTAAGATTGAATCTAAATGAAAATGATTTAAAAATTTTGAAAGAAGGAAAGGCAGATGTTAGTAAAATGGCTGTAGCTGTTGAAGGGTTGCCTGTGTCTTCTCAAATTACTAAATGGACAGGTGGAGCTTTAACTCCCACTAGTGCTTTTAATAAGATTGGTGACCTAGACGAACAAGTTAAACAAATTACTTCTAAAATGGATAATTGGAATGAAGCAATTACAAGAAACCCTCAATTAGCAGGGCAGTATGAATCTCTAATTGAAGAAAGCGAAGAAACCTTAACAGACTTACAAAGTAGAATTAAGTTAATGGTTATTCAAAGCCCAATTTTACAAAATAGCCCTGAAGAAGTAGAAAACATAATGCAAGATTTAGACAGAGCATTCACAAAAACAACTAAATTAAAGTCAGTGGTAATTCAGACTAGAGGGTACTAATGTTAAAAAAATTAATTTCAATTTTAATACTTTTAGGTCTATCCTATCTTGTATTAATAACTTTTATATAATGAAACCAAAAAATAAACTCGTAAGTAGGGAACTATGGGCTAATTCTGGAATAGCAGGGGCTTTAGTTTTCTTTGGGACTCTTGTCGGTTCTGACTTCCAATGGACATGGACAGCACTAGGAGCAGCATTTGCTACTTCTTGCATTGTTTGTTTAACTAAGTTGCAGTCAGGAATGAATAAGAAAGGCACAGTTAAACTATTTAATTTTGTATGAAAGGGGGTAAACTGAAATGAATGAAGAAAAAGAAACAGCGACGGGAAAAGAAGGAACAAATGATAACTCTACAGAGGGGGTTCAGTCGAAAACAACTTCGATCATTGAAGAAGCAAGACAAGAAAGAATTGCTTTAGAGAAGATTAGGGATGAGTTAAAGTCTGAGAACGACCGTTTTGAAAGATTGAAATCTGATGAAATTCTGAGCGGAAGGGCAGAACTATCTCCTCAAGATAAAAAGGAAGAAGTAGACCCTATAGAATATTCTAAGAAAGTTCTTGCAGGAAAGATTTAATGCATGCACACTTTTTTGTAAGAGGGAAAAGACAAGATGTGGAAACTTTCTTTAAGTTTTTAGAAACTGCTAATTTCCCTTTTAATTATAAGAATAAAGAAGGTGAAGAAAAAAGCACAGTATTAACAGGAGTTTTAAGATATTCTTTATTTGGTACGTGGGAGTATATCTTCCCTGAACCATTTAAGGATGTTGTTTTAACTTCTCTTAGGTTTCATGAACCATTAAATCCTAATACTAAGAAGATGAAAGTTTTAGTTAATTATTTTAGAAAGATTTTAGGATTAAAGAAAGCTCCTGAATTTAAAAGAGATCAAGCGATTTTCTTACCTGTGGAAGAAATGAAGAACGTACACATAATCCCTTTAGGCGTTAAGTACGACGAGATTATGACTTTTCCTAATGGTTGCACTCACGAGGCACTATAGTTATTCGGTATACCGAAAAACAGAAAAGTATTTAAATAACAAAGTTCTACACTTAGCATGGCAAACGAAGTAACAATAAGAAATTATCCAAAAGATTACTTAGCTACAGACTTCACATGGGATAATGACGCAGTCGGTGGAGAGAAAGGAACTATTCTAAAAATATCAGGTGCTAGAACTGTTGCTGCAAGTGCAGCTGATAATGATCAAATCGCAGGTGTATTAGCTAGAGAGAAGATCGCTAATGATGGAAGAACTCAAGTTGCAGTTTGGAGAAGCGGTATTTTTGATTGTGTTGTTCAAGGCGGATGTGTAACAGGTGATGACTTAACTATTTCAGGTGCTAACATATTAAAGAAATATACTACTCTTGATGATGAAAAAGGATATGTTTTCGGGAAGGCTCTCGAAACTTCTACAGATCCTAGCTCAACTATTCAAGTACAGGTGAACTTAGACTAATGGCAGACAGCGTAGAAATGCAAGACATAAGAGGATTGGACATTGATAAGACAGTAAAAGGCTTTGCTCTAGTTAATTATGTTTTCAAAAACGATTGTAATGTAACAAGTATTACAGGTGATTCTGTTAGATGGTATCAAGAAACTGCTGCTGATTTAACAGCTACTTCTCCAAGTCAATTAGAAGTTAGCCCTTTATCTCAATTTCCTGCTTTAGAACCTACATGGACTAGAAACACTAGTTATCCTGTTAAGTATGCTGCTGAAGGATTTATCTCTATGGAAGACATGAAGTCAGCTGACATTGATGTAATGGCTAGAACTCTTTTAAGATTGACTAGGGCAGTTGTTAAGAAAGTAGACACTGTTATCTACGACGCAATTACAGATGACGCTAATATTCAAACATTCGCTACTACTGCTGTAGGTGGTGACCAATGGGACGCAGCTTCTTATGCAGCTGATATAATCAAAGACTTAGTTTATGCTAAGAGATTGATAATTGACCAAGGATATAACCCAGAAGGTGCTAGTTTATGGCTTGATACAGTAGGTTACTCTAGTTTGGTTGCTTGGTTAATCTCAGGTAAAGGTTCTAACATTCCTAACTTTGCTAGTGATAAAGTTACAACAGGTACAATTATGCAAATTCTAGGACTAAATGTAAAGGTTTCTCAAAATGTAACAACTGATGAAGCAGTGGTTATTGTTCCTAAAGTTGCTTGTACATGGCGTTCTTCTCAGGATACTACTTCAGCTTTGATTGAAGAAAAGGGAGTAGGAACTAAAGTAAGAGTTTGGGAAATGGGAGTTCCAACAGTAACAGACCCTAAAGCCGTAGTTAAAATCACAGATATAAACTCATAAAATGGGATTAGATAATTTTAGAAAGAATTGTGAATTGTTAAAGGAAACAAACAATGTTGAATTAATTACTTCTCTTAAAGAAAATTTAGGACTTAAACCCGATGAAGAAAGAAAAAATATCTTTAACGAAGTTTTTGCTAAAGCTCCTCCGAAAGAAGAGCCGAAGGAAAAACCAAAAAAAGAAAAGAAATAAAAACATCTAATTCTTTAATTTTTGATGGTACAATTAGGATATAACGCAGGACTAGTTTTAAGTAGACCTTTAGAAGATCCACCCTCTACTACTTTTTCAGGTTTTAATTTAGATAATGGAGTTAAAGGTATTAAGTTAGAAACTCTTAATCGAGATGTAGTTTTAAAAGAAATAGGTTTTTATGCAAAGGCCACTCCCGACGCTGATTTTGAAGTTGGAATTTATGACGTTATAGCGGGAACACCAACTAACTTATTATGGAAATCAGCACCTAAAGCTAAAGGAGCTACTGAAGGATGGAAAAGAATTGATACTATAAACTACACTCTTACAGCAGGCAATACTTATTGTGTTGCAGTTGCTCTTAAGAACACTACTCCTGACACTAAAGTTGGTATTTCTGCTTGTTCCGAAGACGAGTATAGGATGATTTCAGATACTACTACAGATGTTTTAGAAACAACTTGGGCGGGGAGTTTTCTTGGTGCTTATATTATCCCTGCAATTTATGCTTTATATGTTCCTGATGATACAGGAAGCATAGGCACAGCAATGTTAAGAACTGATTACATAGATAAAGCCTATATAGATAAAGATAACGAGGCTGTAGAGGTTAGTGGATAATGGGTGGAAAAGGATCAGGGCGTAAGCCCGACATGTCTAAGAGAATTTTAAATAACTACACTCA
>Ga0098074_1001482_pt1 | contig 11858 bp, 8 predicted proteins | sample 32_taG_FD_75064 | JGI IMG/M metagenome (GOLD analysis project Ga0098074, IMG submission 75064) | Marine viral communities from the Gulf of Mexico - 32_GoM_OMZ_CsCl metaG | ecosystem: Environmental > Aquatic > Marine > Oceanic | place: Atlantic Ocean: Gulf of Mexico | collected 2015-07-12
ACGCTGCCCATCGGTATTGCCAGCAATGCGATCCCTGTCGCCAGCTTGCCTATCGCCATCTCGTCAATCCTCTCGCTCGCGGTTCGACCGATCTGTCGCCTCGCGGCGGAGAGCAGTCAATGTGTCATCTTCGACAGTTAGACCCGGTTGCCTCGCCTGCGTCACCGGCGCAGAGTGAGCGAGATGCGGAAAAATTGGCCGCGCAGCAAAATCGCGCCCGAGCAAGAGCAGGATCGAGAACCGAGATACCATGCATATCGACCGACGAAACTTTCTCGGCGCAACGGGCACAGCCTTTGCGGGACTGCTGCTGAACGGCTGCACGAGACAGGCATCTTCGTTGGCCGCTTCGGGAAGCGGCTTTACCGACTATGGCCCGCTGATCCCCGATCCCGCAGGGATGCTCGACCTGCCGCGCGGCTTTTCCTACCGCCTGCTGTCGCAGCTCGGCACGCCGATGGACGACGGCGGGACCGTGCCCGACAAGGCCGATGGCATGGGCTGCCTGCCCTTGGGGCGCGACGAGCTGGTGCTCATCCGCAATCACGAGCTCGTACCGAGCGACGAAGCGGGCGGCACGCCGGCCGCAGGTTACGGCACCCATGAAGGAGCGATCCTGCCGGGGGGCACGACCAATATCGTGCTCGATGCGCGTACGCTGGAGGTCAAACGCGAGTTTCGGACACTGGCGGGGACCATCCGCAATTGTTCTGGCGGGATCACGCCATGGGGAAGCTGGCTGACCTGCGAGGAAGCCCCCGTGGGACCCGGCGAGGGCCTCGCGCAAAGTCATGGCTGGGTGTTCGAAGTTCCCGCTTCGGCAACCGGGCTTGTCGAGCCGGTGCCGCTCACCGCAATGGGCCGGTTCAACCACGAGGCGGCTTGCGTGGATCCCGTGACCGGCATCGTCTATCTGACCGAGGACCGCGGCGACAGCGTACTGTATCGTTTCCTCCCGGCAGTTCCGGGCAATCTGCGCGCCAGCGGACGCCTGCAGGCCATGGTGGTCGAAGGCTTGGCCGATACGCGCAACTGGGCAGGCCCGGCCATGGCCGTTGGCACGCGCCATGCGGTGCGCTGGATCGACTGCGAGAATGTCGAGGCACCGCAGGACGATCTGCGTCACCGCGCGGCGGCGCGAGGCGCGGCGCTGGTCGCACGCGGCGAAGGCATTCACATGGGGACCGACGCATTGTTCGTCTGCTCGACCAATGGCGGGCAGCGCAAGCTGGGCCAGATTTTCCGGCTTGTTCCGGGCCGCGGAACAGCCGCGGATACGATCGAACTGTTCTTCGAAAGCGAGCGCGAGGACCAGTTCAACTATGGCGACAACCTGACCGTCGGCCCCAATGGCCATCTGATCGTCTGCGAGGACCAGTACACCGACGTGGTCGACAACCATTTGCGCGGCATCACCCCGGATGGGCGCGCCTATCCCTTTGGACGCCTGCGGATGCAGACCGAACTTGCCGGCGGATGCTTCTCCCCCGATGGCAGATGGTTCTTCGTCAACGCCTATTCGCCCACCCGCACCCTGGCCGTCACCGGGCCATGGGCGGCCTAAGGACCGGTTCGAACCACCCACGGCGGGGGCATGCAGCCCGGATTCGGCAAATCCGCTGGCCTCGCGGTATCGTAGTCCCGTGAGCGGCGCCCTGCGGCATCCGCGCAGCGGCCAAAAGCCGTGGGAGACAATTTCTCGGACCCCTCCCCGCGGCGAGGCATTGTCCTACCATGCAAGCACAACAAACCACCTCCCACAACGATGGGCCGCCCTGGAATATCATCACCAACGGGGGCCCGGTCGTGGCCACTGCCATCCACGCCGGGCATGTCGTCCGTGACGAGCTGGCGCCTTATCTCGCGATTGATCCCGAAGACCGCCGGCGCGAGGAAGACCCGCTTACCGACTATTTCCTGTCACTGAGCGACAACCTCGTCCGCGTGAACCGCTCACGCTTCGAATGCGACATGAACCGCCCCCGCACGGGCTGCATCAGCCCCGATCCGGCAGATACCTGGGGCCTGAAGATCTGGCAGGATGGACTTCCCGAAGGCCAGATCGAAACTTCGCGCCAATTGCACGATCGCTTCTATGCCGAGATGCGGACGCTGTTCGACCGTTTGCTCGACCAGCACGGGCAGCTTCTGGTGCTCGATCTTCACAGCTACAACCACCGCCGCGACGGGGCGGAGGCCGAAGCGGCGCCGGTCGAGGAAAACCCCGATATCGATATCGGAGCAACAACGCTCGACCGCGGGGTATTCGGCGATCTTCTGGGGCGCTTCACCGAGGAGCTCGGGCGACACACGATGCGCGGCAATGCGCTGCAGATCGGCGAAAATGTCCGCTATCCCGATGGCGGGAACTTCCCCGAATGGCTGTTCGAAACCTATGGCAAGCGCACCTGCGTCATCACCCTTGAATACAAGAAGATATTCATGGACGAATGGACGGGCACGCTCGACATCGGCGCGGCGCAGGATCTGCGTACCGGGCTGATGCATGCGCTCGGCGTGGCCCGCACGGAACTGGCCAAGCTCAACCGATGAGCGATGACATCGAATTTACCGCAACGGCCCGCGAAACGGACCGGGCGCTGGCACGGATCGACAGCCGGATCGACTGGCTGTCCTATCTCACGCCGACGAACCTCGACGCGGTCGCCGAAGGTTTTCGCGACAGCGGGTACAAGGTGCTGCCCGAACTGGAATACCCGCCGATCCCCGACGATCTCGGGGCGTTGCGCTCGCAACTGCTCGACCTGCCGATGCGACAGCTTGGCAATCTCGATATCGAGGCGCTGCTGATCGAAAAGCAGCGCGAACTCGACCGGCAGATCGAACTGGTCCGCTTGCGCGGCCGCGACGGCTTCACCATGGCATCGATCGACCTGTTCGGCGATGTCGATGCGGCCCTGTTGGCGGTAGCCGAGAAAGTGCTTGAAGAGGTGCCGATCCGCGACCGGCCAACCGCCCAGCGCGTCGATGCGCAGGCCTTCATGGCAGCTGCACGCGAGGCGATGGACAGCTACCGTGCGAAAGATCCGCGCTTCGATTTCGAAGTGGTGGAGGAAACCACGCCGGGCACCCACATCTTTACAGCGGCGGGCAATCTGCATGTCGCCTTCGACTATACTTGTCCGCGCAACCGCGTCGAACCGCTGATCCGCCATGAAGTCGGCACCCATACGGTGACGCGGTTCAACGGTCGCTGCCAACCGCTCAGCGTGCTCGAATGCGGGCTTGCCGATTACGATGCATTGCAGGAAGGCATTGCCGTTCTGGCAGAATACCTCGCCGGCGACATGCCGCCGTCACGCCTGCGGGTCCTGGCGGCGCGCGCGGTGGCTGCCCGCATGGCAATCGATGGCCGGCCTGCAAGCGAGATATTCGCAAAGATGCGCGAAGAGTATCACCTGCGTAGCGAAACCGCATTCGACACCACCGTTCGCGCATTGCGCGGTGGCGGCATGACCAAGGACGCGTTGTACCTGCATGGGCTGGTCGACCTGCTCGCCTATTTGGCGGGCGGCGGATCGACGGAATTCCTCTTCATCGGCAAGTTCGCGCTCAAGCAGCGGGCACTGCTGGAGCGGCTTCTCGACGACGGCTTCCTGCAACCGCCCGCAATCGTGCCCGATGAATTTGCGGCACCGCCAGCCAAAGACCCCATTTCACCAATTCGGCAAATGCGCGTCGAACAATTCTACACGGAAAGCACTGCAGCATGAAACTCGCATTTGTCGTCAATCGGATCGAGACCGAACAGGCCGATTACACCACCATCCGCCTCGCTCGGAAGGCCGCCGCCCGCGGGCACGAACTGGCCTTCTTCGGGCTGGCGGATTTCATCTACGAATCCTCGGGGCGGATCTGCGCAATGGCGAGCGTGCCCGAGCCGGGTGACTATGCTGATGACGCCGCCTATCTCGACCACCTCCAGAACGACGCTCCGGAAAAGCGTATCGTGGTCGAGGATTACGACATCGTCATGCTACGCAGCGACCCGGCCGACGAACTGACCACGCGGCCCTGGGCGCCGCCGTCGTCGCTGCTGTTCGCGCAGCTTGCCGCCGCGCACGGTACGATCGTGCTCAACGATCCGAGCCATCTGACCGATGCGCAGAACAAGACCTATTTCCAGCATTTTCCCGAGGAAGTGCGCCCGGCCACCTGCATCACACGCCACGCCGACGAAGTCAGCGCGTTTCTGGAAGAACATGACGGCAAGGGTGTGCTCAAGCCATTGCAAGGTTCGGGCGGACAAGGCGTTTTCATTGTCGACAAGAAGAACCGCCAGAACCTCAACCAGATCATCGAATCGATCACCCGCGATGGCTATGCGATCGTGCAGGAGTACCTGCCTGCTGCAGCCGAGGGCGACCTTCGCGTCATCACGCTCAATGGGCGCCCGCTCCAAGTCGACGGCACCTTCGCCTCGCTGCGCCGCTCGAGCACGACCGAAGATCATCGCTCGAACCTCTCGGCGGGCGGCAAGGCCGATCTCGAACAGCCCGACGAGGCGGCGATGCGCGCGGCCGAGATGTGCGCGCCCAAGCTGATAGACGATGGCATGTATCTGGCCGGGCTCGATATCGTCGGAGACCGGATGATCGAAGTGAATGTCGATAGCCCTGGTGCGCTCAGCTATATGGAAGACCTCAGCGGAGTCGATTTCAGCGGCGCGATCATCGATGATCTCGAACGGAAGGTGCGACTGAAGAAAAATTACAGCGGCACGCTGAGCAATCGGCATCTCGCGGTCGTCTGACCTGCAGGTGAGGTGAAGGTCGCCGGTCAGAGGCCGATCTTCACCCCCGCCCAGACAGTCCGCGGGACGCCGAGATCGATCGATCCGCTCTGGTTGCGGGTGATGATGGTCTCGTCGGTCAGATTCTCGCCGCGAAGCACCAGCGCGACATCTCGAAGCAGGGGTATCTGCGCGTAGGCATCCAGCGTGGTCGCGGCTGGAAGGATGTTGGTTTCGCGATCGTCCTCGAACTGCGCACCGACATGACGGATCGTGGCCGAAAGCAGCCAGGCTTCTGCCGGGCGCCAGGCAAGCGATGCCCCGCCGACAAAACGCGGCGTCTGCGACGGACGGTTTCCGTCGAGCACTGCAGCAAATCCCGAACCGCGCGCTTCGGCATCCGTCCATGAAGCCGAAGCATCGAAGGAGAGCCGCCCGACATTCGCGGATGCGGCGGCTTCGAGGCCGCGCGCACGGATCGCGTCGATATTGCGGCGCTGACGCAGATTGGTGCCCAGCGTGACGTTGGCCACCGCATTCTTCACCCGGTTGTCGAAGGCGGTCAGCGACAGTTTGACGCCCGATGAAGGCGTGAGATCGACACCCGCCTCGAACCCTTCGAGACGCTCGTTCTCGAGGGCGGCATTCGCTTGCGTGACGACGGGGAAAACCACGAAGGGGCGGTACAATTCGTTCAGTGTCGGCAGCCGCAAGCCCGAATAGGCTGCTGCACGAAGGGCGATCAGCGGGTTCGCCCGGTACAGCAATCCTCCACGGAACGAGGCATCCCAGCCCGACCGGTCCGGATAGCCGGCATCGATCTGCAGCGCGCCCGCAGCGTCGCGCTCACGGTAGAACCCGTCACGGATGGTCCAGCGATCGAGCCGCGCGCCCGCGGTCAGCACCATTGCCCCCAGGGTCCAGTCATCCTCGATGAAGAAACCGAGATCGGTGTTGGTCCCGCCCGCCTGCCGGCGCGCAGTGACGTTACCCGAAAAGGCGCTGATAGCGGTTTCGAACAATTCGCCCTGCGCATTGCGATAGTCCACCCCCAGCCGCAGCACATGCGCATCGCCCACCGGGGGCCGCAGTTCGAACTTGCCCCCCAGGCCCGTCGCAGGCGTGTTGCGCTGGTCGAGCACGGGGACGAAGCGGCTCGAGCTGACGACGATATTGGTGAAGTTGCGTGCCTGGATATAAGCAAGCGCATCGAAGGCCCAGGCGCCGCGGCCAACCAGTCGCACGCTGGCATCCTGTCCTTCGATCGTGCTGTCGGCCCCTTCGAACCGCAGCGTGCGTTCGTCACGGTAGGCCAGCCCCCGGACCTGCAGTTCCACATCGCCCGACACTGGGGCCACGCCGCGAACCTGGGCCGACCAGCCGTCGAATGCGGCGCGCGCGCTGAGCGGAACGCGGTCCGCCTCGGGCGTGGTGAAGAATCCCTTTCCGCGGTCCCAGCGCCCTGACGCCACGACGAAACCGCTGCCCAGCTGCGCGCCGGTGCTGGCCGACAGTTCGGTTTCGCCGCGGTCGTTGGCAAGCGCTTGCCCGGTGAAGCCGCCCAAGGTGTCGATGCCGGCGCTCTCCAGCTCGATCGTCCCTGCCAGCGCGCCCGCACCGAAGGGCCCCGATCCCCCGCCCCGCGTTACGCGCACCTGCGCCAGGCGCTCGGGCGCGATTGCACTGAAGGGGATATAGCCGAAGAACGGATCGCTCATCGGCACACCGTCGAGCAGCACCAGCGCGCGGCTGGTCGCATTGCCGCCCAGCGCGCGCAGCGTCGCGCCCTGCGCCGAAGCATTGGCAGAACGGCTGTCCGAACGGCGGAATTGCTGGAAACCTGCGACCGCGCTCAGCGCATCCTCGATCCGGCCCGAGGGTACCGACACCAGCTGGTCACGGTCGATGACCTGGGTATCGTAGGCCGGCGCAGCGGGTGTTTCCTCCAAACCGCTTCCGGTCACGACGATCACAGGATCATCCTGGGCGAATGCTGGGTTAGCGGCGCACAGCGCCAGCGACAGGCCGGTACCGGCCATCAAGCTGCGAAACAGGGTCATGGGGGGCGCCGTAACCGGTGGAACGCCGAATTGCGAGGCCCGACTAACCGTTTGCAGCATCGCGCCGAATGCCTAGAGATACACGCACAAGAGGGAGAAATGCGGCATGACTGAGGCAGAGGATCGTTCGGGCTGGGTCAAGCGTCCCACGGCAGCCATCGAGGGTACCGGTTGCACGCTGGAAGATTACCAGGCGCTCTACGCGCGCAGCATCGAGGACAGCGACACGTTCTGGGCTGGCCAGGCCGATCGGCTCGACTGGATCAAGGACCCGACCGTGATCGCCAACTGGTCCTACGATCCGGTATCGATCAAGTGGTTCGAGGACGGCGTGCTCAACATCTGCCACAATGCGGTCGACCGCCATGTCGCGGCGGGCCACGGGGCCAGCACCGCGCTGATCTTCGAGCCCGACGATCCGGCAGGTGACGTGCGCCGGATCACCTATGCCCAATTGCAGGCCGAAGTGATCCGCATGGCCAACACCCTGCGCAAGATGGGCGTGGCGAAGGGTGACCGGGTGACGATCTACATGCCGATGGTTCCGGAAGGCGCCTTCGCCATGCTCGCCTGCGCGCGGATCGGGGCGATCCATTCGGTCATTTTCGGCGGCTTCAGCCCCGAAGCGATCGCAGGGCGGGTCGAGGACTGCCGCAGTGACTGGATCGTGACCGCCGACGAGGGGCTGCGCGGGGGTAAGCGCATTCCGCTGAAGGCCAATGTCGATGCCGCGCTCGACAAGGTTTCGGTCAAGGCTGTGCTGGTGCTGCGCCATACCGGGGGCGAAGTGGCCATGACCGCCGGCCGCGACCACTGGTACCACGAACTTTCTGCCGACGTCGCAGCCGATTGCCCCTGCGAACCGATGCAAGCGGAAGACCCGCTGTTCATCCTCTACACCTCGGGGTCGACCGGCAAGCCCAAGGGCGTGCTGCACACGACGGGCGGCTATGCGGTCTGGACCGAGACCACCTTCCGTCATGTCTTCGATTACCGCGAAGGCGAGGTTTTCTGGTGCACCGCAGATATCGGCTGGGTCACCGGGCACAGCTATATCGTCTACGGTCCGCTGCTCAATCGCGCGACCGCGCTGATGTTCGAAGGGGTGCCCAATCACCCCGATCACGACCGTTTCTGGCAGGTCTGCGACAAGCACCAGGTCAATATCTTCTACACCGCGCCCACGGCCATTCGCGCACTGATGCGCGAGGGCGAAGGGCACGTGACCAAACACGACCTGTCGTCGCTGCGCCTCCTGGGCAGCGTGGGCGAGCCGATCAATCCGGAAGCCTGGCGCTGGTACCACGACACTGTCGGCAAGGGCGAACTGCCGATCGTCGATACCTGGTGGCAGACCGAAACCGGCGGCGTGATGATCACCACCCTGCCCGGCGCGCATGACATGAAGCCGGGCAGCGCCGGACGCCCCTTCTTCGGCATATGCCCGCAGCTGGTCGATGCCGAGGGCGAGGTGCTCGACGGCGCGGCGGAGGGAAATCTGTGCATCACCCGCAGCTGGCCGGGACAAGCGCGCACGGTATACGGTGACCACGACCGCTTCGTGCAGACCTATTTCAGCACCTATTCCGGCAAGTATTTCACCGGCGATGGCTGCCGCCGCGACGAAGATGGCTATTACTGGATCACCGGCCGCGTGGACGATGTGATCAACGTGTCGGGGCACCGCATGGGCACGGCGGAAGTCGAGAGCGCGCTGGTCCTCCATCCCAACGTCTCCGAAGCCGCGGTGGTCGGCTTCCCGCACGACATCAAGGGTCAGGGAATATATTGCTACGTCACGCTCAATGCCAATGTTGCGGAGAGCGAAGACCTGACCGCCGAACTGCGCGCGCATGTGCGCAAGGAAATCGGCCCGATCGCGACACCCGACCATCTCCACTTCACTCCCGGCCTGCCCAAGACCCGCAGCGGCAAGATCATGCGGCGGATCCTGCGCAAGATTGCCGAGAACGATCACGGAGCGCTGGGCGACACCTCGACGCTGGCCGACCCCGGCGTGGTCGATGCGCTTGTCGAAGGCCGCCGGAACCGCTGAATGCGTCGCCGCGTGTGGTTCCCCCGCATGTAGCGTTATCGCACGATTAACCAGCCGGGGCGCATAAATCGCTTATGGAAGCGGGCCTTGCATCATGTGGTTGGTAAAGCACGTTGCGGCGCGCACGCAGGGTTCGGACTGGCGCGGTTATTTCCTGATCGGCTGCGTCGCCGTGCTGGCCCTGCTACTGGCGGGCGCCAGCTGGAGCGCCCGGCAATCCTCGATCGAGCGCACCGCGGCAGAACAGCGCCAGGATCAGACTCTGCAGGTCCTGCTCGAAACCGACCACCTGCGCTCGGCAGCGCTGCAGCAGGTGCGCGGCGGTCGCGGCTATCTGCTGACCGGGAGGCCTGCCTTTCTCGAGCCTTTCAACGAGGGTCGCCAGGCCGCCGCTACGGCGCACGAACGACTGACTGCGCTGATCGGCGACAATCGCGACCAGTTGCTGCGGACCCGCGCATTGGCAATCGATCTGGCGCATCTGAACATGGTCATTGATGCGATGATCAAGCTGGCCGACGAAGGCCGTCAGGGCGACGCGATGCGGATCATGCGAAGCGGGAGCGACCGCGATGCAATCGAGGCAATTACCCGCACTCTGGATGCGATCCAGGCGAGCGAGCGCGAAGCGCTGGCGGCGTCCTCGCGTGCAGCGCAGAGAAGCGCTGTCGCCAACGAACTCTACCAATATCTGCTGGCCGGGATCGGTCTGTTGCTGCTGGGCCTGTCGATCGTCACCACGAACTACGTCCGCAAGGCGCTGGCGCGCGAAGATGCCGCCCGGCGCGAGCTCGAAGTCTTCGCCATGACCGATGCGCTGACCGCCCTCCCCAACCGTCGCTCGTTCATGAGCGATCTCAGCCGGGAGATCGCGGCATCGCAGGCCGAACAGACCCCGAGGTTGAGCCTCGCAATCTTCGACATCGATCATTTCAAGCGCATCAACGACCGCTTCGGTCACCCGGCCGGGGACGCGGTTATCGAAGAAGTTGCCAAACGGGCGAAATCGGCCCTGCGCGAGAACGATATCGTCGGGCGTATCGGCGGCGAAGAATTCGGCGTGATCCTGCCACGCGCCGATCTCGCCAGCGCGCGAGCGGTGTGCGGCCGATTGCGCGAAACCATCGCCGGGACACCGGTGGTCCGCGATGATGCGATCATCGCCTTTACCGTCAGCGTGGGGATCGCCCAGTTCCAGGCAGACGATGATATCGACCATCTGATGACGCGCGCCGATGCCGCGCTTTACGATGCCAAGACCAGCGGCAGGAACCAGGTACGCACCACTGCGTGAGGGTTGCGCCGACGCCAGTTGCCCGTTTAGGTCGCACCATGTCCACGCCCAGCATCCTGTTCGTCTGCCTCGGCAACATCTGTCGCTCGCCTCTCGCCGAAGCGGCCTTCCGCAAAGCTGCCGACGAGGCCGGGCTCGAGGTCCATGTCGCCAGCGCAGGCACCGCGGGATACCATGTCGGCGAAGCACCCGATCCGCGGACCATCGCCGAAGCCCGCCAACGCGGCGTGGACGTCACCGGCTATCGCGGACGGCAGCTTGCCGCACAGGATTTCCACGACTTCGACTACATCTTCGGCATGGACCGTTCGAACATGGCCAATATCGCCCGCGTCGATCCGGGCGATGGCAGGGCGCGGGTCGCCATGTTGCTCGATATCGTCCCCGGTCAGGAAGGGCGCGAAGTGGCCGATCCCTATTACGGCGGGGCCGACGGCTTCGGCGCGACATGGAACGAAGTCGACGCGGGAGCCCGCGCGCTGGTCGCCGTCCTGCTCGATGAGACACGCTGACGCCGTCCTCGAGCCGCTCTGCGGTGCCAAGGTCATCGGGGCCGAGACCCTCGCGGGCGGCGATACCTCGGGCGCCAGCCGTCTAGCGCTGGCCGACGGACGGACGCTTATCGCCAAGCACGGCCCCACGACTGCCCGGGAAGCCCGCATGCTCGGTGCGATGCATGCGCTGGGTGCGCCAGTCCCCGAGGTGGTCGGCATGCAGGATGACTGGCTCGTGATGACCGACGCGGGTGCCGCACGCCCGTTGGGCGAGACGGCCTGGCATTCGCTCGCCGACGCTCTCGACATCCTGCACGCAGCCGCGAAAGCCGAGCCTTACGGATGGAGCGAGGACCATGCCTTTCGCCACGTTGTGGTTCACAATGCGCAGCGCACCGACTGGGTCGAATTCTGGCGCGACCAGCGCCTGCTGTGCCATGTCCCACACCTGCCTGCACCATTGGCGCAGCGCGTGGAGACGCTGGCCGCAAGGCTGGCCGACCTGTTGCCCAGCCGTCCGCCTCCCGCGCTACTCCACGGTGACCTGTGGGGCGGCAATATCGTCTGGAACGGCGCAGCACTGACGCTGATCGATCCGTGCGCCTATCATGGCGACCGCGAAGTCGATGCCGCCGCACTGACCGTTTTCGACAGCCCGCCCGAAGGGTTCTTCGACCAGCTCGAACTGGCTGCCGGCTGGCGCGCGCGTCTGCCTGCTTACCGGCTGTGGATGTGGTTGATCCATGTGCGGCTGTTCGGGCAGAGCTATTGTGCTCCGGCGGAGAGAGACCTCGCACTGCTCGGCTGCTAACCGCCGCGTAGCGTCTTTACGCCGAAATCGCGTTCGAACAGATACAGCAGCACGCGTGCCGCTTCTCCGCGCCGACCTTCGAGCCCGCCGTCGCGGTCCATCAGCAGGCGCGCATCGTCATAGGCCTTAGGCAGAAGTTCGGTGATCTGATCCAGCGTCGCAATCGTGAACGGCGTGTCGCCTGACTGCCGCGTGCCGAGAAGTTCGCCGCCGCCGCGCAGGCGCAAATCCTCCTCCGCAAGCAGGAAACCGTCCTGCGTCTGGCGCATCAACTTCAGTCTTTCCTGCGCGGTTTCGGACAGCGCCTCGCCATGAAGCAGCACGCAGAAGGATTTCTGACTGCCGCGCCCCACACGGCCACGCAACTGGTGCAGCTGGGCGAGACCGAAG
>Ga0098074_1001483_pt1 | contig 11856 bp, 7 predicted proteins | sample 32_taG_FD_75064 | JGI IMG/M metagenome (GOLD analysis project Ga0098074, IMG submission 75064) | Marine viral communities from the Gulf of Mexico - 32_GoM_OMZ_CsCl metaG | ecosystem: Environmental > Aquatic > Marine > Oceanic | place: Atlantic Ocean: Gulf of Mexico | collected 2015-07-12
GGCGCGCATCATTCGCATGGTGCGCGTTTTCTTTACGGCTTCAGTCTTCCGGTCGGCCCGCTCCTTTCACGGTCGAAGTGTCCGCATGCGAAGGCATGCGGCAGGGTCCGGCGACTTCGCATGAGGCCGCCGAGGTGTCAACAAGTCACTGTTTTCATTTGTGTTTTGCGAAAAACCGGCGTTTGCCTGTTTTTTCGCAAACCGCTCTCATGCGGTCCGCCCGTCGTGTTCCTCGTATCGACGCTTCTGCCTGTAGAGGGATAGCAGCGAGCACGCCGCTGCGGAATGCCCCCGCAATATGTGAGCGTGGAAAAACTATGTAGGTTAACTCAATCGCAGTTCGACGTACTTTTGGGAGTGGAACTTGCAGCTTTCGCTGACACTGGGCCAGAGGCTCCTGTCGTGAGAAATCTCTATTCGCGCCTAGCGTTTCGAGGCAGGGCCGTGCCGAGCAAGACGCGTCTGCAGAGCAAGCTGGCCGTCCTGCCGGCAGAAGATGGCCCATAGCCCGCTTGCATTGACGGCCCTCGAACAGATCAGCGTTCGAGATCGCCGGGCGGACGAAGCGGAGGGTAGCTAGGCAGTCGCCTGTCCGCTCCGCGAGCGGCTACCACCACCCATCTCCTCTCCAGTTCTCTGCGAACAGCTCGGACAACCACGTGTAGTGGCTCCTGCTGCTCTCTTCGATCTCATCGGGAGGTGAGGGCCGTTCATTCGTGCAGATGCACCGTGCTATCAAGCTGTCGTCCGGGCTCATCAGGTCTCGCTTGATGATCTTTGCCATCCTGTTCGCAGCTGGATGCGACGTTGCCAGACGGAACTGAATCTTGCTTACGTTGAGGCGATAGAAGTCACCATCGAGAGCAGCATCCGCGATGATGTCCCCGGCTGTTGCGAACCACGAGGCGAGACTGAACCGGCTCCGATGGAAGATCGTATGCGACCCCGCGGTAAACTGCTTCAAGCAGGCTCGACAGTGATAAGTCTTTCTCGCTTCCAGAAACCCGACATCGCGAGAGAAGCAGATGGGGCATTCGGGGCCGGCCGGCCACCGGGCCTTGATGAGTCTCTCGCGACACACGTCCTCGTTCGGGAACCCCTCGCGAACCCCGGCTATGGGCAGCTGCAGATAGAGCAGCATCCAAGGCTGCCTGGCCCGTTCCCTGAGAGTGAGTTCGCCGTCCATGTTTCACGCGATAGCGCAGCTTCCGCTGCCATCCAATGCCGGCAGTCGCCTAGAGCTTTATCGTACTGCTCCGGCGCCCATGGACTTCGATCGGAAGCAAAAACTGTAACCGGGGGGCATTCCAGAAGCTCAGCGCCATTCAGTCCGAGGACTGGCAGCCAGCGCTTATTGCGAGATCGGCAGCGATGTCGGGCACTTCTGGTGGGGAACCAAGAGGCGGCTGCAGGGCGAGACTGGAGGGCGCTCCTTCCTGCCCATACCGGGCTACCAACTCGCGCCCGGTGACGTAACGAGGCAAGAGGAACTGTAGCAACGTATCCCGGAGCAGCATGAGGTCCCTTTCCTCCATGACGATCGCGCCGGAGGTCGTATCATCCTTACTGTTCACGATGCGGAACGGTCCCCCAGAGACTACCTGTCCGAGAAGTTCTTGCGCCCCGCCCCGCCATTCACCATGAGGCGGCTTCGCGGTATCCCTTGCCTCATCCAAGCTAAGCAAGATCTTGGCCAGGCGTTGAGCATCCTCAGGGCTGATCCCGCAATGCCGCGCCGAGGAGACGAGACGCTCTTCAAGATTGTTCACGGCTGCAGACATTGTAGCTTCATCCTATTCGTCCATTTGTAGGATGGTAAGACACTAGAGCCCGCTTTGAGAGGCGCAAACCGCTGCATTCACAGGTCCTGTAAGTATTAGAGAACTGGCGCCCGCAGCCCTTAGTCTGCGAGCGGAATGGCTGCCGCGCATGGGTAGAAAGTTAACCGTTCATGCTCCGAGGCGAGTGATGAAATTTTTTGCTGACACTTCACGCCTGATCAGTACGAAGGCATGCAGAGACCGCACAAGAGCCCTTAACAGTGATCGACACGACCACGCAGAAGATCTCGCTGCACGAGGAGCGGACATAGTTCATCGCCGATCCGCATTTCGGCCACGACGCGATCCGCCGACATTGCGACCGGCCGTTTCCCTCGGTCGAGGAGATGGACGCGACGATGTGGAAGAACCTCGAGCGCGTCGGGGCCGAGGACACTCTGGTCGTGCTGGGCGACCTGACCTGGAACAACGCCAGCGATATCGATGTGAAACGGCTGCCGGGGAAGCACCGGCTGCTGGTCCGCGGCAACCACGACAAGCAGGTCGTGGCGAAGTCCCGCAAGTGGGCCCAGGTCTGCGACTATCTCAAGGCCACCGTTCTCATGCCGGGCGGCGGAAAGCGGACGCTGGTGATGTCGCACTACCCAATGGCTTCATGGGCCGGCGCGCGCAACAGCATCCACCTGCACGGTCGCACCCATGGCTCGGTGCCACCGATGGCCACCGAGTTCGGGGGCCGGGTCGATGCAGGCGTCGATGTCTGGCAGTTCCGTCCGGTTCGCCTGCGCGAGGTGATCGCGCATCTCGACGAGATCAGGCGCGATGGCTTCGCTGTCCCTGGGGACTACTGAGATGCCGATGGGCAACTTGCATGGCTGAACGGCACGAGCCCTACGATACAAGGCTGCCTGTCACTGGATCGCGCCTACTTTTTTCGATTGCAACGCCGTCCTTTCCGATCTCCAGATGACCGTGCCCGCCTTCGCGTAGAAACCGTTCGAGCGCAGCGACGATCTCATCGCGGACTTTCGATCCGATGGCACACTCCCAGACGACAGCGGTCCGCCAGCCCATGTCCTGAATCCTTGCCAAGGCGGCTCTGTCCCGTCGGACGTTCGCTTCGAACTTTTCGGTCCAGAACTCGACGTTGGATGCCGGCATCGTTGCCTTCGGACAACCCGGATGACGATGCCAGTAGCACCCGTGAACCTGGATGATGCAGTTCCACTTCGGCAGCACGATGTCCGGCGATCCCGGCAGCCCCCTCACGTTCACGCGGTAACGGAAGCCGCGAGCGTGCAATGCCTTCCTGAGTAGGATCTCGGGCTTGGTATCCTTCCCTCGGATGCGTGACATCATCCTTGATCTGGTCGCTTGGTCGACAACATCGGTCATCACCCGGATATGGCGCTCACCAGTGGATTTTCGACCTGGCGCAGATGGACAATCCTGGTAGAAGTCCCGCGACACCTGCGGGGGAAACATGTCCGAAGAATTTGCCATCATCGACCTGTTCGCAGGTCCCGGAGGACTTGGTGAGGGCTTCTCGCGCGCGGGCCGTGATCCTGCATCCCGCATGAAAATTCGCCTTTCCGTCGAAATGGACGACTACGCGATTCAGACCTTGCGCCTCAGGGCATTCCTTCGTTCGTTCGAAGACTTTCCCCGGGAGTATTACGAGGCTCTCAACGCGGGAGATCCCCTGCCGGAATGGGCTGACCTTTACCCCAACCAGTGGAAACAAGCGGTTTCGGAGGTGAGACAGCGTGTCCTCGGAGCCGAAGGTGTATTCGAGGAACTTGCATGCGAGCTCGATCGAGCGCGCGAGACATACAACGGCAATACGATCCTGATCGGTGGCCCGCCCTGTCAGGCCTATTCACTCGCAGGCAGATCGAGGAACAAGGGCAAGGCCGACTATGTCCCCGAAGACGACGAGCGGCACTATCTCTACCGGGAGTATGTCCGGATCTTGGACAGGCTTCGACCAGCCGCATTCGTGATGGAGAACGTCAAGGGGATGCTGTCCAGCAAGGTCGATGGCGGCAGCATTTTCAGCAAGGTTCTGGATGATCTCGAAAACGCCGGTGACGGCTATCGCCTGCTGCCTCTGGCAAGGCCTACTCCGGCGGATGGAAGCCGCGCCGCCGCGCAGGACTTTCTCATCCGGGCGGAAGATCACGGCGTTCCGCAGGCCAGGCATCGCGTGATCATTCTAGGCATACGGACTGACCTCGCCGAGGGACTTGTGCTAAATGGGCCACTGGTCAGCCCTCACCCGGCGCAGATTTCCGTGAACGATGTGATCGGTGACCTCTTGAGACTGCGTAGCGGACTCAGCAGCAAAGATGGTTTTGAAGCCTGGCAGGCAGCCCTGCGGGATCAAGCTACCGCCATCGCCGCGTCAGACGAGGTGCCGGACGAAATCCGTGAGCTTGCGCTGTCCCTTTCAACGGCGAACGACATTCCCCGGCTTAGATGTAGCCATTGGAAGGGAGAGGCGACCAGCATGCCCGAACACTTGCGTGGCTGGTTTGCAGATCCCCTTCTAGAGGCGACCCTGCAGCACGAAACCAGAGGCCACATACCGCAGGACCTCGGCCGCTACCTCTACTCGGCGGCATTCACACGTGCGTTCGGGAGCTCACCGAAGCTGGTCGAGTTCCCTGAATTTCTCCAGCCGCAACATAGGAACCGCACCTCCGGCGATTTCGCCGATCGGTTCAGGACGCAGGCCGCGAACCGTCCGGCAACGACCGTGACAAGCCATATATCGAAGGATGGCCACTACTTCATCCATCCAGACCCGTACCAATGCCGGTCTCTGACTGTTCGGGAGGCTGCACGGCTGCAGACCTTCCCGGACAATTATCTATTCAGCGGCCCCCGGACGAAACAGTACCACCAAGTTGGAAACGCCGTGCCGCCCTTCCTGGCTTGGCAAATAGCCAAAGCGGTGCGAGGTCTCTTAGGCTGACGAGCGCTCAAGCGGTCGTGATCTTGCCCCCGTTTCGTCGGAAGTTCAGGCGGCAGCGCCCTTCTAGCAACTGTATCTGTCAGACCGGTTCCTGAACCCAGGAACCGGTCTGACAGATACAGTTGCTAGCGGTTTCCAACGGCAGGTGGTGTTCCGACTTCGAATTGCAGTCAATCGTCGGCGACGAGAGCCAAGAGAACCGTGCAGGGTTGAATTCCCCCAAATAGAACGCTTCCACCAGAAATGTCGCGGATGAACGTTGTGGCTTCCGAACAGTTCAAACGGGCCATCGCAAGTGATCTTTCCAAAGCGGCCACCTGACCCTGCCAAAGTTCTACTGGACCAGCTTCGGGTGGTGATTGCCTGCGGCGCTCCAAGGCCAGCTCTCTGTTTCTGATCTCCGCCTGAAAATGGGCACTTGCTTGCCAGGCGAAGCCCACAAGTTCCTTTCGAACACTATTAAGGACCGAGGCCTTGTGTTGCTCCACCAGCGAGGTGATCACTGCCAACTGTCGAGATCTGATCATATTCACAACCTCATGCTTCTCGAGAGGCACGAGTGGAGTTCTACCCTTGGCCAACGCATTGTTGGTGGACGTGGTTATCGGCTGTAGACAAAGGTCCACTTGATCAACCGTCAAATCCTGCCAGCCATCTCGTGCTTTCCAGGACCCAACTCGACCTAGCATTGCTGGCGCCGCAATCCTGATCTTGCGCTGGAGGGCGTGAATCAGGGCTTGAAGCGCATAGCGGTCGGCGCTGAGCGCTCGCCTCTGCGCATCTGTCGGCGCGGTTTCGAGGATTTCCTTTGCTCTGGGTGTCCAAAGTGGTGGAAGCAATCCATCTGGAAATGGATCGATCTGCGCTGCGGATATGATCACCAGTGGGCCAATTCCTCTTGCCGGGTGACCTTCGGGCAGCCTGACGCTCGTCTGCACAACGGGTCTTGCCGTTCCGAAACCATTGAAGCATGCGGCCGTGTAGCCGGCGACCAGACCATCGTGCAGCTCTGCGCCGTGATCGAAAAAGCGTAGTGGGCGTCCGGATCTTTCCCCGTCTCCTGAACGCTCCCCATCGTCGGTGAAGACGATCTTCCGAGGCGGCGCAGAGATGTCCGCTCGACGATAGATGAACGGGACATGTCCCGACATCCAGTTCTCGCGGGACGCACCAGGCAGAGCGAAAGGGCTATCGCCCGCGCGCCCTCTTTCGCCAACGCCATGATACCAGATCGTCTGGAACCCGTAGTCGTCGACCTTGTCACGTCGATATCCGATGTCGAAATCGCTGGAAGCAGCTATTGACCTCAGCCAAGCACCGATTGCTCGCTCCTCTCGCCGTATCGGTGTATCCGTCGGGCGCGCGCGTTCAGAAAGCATCGCCGGCGCTGGACAAGGCTTCTGACGCCATTGATCGAACTCATGAGCTGCCTGTTGATGTGTGAAAGGATCTGCTTCTTTGAATCGAGAAGGCAGTCCGGTGCCGTTTCCCGCAAGTGGAGCAAGCGAAAGGGCTACCTTGCGCCCGATGGCAGCACGTCCCAGCACCGTCTGAAGCTCAGCCAGTTCTGAGGGTGCAAGTGGTGGCAGCGGAGCGTCGAATACGCCAAGCGCCGCGACCGTGTCGGCAATAGCGGCTTCCTGAGAACCTTCGATCAGGATGCGCCAGATATCGATGACACGTCTTGAGCCTTTTCGGTCGCCCGTGGGGCCAAGACGGTCCACCCGCCCGATCAGCTGGTCGATACCGTCGATTTCCCAAGGCAAAGAAAAGAAGATGATCCCTTGGGCCACGTGGTGAAGGTTAAGCCCTGCTTGCACCCAGTCGCCGACGAGCAGAAGGCGGCTCTCGCCGGACAGCAACGGTGCAAGTGTTTCCTGAATTTCGCGGAGATTGGTGACCCCTTCGACATCCGTCGCTGCAGGGCGCCTTAGCACTGAGATGCCATCCGAGAGAAAAGGGAAGTACCTTGGAAGCGCTGCGCCCAGCATGTCGATGGTTGGATTGTCTCCACAGACAATGATGAATGCGCGATCCTCGTCATGGCACCATTGCTCTGAAAGGATATCGAGCAAGGCTTCGAGGCGACTGTCACCGGGATCTTCGAGTGACTTGATGCGTGCGGCTTCTGCCAGCTGAGCGAGGCTCCCTCCTCGTGTCGCAAGTTCTGTCAGAACCGTCCGCGCCGCTCTCGCACTGCGCTGCAGGGCACGTGCAGCTGTCCAAGCAGGTCCTTGGATACCTTCGGCCGGATCCGCATCCGCAAGCACCAACGCAGCGATCTCATGCCGCATTCGCTCGAAAGTAAGTGGTTGCAGCCGAACCTCGTGATTGCGTCTCTGCGGCAGAAATTCGCCCCATTCGGAGCGACCGTTCCTGATGATGCGCCGTGCTGCTCCCGACTGCAGGAAGCCTTGGGTCCAGTCTTCAGGGCTATCCGATCCATCAAGAGCCGCGATTGTCGCTTTCTCGCGGTCTTGAAGAATGTCGGCGACGCTCCGACCCTCCATCCGCGCAAGCGCGGCTGCCTCCGGCTCGATCATTCGCAAGATCGGTTCGCGCCAGGCAGGATCACCGAGTCTCGGAGTGGCCGATAGAACAAGAACTTGCCGGAACTCGTCTGCTGCCTGCGAAATGGCCTGAATCGCATCTCTTGGCATCGTTTGGGGCTCGTCAACGATCAAGAGATCGAACACAGCAGGATCCGCGCTTATTGTTCGCGCACCCTGTCCAGGACGTGTCATCAGATCGCGTGGACGCGCCAGGGTGACTGGCGACAGTTCGTTCTGAATGCCATCTCCGATCGAACCGGCGATAGCGAGCATCACGTGCCCTCGGATCCAGCACTCCTCCTGCCACTGTGCCAGCAGATTGTCTGGTGCAATCACGAGTGTTCGGTGTGCGGAATGTTGCCAGCGCAGGGCATTCACGATCATCAATGCCTGCACGGTCTTGCCGAGCCCCACCTCGTCCGAAATCAGGTGACGAATGTGGGAGTCTCCAAGGACCCGTCGCACTGTTGCAACCTGGTGGGGCAAAGGATCAGCAGCGACCCCGAGGGCGCCGCCCAGACCAATATCGAGGGCCGAAACCCTTCGCCGCAGCGCTTGGACGCCATTCACGAATCTAAGGTAGTGGTCTATCAAATTACACTCCCGTTCGGCAGGTCTCCAAGCGCGAGTTTGCGTCGGAGTGCAACGTAACGAACGGCTCTGCTCGTTCGGATGTCCGAAAGTCCCTTTGCCACGAACTCTCGCCAACCTTCTGTTTCCACCATTGCCTTCGGTGAAAGCCACAGCTGCAACATGGTTCGGATTTCAGAACGTCCGAGCCAACGGAGCCCAGATCGTCTGGAGGCGTCAACATGGGTAGAGTCCAGAAGATCGACCAAGTCGTCCTCCGTAAGCTCGCTATAAAAGGGCTTGATAAGTGCCGACCACCTCGCCTCCGGCAGAATGAACGGGCGGAACATCGGAAGCAGCGGGATTTCGCGCGAGCGTTCCAGCGCATCGCGCCATGAGTCTGCGGGACGGGCCATGTCCACTTCGTCGAAGGCTTCAATACCGTCCGCTTCCAATTTCTGTCGCAAGTCTTCATATGCATCGATCACCGCAAGATCGAGTTCTCCCGCCAGATCTTCAGTCCACTGCAACAGCGGTTCCGAGATGTCCGGCACAGCTTCTCGAAGGCGCACGGCGAGTCGCTCTCGCAAAAATTCCTGATCGTGAGCGTTCTCAATATTCGGCAAGTCCTCGCCTGAGACCAAGCCAAGGTCATCGGCACAACGAAGAAGCGCGCCATGCGGGGAAAGAACCGAGAGATCGATACCTGTTTCCAACCTGCGCCATCTCGCTCCGCAAAGCTGCTCGATCAACGCGGCTTCAAGCTCCTCGACCACCGACCATCGTTGCCAGTTTCCAAGAAGGTCATTCGCTTCTGCAAGTTGCCACGCAACATTCGCGCGAGCCAATTCGATGATTCCAACGCCATCCTCGTTCGACGTCGGTTCCCGAAGTAATGCAGGAAGTGACACTCTCCTGCGATCTCCCAATCCAAGCCGAGTGGACTCCGATCCGGAAAGGATCAGGCCCGCCGTCAGCGCCTCGTGGTCGGCCGCATCCGGCAGTACCAGCCGGGTGCCTCCCGGGCTGCGGCCCCTTGCTGCCCCAAGAAGAGGCGCAACGACCGTCGCCGTGATCGAAGGGATCGCTCCTGCGTCTTCGCCGCTCCTTGTCCAATCGCCCGTCTCCCCGTCATAACGTATCTCGCGGCGAACCGGTGGAAGCGAAAACACCTTCTCCAGAAGACCCTCGGCTTCGACATGCAGTCGCAAGCCGTTTTCGTTTGCTCGCTGCCCAGCCAACTTTGTCTGGATTTCATGCAGCACCGGAGAACGTCCCGTTAACCTCGCCGGAAGCCGGTCGATTACAACTTGAGCCACGAGCGCAGGCTCGTTCGGGGAAACCACTCGAATGCGGATCGGAACAGCCTCAAGCGCAAGGGGAGCAGTCACTCTGATCTCAAGTCGGCCTGTCTCGAGATCGGAGACATTTGCGTTGACCGGCAACAATTTCACCATGGCCGGTTCAACGTCCGGCGACTCTACTACTTCGAACTCCAGCCTGTCGAGTTCTCGACCTTCGGCCGGTTCGATCACATGAAGACCAACATCCGGTCTGATTGCCTTCCAATCGGTGCCGCCGATACTCAGAGGAGCGTCTGAGGTCACCGCTCCATCGAGAAGGAATTGAGCGTCCGCCACTCCCCGCTGCGATACCAGAACCGGAAAGTCATCAATGAACCTGCTTGACGCCCCGGGCGCAGGCAATCCAGAGATCTGCAGAGTTGGAACCCGGTCCGCTATCACAAACCCGCGGCGACGCAAGAACTCGCTATCCGAGGGGTTGGATGTTTCCAAGATCCGCGTTTCGACGTTATCGTCCTCACCTGCATGAATGAGCTGCAGAATACTGGTTTCGGGCTGAAGCTTTTCGCCTGGAAAAACGGCGTGAGCTGAGAGACCATTGGACTCGATAGCGAAATACTCCGGCTCAAGCGGCTGCAAACGTTCCAGAGTGGCCTTTGCAGTTCCCTCATCTAGATCGACTGCATCGTCGCGGCGCAACGGAGATATCGGGAAAGGAGCAATGCTCTTCAGGACGATTTCACCACCGGCAAGAAATGCGCGAAGCGAGATCACATGAGTCCCGTCAACCGCCCGTATGCGGTCACCGTGTATGCGCAAAGCGGCGATCACTTCATCTCGCAGCTGGGCCGGCAAGGTTGGCCCACGAATGCCCAGATGTCTTGGCTCACCATCCCTCAGCGCAAGAACATAGCGGGATGCCGCAATCTGGGTTAGGCGTGCCGTTCTTCTTGCGACCGTCTTCCTTGCCTCGATGATTGCTCGAAGCGCACCCCAATCCTTTCGGATATCCCGGTCGACTCTCGCGAGAAGGCTCCCAGACAGCCAGCCTTCCGACTCAGGGGCAAGTAGCCTGCGCATGACTTCCAAGGCAACGTCCCTTTGAAGGAGCCAGTTCTCGAAGCGACGACTTGCATGCCCCGCCGCAAGCGCTCTCAGGTAGTCGAGCAGACGGTCAGTATCATCGGCTGAGACTCCTGCCCTGACAGCACGTCTGAGAGCGTCTGTAAGCTGGGGCTGAATCTCAAGAGGCACCACCGAGTTGCCGATCGGCCATGAGATATGGGGGAAATGGCGTTCCCAAGCGCTGTCGCCAGGTCGCGCGAGGCGAAGCTTGTTGTGGCCGAGCTCGAACAGCCGAGACAGACCGGAACGGAATGCAGGCCCTGCCTCTACCCCGAGTTCTTGAGAGAGTACCGGCCAGAAATCGGTTCCTGTGCCGCGGTATCGGTACCCCACCTCCGTTGCGATCACCAGCAACGGAAGATAGTTCCACGCCCACACTGCTCCCGAGAGTTGCGGATCCTCCTCAATCTGTCGCGAGACCGTCCTTCTCAGTTCTTCCAGCGCTGGCTCGTCAAGCCCGTGCTCGATGGCAAATACCGGCAGTTGGCCTCGTGTCTGAGCAAGGTCGACGAAGCGCTCGGCAAGTGCCTGATGTTGGTCGGTCAGCACATTCGCACCATGCATCTTTCCATCCGAGTTCGTACAACATCGCGGAACACGATCACCGCAGAAACCGTCCAAGGCGATCATCTTAAGGTTGACCTCCAACTATCTGAACGTCAATGGTATTTGGGAGTTGTGGAGAGAGGTGCCGTGTGACGTCTGAAACTGCGCTTGCGCCTAGCGGGTACGTGCCAGACGTACCGACCAACGGCAGCACAAGCGCGATCGCGGATCTGGTCCGGCGCATCGTCCATGCGCGCCGTGGCCTCAGCCGCGCCGAAGTTGTGAATTGGGTTTTGCAGTTCCTCGATGACATGGACCGCGTTGACGCCACGGCCCGGGTAGCCGGAGTGATCGACATGCTGTGCGAGTTGAAAGACATTGGCTACGGGACGATGCGCGACGAGCCAGTTCTGGTCAGCCTGCCGGAGCGTCGGGTTGCACTGCCTGACGGCACGATCGTAGCCCTCGGCGATCATGGTATCTCCGTTGGAACAGGTTCCGAAAAACTGTTTCCGGAAGTCACTGAAGGCGCGACCGAGAGTCTGGTCGAGGTTCTTGGGTCATTCGATGAACCCGTGTCCCTGATCGGCCACCAAGCAATTGAGCCCATCGGACGGTGGACTGGAGACAGCAAGATGCCTGCTGTACTACGCAGGGCACTTTCGCTCAGCGGAGCCTTCGATCCAATCGAGCAGAAGTGGTCGATAAGTGAAGAGAACGCCTGCTTCCTGAATGAATGGTTCGGCCTCGCCCCCCTTGCTTCTCCGGATCTGGACGCTGTGCCCGATGAGACCCAGCTTCGTGTGGCGAAGGCTCCTACTGGACTGAGAATGGTGGTCGAGGCTGGTCCCGGGAGCGGCAAGACCCATGTGGCCTGTGAACGTGTCATCTCCTTAGTCGAGGGAGAGGGTCTCGCCCCGTCGCGTATACTGCTACTCAGCTTCACGCGCATCGCGGTTGCAGAGCTTCGAAACCGGATCGGTCGCCGCATAGGTGAATTA
>Ga0098074_1001485_pt1 | contig 11842 bp, 5 predicted proteins | sample 32_taG_FD_75064 | JGI IMG/M metagenome (GOLD analysis project Ga0098074, IMG submission 75064) | Marine viral communities from the Gulf of Mexico - 32_GoM_OMZ_CsCl metaG | ecosystem: Environmental > Aquatic > Marine > Oceanic | place: Atlantic Ocean: Gulf of Mexico | collected 2015-07-12
CCCTGAGTACAACATCACCTTCAACAATCGTAAAACTCATGTTAGAACCCAATCTATCGACGCGACCTGTCCGCTTGCCCTGGTGATGTTACCTGTAAAGGTTTGGACCAATGCTCCAACATCATCATACTGCTTAAGAACAATCTGTGAAACCTGGCCTGCTGCCCTGGTAATATCTGTCTCTCGAATCTTTGTGGTTTTAAAAGAATCAGTCCAATAGGTGACATTGGTGACCTGGCCCGCAACCCTGGTGATTTCCTGATAAGATGTCTCGGCAATAAGATGCACAAGCTGATCGAGCAACTTATGTGTCTCGGCATTTATTCCTGGCTTGCTTACAACTGGCATCTTGTTAACCTAATCCAAGGCTCTAATTTGAAAGAAAGAGAAATCTGAAAATGGCCCAACTATAGATGGGCCTGATTGAAAATTGGCTGATTTTGCAGAATCCCCACCCGGCAGGTAAACGCAACTGATTTTATCACCAGCATCTAAATACAAAGTAGTCTCTGGTACAACCATTGGCTCATAAAAAATCTCACTACTCGATACAGGTATATTATAACTTGTTGAAACAAAAGGCGAGCTTGCCAACGTTGTTCCAAGTGTGGTTACGTTTCCATTCTCATTGTAAACAACACCTTTTCTTATCGTCATTGCTGATGTCAAGGTTCCGACTGCGGCCCCAACTATAGACGAGTTTACACCTACCATGAAGCATCTTGCAGAAATACCATAGTATCCAGAGTATGGGATCTGGTAATAGTAGCCATCATAAGAGCCTGGAGGAGCAGCGGCAGCATCTACGTTAACATTTCCTCCATAATCATAAGATCCCGAAGTCAAAACATCACCAAACTGTATGTTTGAGGTATAGGCGAGGACAGTGTAATCTCCTCCATTGTCTGGAAAGTTAGTCCACAAACCAGGGTTGCTCTCAAATATTCTAGCACCAACAGCAGAGGGGTAAAATGATACGTTATCAACAACGATACTATCTCCAAGCCCACCCTTTTTCTCTATGGTAAGCTTGTAGAACTTTGCAGCGTCTGCGCCTGGCGGCTGTATTCCTATGCTTCTTGACACGTACCATTCCTGGGTATCCTGACTTACAGAGGGAAACCCAGAACCAGGGACAAAGCTTTGCCTGGACCCTGGGACAAAAACTCTATCCTCATCATAGAAATCTATGTGAACCTCTACCGTGTCAGTTGAGGTTGGATTAACAGAATCAATAAGCCAGTTGCACTCCAGCCCATACGGCACAAAAGACCCACCATCAAAAGGCATAAGCTCGCTCTCAAGGGTGTTGCTCAGGCTTGATATAAAAACAGAGAGAGGGCCAGTCCTGCTTGTCGTAGATGTACCCATATCTGTGGCGTTGTATGCTCCAGCAGATACAGACCATGACGTTGGAGGATTCTCTCTTCCATTTGAAAACGTGGTAAATGCACTATTCCTTGTCTGCATAAACCTTCCACCCATATTGACCTGGCTTCTGGATAGGATGGATTGCAGAGACTGCATTCGATGTGTCTTGGTGATGCCTGTCGATGCCTGATATGGGGTGTTTGTCGGCACTGGAGCCATCCTAGACTCTATTGAAAGCCACCTTCTTGCCCCTAGATTTGGCCGACCTCTTACCTCGATTGTTGTTTTAGCGTCACTGCCAATGGTGTGTGACACTGAAGACACCGCCAAAAACTGATCGTCTGTATAAAGAATATTATTCTCTGAGAAGCCAATGACATCATGTATGTCTATCTCAGGAGTTAGTTGACATGTAACGCTATGCGTAAACTCTGGCTCAGACAGATCGTTAATCATTCTGTAAGCCATTTCCAAGGACTCAGACGCTGTATCTATACGGGAGGTCGTTGCGTCCTGAACCTCCATAAATCTTCTGCCGTACTTTGCTATCGAGTCAGAATCCTCAATCATCACAAACGCAGGTATAAATTCACCGTTAGAGTCTGTTCCCCCAGCTCCATTGCTAACAACCTGCAAGTTTGGAGGCAGCGTTAAGTTGAATGCCGCAACTGTTGCATCCTGTGTGGTGCTTGACTCTGAGGAATCATAAGAAACGCGAACAGCATTCCTTATTCTTTGCACTGCAATCTCGGCTTGCGAGACGCTGATTATTTCGTTTTGGTCAAAATAAAGACCAGGTGTCACATCATCCGTCTCAGGCTGGTATAATGTTAACCTGAAATCGTTAAAAGCATTATTCCATCGATACTTTAAATCGTGGCCAAACTGGCCTGCCAGCGTGCGAAGAGCGACCATCACAGGCTCTCTTCTTTGCGTAAACCCTTTTATCGCCCAGTTAATGCTTGGGTCAAAATAAAGGGTAGGCGAATTATAGGATCCATTTATGCCTCCAATATCATCACTGTTATCATCAAGAATTTGCTGCATCTCAGTGTAGACAAGGATGCCAGCAGAACTCCCGTAATCACGCTCAGTCTCAATGAAGGTGTCAACTAAAACGCCACCAAGATCCCTAAAGCTAACGCTTACCTCTTCACTCCCCCAGTTAAAAATATCTATAGACCCATTCATTATAGGCCAGAACTGCCTGCCTGTTGCCGTCGTTCCAAGAGGAACCCTGGAATAGTATATTTTTATGCCTCTATTTACATCGATAAATCTTGGCCCAGACGTTCCAACTGTTGGGTCTGGAAAGTTTATTTTTGTATCATTCTTAAGGTAGGCGATAGACAGATTAGACTGCTCTCTTGTTAGCTTTGCCGTACCCTGAACAACTGCATCATCTGGAGACGTACTTATTGAAACAGAGTCCACAAAGTCAACGCCATCGATGTCTGTTGCATCTACAAACACGCTCTCAGTCTGGCCTCCACTTGTTTCAGTGTTCCCGTTATCTATGTAGATCTTTAGATCGTCACCAGTGTGGAAGTCCTTCAGGAGACCCCTTCTGTAATCCTGAAGAACCTCGGCAGCAGAAAGGGACGTGTCCCATGTGTAAATGCCAGCGATGCTGGAATCAGTAAGCAGCAGAACAAGATTCGAGAAGCTGTCTTCTGCCCCACCAAACTGCCAGTAAGCATTGCCGCCATCTGAGCAGTTAGTTAACGCACCAGACTCTTCAATAAATCTTCCGTTCGCATAAAGCTTGTACTTAACAGTTGTCGTAACAGCCTCTTTTACAATGCAAATGTAGACCCATCTGTCGAGAGGTATGGTGTAATTTGTTACGTAAGTCTCTGCTGTTCCAGCCCCATGTTCATGCTCAACCTTAAGTGTGAAATCACTCATTATCCTTAAGGAGAAAAGGTAGTTGTTTGCAGCAGTCCCAGAGTCTGAAAGGCCGACAAGAGACGCGATGGTTTCATTGTCTGAAGGTGCAGCAGAGTTCACCTTTATCCAGCACGCGAAACTGGCGTCTGTAGCTAGAAATGCAGTTTGAGACTCCGTGTCTGGCGTAAGCGTTGTCTCTGCTGCCATCAGAGCCATGCTGTCTGAAGATATAAACCTTCTAGCCATCCCTATGGGGGCGTCAATAATAAAAGGAGGGGCGGATGGGCCTCCAGCATGGAGTATTGCGTTGCTTGAGTAAGCTTGAGAAATACCAGGAGAAGACCAGACGCAAGGGGAGTCCTCCCCTGATGTCTCATCAAAGTACCACGCCCTAAAAGAGGACGTTCTTACCTTTGGGTGTGACCCCATTCTGTGGGGAGGCATTCTCATTCAAGACTACTCCACTACTGGTTCATCATCGACTGTGCTGACTACAAGAGACTCGCAATGCACACCAATGTGTATGTGAGACTTTTCGCCAGGTTTCAAGTTTGCATCGTACCCAACAACGCGAGATCCAGATAAATCAATACTAATAGACTTACCCATTAACGCATCAGGAGCGGGAGATGTCACGTCACCTGTCACAGTAATTATTATTTTTCTTTGTGCTTTTTTAGACATAATCACTCCTAGTAAAAAACTCTTCTTTTTAAGCCCTTTAGGAACACAGAGTTCATTTCATGATATTCTAACTCTCTCCTCCAGAACATAATATTCTTTATCTTCCCATCAAAAGGCTCTTGCGTGCCATTGCCGTACACACCAATCTTAGTATCTCCCTCATCGAGAGTAAAATAATCAGAACTCCAAGTGTTCCCAGTATCGTATGACAAAAATTTAAGATCTGATGTCGGCCCAGACCCATCCATGTTTCCATATATTTTTATTATCTCAGACTGTAAATCCACGGTAAAACAAACGAAATACCATGACCCAACTGTTACATTTGCTGGGGTCGTCGCAGCCCCTCTGAAGGAATCACCAGAGTCACTTCTGAATCCACAAAAGAAAGGGTAGGGGTTTAAGTTAATCCCAGCGGCATATCTGCTTCCAGGGCTTGCCTCAACGCTAAACAGATAAGCACGAGTTGCTGGAAATGAGTCAATGTAGAACCACATAGCCATGGTTGAGGTCTGCAATCCTGCAAGATCTGATAAAAAGTTTACATCGGCACCAGAGACAGGGCTTGCGCTTGGGAGATCAAAAGACATGTATGGAGATCCACCAGTGCTATCAAACTTATAGCAAAACCCAAAATGACTCTCCGTGTCATAAAAAAGCTCAGGAGGATTACCTCCCCCGCTATAGCCTTTCTCGAACGTATACCCAGAAACAGGCTCGATAAGGGTGTCCCCTGTAAGGTCAACAGCAGTGTACTCAGGGGACAGAATAAAGTGAGAATCTGGTCTTGGGATGCCCTCCTCTTTCAAAGGGGTGACCTCCTCGATTGTAAAACTTATCGACCTGTCATCCTGTGAAGATCCTGATGCAACATACCTCTCTGAGGAGATGCTGCCCACAACAGATATTGGATTCTTGCTGCCAGTAAAGTCTCCATCAACAGAGATTCTTGGAAGGCTCGAAAATGGCCTAAGCCTTGGCACCTGGAAGACGTATCCAAAGTACGCCTGATTGTAGATCGAAACAATCTCCTCGCCAGAAAGCTCATTGTTGTATATCCTGAAATCGTCAACGTAACCAACCAGCGAATCAATGCTTCCAGCGTCACCAATGTAGATAGACTGGTTTGAAGTGCCAGGAGTAACAATTGTTGCGCCATTTGTGCCTTGCGATTCTCCATTTATATAAAGTTCTAATTGCCCTGTTGTCGCCACTTTTTTGTAGGTAAAGACGACATGAGTAAATGATCCGGCTGGTATTGGGTTGCTTGAATCAACAAGCCTTGTCGCCGCACCTGTCCTGTATGTGCATCTCACGACACCAGAAGCCAGGATGCTCAACTCCCATCCCAGGTTTGGAACACCATCAAACTGCTCTGCTATTATTTGCGAAGACCCAACAGCGTCAGGTCTAACCCAAAGGGAAACAGAAAAAGTTTTGTCTGAATCCAGATTATATAGATCGCCAGCGTTTACAGTAAACTCAACATTGTCGGCAGGAGTTAGAAGGTAGAGCGAGCCAAAGCCAGTCTTAGAGTTCTTCTTCCCTGCTGGGGCCGTCAACGAATTGGTTGGTACACCAATCTTGCCTGAAACTCTGTCAACATAATCTGTAACGTAGTCAAACGGCACCTGCATAACGCAGTTGCTTGCAGTCTGATGTCGATACAACTCCTCTGCGAAAGAAGAGGTAATATTGTAGGGAAGTATGGCAAGATCGTCGAACCTGAGAGATGCGTCAGGAAATGTTGCGCTGTCAATAGTCAGCAAACCATTTGTTACGGAGATAAAAGAAGTATGAGCAGAGGATTCTCCATTTTTATATTTAGTTCCATCTGCCATCTCGATGTACTGGTCATAGACAACAACTGGTGGGCTATTCCCTGGGCTTGACTCTGCCGTGTTGTAGACCCATATTATTGCCGTCCACTTGGACTCAGGAAGACTTAAATCGAAAACAGCATCCCCTGAAAGAACTGCGCTGCCTATACCAAATCCAGCGTTTGTTTGCGACACTGTGATATTGTTAAAGCTCCCAGTTGTTGCCGTCTTTCCTGAATCGCTCCAGGCATCGTTATCCAAAGGGAAGTGATCACCAATCCCTGTGACTAAACCCTCAACGAGATCTGCAACCTCTCTTGACTGGAAAAGCATTTCGCAGTCCCAAGATCTTGGAATGATCCTTCGGCTTATTATGTCCCGGTTCGTAAAAGATTGACCAAGACCACCAAACTTCTGGGCAGACTCTGATATGCCTCCATTTATTATCGGCACGTTCCAGCCATTTAGAGAAAAGAAAGCCATCTGTTAACCTCGCTAGTTTGCCACTGGTATTCTAGTTAGCTCACCCTCGCCAGGGGTCAGCACATCACCAGAAAGCCTTAACACAGGAAGGCCGAACGGGGAAACAGGAGACGAATCAACACCCTCTCTTTCGTAGCCATCAAGATACTCTGTTAGCGTAAATGATATTTCTCTGGCGTTTGGAATACCCTCACCAGGCTTCTGTACGTACCTCATTGACTTCACGTCACCAACAACAGGTACGCTGGCAACGTCTATCGTTGTTATGGATGCAGAGTTGGTGCTTATTTGCGCAACAAAGTAGTCAGATGCGACATATGGAAGCATTACAATGTCGCTTATCTTCACAGATGGAACAGCATTAATCTCAATGCTCAGGTAAACAATGCCATTTTTGACTGCAATCGCATACCTATTACCGTTGTCCATAAGCACCATATCCTGAAAGAATCCCTCGTAAGAAACTCTTGTGCCGTTAACAAAAGCAGAACCATCTGACCTGAAAACTACAGGAAGAAAACCAGAGGTATCCTCGACAATAAGAACAACAGACCACTTGTCATCACTGAACTGACAATCCCAGGCAAAGCAGTCTTGAAACCCACCTCCACCTGCAACGTATATCTCCAGATTACCTGTTGACCAAAAGTCCCCATCCAAACCTGTAAATGTGAATCCATCAGTTACGTCTGCAAGACCTCTTAACCCTCGACCCATATAGCCAGCCAAAGGGGAAAGACCTGTTGATGCCGTAGGCCCATCCCCAAACTTAACAACATGACCCTGGCCGTTTATAAGGTGTATAAATGTTTCAGCCGTATCGTAGTCCTGAAACAAGGCAGTGGCATCCCAGGTTCTTCTGTCCCCTCTTGTTGAGTTTTTCTTTTGGCCTTTAAAGCTTCTATCCATTGGGCCAATGTCAGACATACCTCGACTGCATTGACCAAGCCTTATTGGGATAACCACGCTGTTAAGAGCTAGGAATGGCATTATCTACCACCCCACTGGCCGCCCCTGTTTTGCCCTTGCGTAAATGGGGTACCTATTTGCTGCATTGCATCTCTTTCGACTCTTCGCGCAACATCTTGACCAAAATCCGTTGGATTGTTGATGTCGTTAATGTTCATGTCGTTAATGTAGATATTCGTTGTACTGCCGCCACCAGCCCCTGCGCCAAAGGCAGAACCAAGGCTTCTTTGGATTTCGTTCCCTGAGAAGTTGAACGCTTCCTCTGGCCCAAGTATTGCGTTGGCAATAAGCTCAGATGCAGACCTAAAAGCTTCGTCAAAACCGCTCAGAGTTCTATCCATTGTACCCTGAAGAGCCTCGCCAAAAGAATCACCCCACTCCCTTGGGTCCATTACATTTCGCAGTCTTTCAACTTCGTCTTTAAGCTGACTCAACTCTGGCCGAGCAGTCCCAAACGCCCCAGACATGGTACCTTCAAGCCTAGAGAAGTAGTCATTTGGATTCATATCGCCGAGGCTAACGCTAGAGAAACCTGAAACCCCTCCAGCATCCTCTGGGTCCATACTTAGGTATCTCGCCAGATTAACCCTGAAACCTTCAGGAACATTTGTAAGCTCTTCGCCAAACTCCTTGAGGTCCATTTGCTTTCTTGCTGCTATTTCCTCTGCAATAGCCAAAGCCTCTTCGTATGTTAGATCCATCAGCTCTTGGATTGCTGTCGCCATAGCACCAAGGTCTGGCTTCAGATCTCTGGCCGCATCAGCCAATTGTTGCAAAGAATCAGACGCTGGTTCGACAGAGAAATCCCTTAGAGAATTCGCAGTCTCAACAAGTGGACCAGCATCCATGTTAAGAGTAGACGCGAGAACGGCAAATCCATCCAAAACAAGGGCAAGCCCATCAAGAAGCCCTCTCGCAAACTTGTCCATAACTGTTGTGATGACGCCAGGGATACTCTCAAGCATCCACGCAACTGTCTCCAAGAGTCCAGTGGCAAAGTAGCCGACAGCCAAAAGTGCAGACGCAAAACCTATCGCCAGATTCTTCAAGGCGTAAAAGACAGATTTTGAAAGCTCGCCAGTGTTTGCGAATCCCTGAGCGAGCGGAACCATAACGTTGACAAGAGCAGAGAAAAGACCAGCCAATGGCATGACTCCAGCCCACAGATTATCAAGAGCTATAATAAGAGGATCTAATGCCCCAGAAAAAGCAGACATAACATCTGACCTTTTAGACTTAAACTCTTCTTGGAGGTTACCCTCTTCGTCCATGTATGGACCCTTCACATCCTTAAAGGCCAGAGCGGTAAAGAACGTCAAGACACCAGCCAGCCCCATCGTCAAAGCTGCTGCAATAGCAGCCATAACAGCAGCGGCACCAGCGGCGATAACACCTGGAAGACCTGCGATCATTAATCCTGCTAGACTTATGAACGCAGAGGAAACAATGCCGATTGCAACAATAAGGGTCGCAATGCCAGATGGACTTGCGAGAATAGAAGCTAAAGTAATCAGAGACGCCAAGTTGATGCCAAGCATGGCTAGTTGTGCAGCAATGAAGATAATGGCAGCATTGATAACACCAAACGCAACAGTTAAAGCAACAAAAGCCCCAGTAAGAACCATTACAGCAGCAGCCAAGACTACTCCAACAGTGGCCATCAGAGCAAAAGTTGGGATATTTATCGCAAAAATAGGAGCCAACGCCACAGCAAACACGGCAAGGGCAGCAAGACCTGCCGTCACGGCAACCACTGAGGCGACCATTACGCCAAGAGCAGCAGCCAGCGTTGCCGCAACATTAAAAACGCCTCCACCTGGAGTTAACTGCTCAATTGATGTCTTAAATGCTTGACCAGCCCGCTCCTCTGGGAAGAAGTCACCAAGAGCCATAACCCCAGATTTTACATTCTCGCCAAACTGTTTAAAGGCATCGATGACGGCTTTTCCTGCCTTGATTATCATCTTGCCAAGCTTACCAAATGCCGCCCCTATCTTGCCAAACATTTTGGCAATCATCTTTGGGGCCTGCATAACAATTTGTTCCGCTAAATTACCAACGATGGACCCTACTATTGGACCCCAAATATTTCCACCAAACTTGGCCAGGGCTGTTCCAGCCCATGTCCCTATGGCTGCTCCAATCTGAGAGCCAAGGCCAGACCCAGACATCGACCCAAGAACGTCCTTAAACATACCCTCAAACATGTTTGTTGTAGCGTCTGCAACTTTCCCAGAATTTTCGCCCCCACCAATGCCGTCGAGTATACCCTCTAGCCACATAGAAACAGTATCATCAAGACCTGCTCCCATTTGATCCTCTCCAGTTTTTTTGTTGAACCAATCTTCAAAAATTTCAGCGGGACCCTTGAATGTTTCGCCCCTGTCTCTTCTCCTTGGAGGCTGCTCAGGCATTTTAATTTTTTCGGCAACATCCTGAATTGCAACCTTAAAGGCTTCCAGTCTTGATTTTGATTCTTCAGCGCTTACCCCTGTCTGATCCATTAGCCGAACTAGATCCTTAAAGGCATCCTTGGCAGCTTTAATTCTTGCTCTTTCGGCTTCATCAATGCCGCCCTCAAGACCAGAAGAACGCTTCTGCATCACAGCCAAGTTCTTTTCTAGCTCCTCTCTCCCGGGAGTGCCTTCTGGAATGCCCTTAATTATTTTTGCGCTGTCTTTAATTTGTTCATTAAACTCTTTAAGTTTTTCTTTTGAACTGCTTAACTCGTCTGTGAGACGATCAAAATCGCCAATGACACTGGACACCTCTTTAACGTCTCGACGCCTTGCCTGTTTCCTCATTGAATCCGCAAGGTCTTTAGACGCAGATAAAGCCTCTTTTTGCGCATTCACGTATTTGTCAGAGGTAAGAATGCCCTCCTCTAAAGACGACTTATAGGCTTCTAAAAATTTCTCGTTGACGCCATATTTCTCTCGCAGCTTTTCTGTCTGTGTTTCTACGACCTTAAGTGCTTCAGGTATGCCAATATCACCAGTAAGAATTCGATCAACAATTGGAGCGGCTCCCCTGGCCCCAAACTCCTCACCCTGGCCCTTCATTGCACGGTCAATTCTTTCCTGCTTGTCTTTTACTTCTTTTCCGCCCCCCTGTTCCACTATTCTTCGTATCAAATCTTGAAGCTGGATAATAACTGAGGCGAAAGACTTCAACTGATCGCTCGATACACCAAGCGCAAAGGTTGACCTTTTCATCTGGTTAAAAAAGTTTTCAAACTCTTTTCCACGAAGAAATGAATCCAAATTACCAACTGCCTGCCGTAGGGCCTTATTCATTTCGTCTTGAAGTATGTTTGCGGTAGCTTTTAACTGACTGCTAAGCTCGGCTGCCGCTGAAGCATTTTGCTCTGTCTGCTTCGCTTCTTTCATGAGGCTATCAATCAGGTCGCCGATAACTTTTGGTAGATCGACACCCATACCCTCTGACGACTCCTCTATGGACTTTCCTAAAACATCAAAAAGTTCTCCAAGCTTTTCCCCTTTCGTGGCGGTTTTACCCATAATATCTGATACAATGTCTTGCCCCAAGGCACCCTTAAAGGCATCAGTTATCTCTTTCATCGCCTCGCCGCTGACATCCCCCTTCGTCACTTCCAGCGTCTGCTTTTTCAGTTTTTCAACAAAATTTGCCCTCAGCCCACCTTCCTGGCTCAACTGATCCTTTAATGTCGTCAAATTTTTTCTTTGCTCTTGCAGTCTAGCCTTGTCAGCCATTGACTGCTCCATAGTCAATGCTTCGGCTATTTCTCGTCTTCTCCTTTGGTTCTCTTCGCTGTCCTGAACGGACTTACCAAAAATTTTGTACTTGGCAGAAAGCTCTTTCAGCCCCCTTGAGGCTTCTTTTATGTTTTCACTGAATGCGGCAGCGACTGCGCTTCCCCCAGCCACTCCAACAACCTTGCCATCCTGACCTAGCCTTGCAAAAAACTTAAGAGTTGGCCCCAGCATAGGCCCAAGCTTGGCGAAGCTCTTGTTTGTTTTCTCAATTGCGTCTCCGCCATTCTCCATCTGCTTAGCAAGTTCTTCTTGGGCGTCTGTTAAGCCAGAATCCTCAAAAGCCCCCTTGGAAACTCTCATTGCATTAGCAAAATCACCAAAGACTGCTACCATGCCAACGAGTCCGCCAATGACAGTGCCGATGGTTGCGGCAAGGGTAGCAAGCGCCGCTGTAGACCCAGCAATAAAAGAAACAAGAGCCTTTATACCTGTTCCAATTTTCCCAATGAAGCCGCCAAGAGACAAGAAAACACCTTTAAACCTAACAAGAAGTTGTTTAAAGAATTCTTTGGCTCCTGCAAAACCTCCAACAAACGTCGGCACCTGACTCCCCCTGGCAGAGGCAGCCGATGATGCCATTTGGGCAGTGGTTGAAACAGCCGCACCAACGCCTGTTCTAAATTGCGATGCCGTTTGTATTGCCTGGGTGGCTTTGAGTTTGGTGTTTAAACTGCCAACAAGGCCAATGATTCTTGTTACCCCAACGGTAAAAGTGCCAACCCATCCAACTATCCATCCAACTATGTTAAGGCTTATCATTGAAGCCAGCGCGATGCCGATGGCAGAAACAGCCTTAGCCAATGCACCAAGCTCTTCTTTGTTCTTAGA
>Ga0098074_1001487_pt1 | contig 11838 bp, 5 predicted proteins | sample 32_taG_FD_75064 | JGI IMG/M metagenome (GOLD analysis project Ga0098074, IMG submission 75064) | Marine viral communities from the Gulf of Mexico - 32_GoM_OMZ_CsCl metaG | ecosystem: Environmental > Aquatic > Marine > Oceanic | place: Atlantic Ocean: Gulf of Mexico | collected 2015-07-12
AAACTTGGTATGGTCAACAGGAGAAACATCTTCTTCAATAACAGTTGTCAGTGCAGGAACTTATACAGTAACACAAACAGTGGGAGGTTGCACGAGTTCGGCAGCGACAGGAAATGCAAATCCAACAGCTGTGCCAAGCACACCAATTGTGACAGTAACAGATAACTGTGGAAGTTCAGTTTTATCAGCGACAGGATCTAACTTGGTTTGGTCAACTGGTGAGACAACATCATCAATTACTGTAACAACTGCAGGAGCTTACACAGTGACTCAAACAGTTGGAGGTTGTACAAGTTCAGCAGCGACTGGAAATGCGAATCCAACTGCCACACCAAGCGCACCAATTGTGACAGTAACAGATAACTGTGGTAGTTCAGTTTTATCAGCGACTGGTTCAAACTTGGTATGGTCAACAGGAGAAACATCTTCTTCAATAACAGTTGTCAGTGCAGGAACTTATACAGTAACACAAACAGTGGGAGGTTGCACAAGTTCAGCAGCTTCTGGAAATGCAAATCCAATTACTACACCAAGTGCACCAATTGTAACGGTTACTGATAATTGCGGAAATTCAACCTTAACAGCAACAGGTTCTAACTTGGTATGGTCAACAGGTGAAACGACAACATCAATTACGGTAATTAATGGGGGAACTTATTATGTAACGCAATCTGTTGGAGGATGCAGTAGTGCTTCAACCTCTGCAGTGGCAACTCCATTAATTGTTCCAACTGTATCACACATTCCTTTACCTGATGTTTGTGTTAATAATACTCCGTTTGTATTATCAGGAGGTACTCCTGCTGGAGGAGTTTATTCTGGAAATGGTGTGTCAGGTAGTACTTTTGACCCATCTCTTGCAGGTGTGGGAACTTGGTTCTTAAACTATACATTTACTGCAGCCAATGGTTGCTCAAATACAGCTTCAACATCTATTTTAGTAGATGCTTGTGCTTCAATTGATGAACAAGCAATCGTAATTGGAATTAGTCCAAATCCAACTTCTGGTAGTGTCCAATTAAAATCAAATTCTCAATTGGATTCATATTCAATTTATGATTACGCTGGAAGACTGGTGGAATCATTTGATATGACCGGATTGAATGAGGTTGAGATTGATTTGTCAGTTTATGCAGATGGAGTCTATCATATTATTGTGAAATCAAATGATTTCATTCAAACCGAAAGAATAGTGTTGAAAAAATAAAAACGAAAGAGTTGTTTTTGAAGCGACATTCAATCTTTGAATGTCGCTTTTTTTTGTCATGTTTTACAAAAAAACATCATGTGTTAATAAATTAACATAAAATTAATACTGCAAAATACACTGAAAAACAAGGGTTTATAATGTGGGGAAATGTTAAATTATACTGTGCTTGCATAATTTATTGCTGAATTGAAATTTTATAGGCATCTTGCGAATAGATTCTTCGTCATATGAATGATAAGGAATTAGAATTATCAAAATTGTACCTTGAAAATACAATCTACTAATTCGCACTAATATAATACTTCTACTATGAAAAATTTAAATTTGACCCTAGGTCAAAGTAAATACGTGTACTCTTGCGTTTTATTTATTTTGACGATGACAATTTTAGGTAGCTCAACTTTAGCTCAAGATGTGTCAGGATGTGAATCCAATCAATGCAAAGATTTTTCGTTATTATCTTGCGAGAACGACTTAGAGTCCTTCTTTCAGACAATGACAAGCTCTCAAAATTTTCAGGAAGATTTTATCCAGAATTATGGGACATCATTTAGTGAATTCACATTTTTAAATCCACTAAATTTAGCAACCTATAAAAAAATGATTTTTACGGATGTTTGTTCGGGAAACTTGAATAATTCTCAGATAAAATCACGATTATTCTCACTAATTAATCAATTCCAAAATGACTTGCTTTTTGACGTTGTTGAAGGTAGAAGAAGCGATGTAACTTATATTGGGAAAAATGTATATATTCCTCATGAACAAGATGCAGATGAGTGGTTTTCAAATGGTAAAGAATCTAATGATGGTCCAGTAAAAGCAACTGCATGTTTGAATTCAGATTTTGAAAGTGGTGACTTTAGTACTTGGGTGACGCAATGTGGAACAGTAAATGCAACTCTTGGTGCAATTAATGGTGTAACAACATATACATTACCAGCGGCATGTAACGGAGTAGTGCAACATTCAATTGCGGCAGGTGGTATTGATCCCAATACTGGTTTTCCAAGAGTTTATCCTGGTGGAGGTGGATTTTCAGCTATGATTGGTGATGGAACAGGTTCTGGATCTAGAGCAGCTATCGTTCGTAAAACTTTTGTAGTAGACCCTACGAATACAACATTGATTTATTATTATTCTGCCGTCTTAGAAACCCCTGCTGGTCACGCAGCTGGTGAAAAACCTTTTTTTAGAGCACGACTTTACGACCCAACAGGAGCAATTGATCCTTGTGCGGAATATTTTGCATATGGAGGAGATGGTCAAGCAGGTTGGTTAACTACTGGTGCAATTCAATACAGAGATTGGACAGCAGTTTTTGTTCCCCTTGATGCATACATTGGTCAAAATGTGACGATTGAATTTGCAACAGGTGACTGTTCTCAATCCGGACATTATGGGTATGCATATGTAGAAGCAACGTGCGGGATTCTTGAAATTGAACAAACGTGTGAAGGAGTAGCAACAGTACTAACTGCACCTGACGGGGGAGCAAGTTATTTATGGAATACAGGTGAAACTACTCAAGAAATAACAGCTTCTACTTCTGGAACGTATACTTGTGATGTTACCCCTTTAGGTTCACCTTGTACAGTTCAGATTGAAATTCAAGTTGACTTATACCCTGTTCCAGTTGTAGATATAGTTCCAAGTGAATCTCAAATATGTATAGGTGGTGAAGTAACACTGAACGACAATTCAAGTGTAAGTGGTGGTTCAACAATCACGACTTACCAATGGGATTTTGGGGATGGGATTTCTACTCCTGCTTCTGCAGGTGCAATTTCTGGTGTAGCACAAACAAACGGTACATATACTGCTGCTGAACATACATATAATGCTACGGGTAATCAAACTGTTACATTAACGGTAGAAACCTCTGATGGATGTTCAGCTTCTGCTACTGAACCAATTATTGTGACGCCACCGCCGACAGCTACAATTGCTATGGATGCAACAGTTTGTCAAAATGATGCTCAACCTGTCGTGACATTTACAGGCGCTGGTACTACTGGTCCATATACATTTACATACAATGTAAATGGCGGAGCAGATCAGCAAATTACAACATCTGGCGGTTCTTCGATCGGAATTAATGTTCCTACTTCAACAGCTGGAACTTTTACTTATAATTTATTGCATGTTTCTGACCCTAGTTCTCCAACATGTGCACAAGATCAAGTAGGCGATGCAGTTATTACAATTAATCCTTTGCCAACTGCAACAGTTTCAGGAACTGCAACAGTTTGTCAAAATGATGCTCAACCTGTCATTACTTTTACTGGAGCAAACGGTACATCAAACTATATTTTCACGTATAACATCAATGGTGGAGCAAATCAAACAATTTCAACAGTTGGTGGAGCAACAACTGCAACAATCAATGTTTCAACAGCAACTGCAGGAACGTTTAATTACAATTTAATTAGTGTTCAAGATGCAGCGACTCTTTGTAGTCAAGCTCAAGTACAAACTGCTACCGTTATTGTGAATCCAATGCCGACAGCAACGATTGGTTCAGATGTAGTTGTGTGTCAAAACGATGTCAATCCTCAAATTACCTTTACAGGGAATAATAGTAGTGGTGAATATACCTTTACATATACAATAAATGGAGGAGCCAATCAAACAGTGACGACTTCTGGATCTAATTCGGTGACTGTTTCAGTTCCAACAACAACGGCAGGAACATTTACATACGACTTAATAAGTGTTCAAGATCCTGCAACATTATGTCAGCAAAATCAAGTTGGAAGTGCAGTTGTAACTGTAAATCCATTGCCAACAGCCACCGTTTCAGGGACAGCAACGGTTTGTCAAACAGATGCTGATCCAATCATAACATTTACTGGAGCAAATGGTTCTTCAGATTACATCTTCACGTATAACATCAATGGTGGAGCAAATCAAACAATTTCAACAGTTGGTGGAGCAACTACTGCAACAATTGCTGTATCAACTGCGACAGCAGGGACTTTCAATTACAATTTAGTGAGTGTTCAAGACGCAACAACCCTTTGTAGTCAAGCTCAAGTTCAAACTGCAACAATCACTGTGAATCCAATGCCAACAGGATCAATTGCTGGTTCCACAACTGTTTGTAAAGATGACACTTCTCCTGTTGTCACGTTTACAGGGTTGAATGGCTCGTCAGAATATTCATTTACTTACACTTTGAATGGTGGTGGAAATCAAATCATCGTGACGAATGGGGCCAATACAGTTGATTTACAAGTTTCAACTGCCGTAGCAGGGACATATGTTTACAATTTAATTGGAGTGAGTGACGTAACAACTTTATGCGGTCAACAATTAGATGAAACTGTAACAATTATTGTAAATCCATTACCTGTTGCAAGTGCAAGCACATCTGTTGAAGTATGTCAAAACGATACAGAACCTGTTGTGACCTTTACAGGAGCGGATGGAACGGCACCATATACATTTACTTATTCGTTAAATGGAGGACCAGACATGTACATTTCAACTGCGGCGGGTAGCAATGATGTATCGTTTAATGTTCCAACTTCGACGGTCACAACATACAACTATGTGATTACTGAAATTGTTGAAGGCAGTGCTCTAGGTTGTAGTCAAATTCAAAATGTAACGACATCAGTGGTTGTAAATCCTCTGCCAGTTATTTTTGCTGGAAATGATCTATCAATTTGCCAAAACTCAACTGTTATTCTTACAGGGTCAGGTGCTGGACCTGGTGGATCATATGTTTGGGATAATGGTGTTTCAAATGGATTCGCTTTCGTTCCAAATGATACAACAGTTTATACTGTGATTGGAACAGATGCTAATGGTTGTCAAGGAACCGACCAAGTAACTGTGAATGTTGTTCCATTCCCAACAATGGATATTCAAGGATATAATTTGTACGGATGTGCACCGGTAACAGCAACATTTGATAATCTTTCCTCAGGAAATCTAGTGGATTGTCAATGGTCATTTGGAAATGGAGATGTTATTACTAATTGTGGCAGTGTCTCAGCAACTTTTGAACAAGCTGGATGTTATGATGTTACATTGTACGCAAGCACTCCTGAGGGTTGTTCAAATACTTTGACTTTAACCAATTACATATGTGTGGAAGCGAATCCAATTGCAGACTTCAATGCCAACCCAGATGAGTTATCTACTTACAATTGGATCTCGCAAATGGAAAATGAATCATATGGAGCAACACACTATGAGTGGGACTTTGGAGATGGATCAGCAGGATCAACTCAAATCAACCCTGAGCATGCATTTCCAAATAACAATGGAGGAGAATACATTATTCAATTAGTTGCAACATCTGATGCTGGTTGTGTTGATACAGCATGGAGAACTGTTACAGTGAGTGATGAATTGATTTTTTATGTTCCAAATACATTTACTCCGGATGGGGATAGTTACAATGAGAGCTTTAAACCAATTTTCACAACTGGATTTGATAAATATAAGTACACTTTATTTATTTTCAATCGATGGGGAGAATTAGTGTTTGAATCGCATGATACAGATTATGGCTGGAATGGAGAGTATGGAGTTGCTGGAAACAGTGAACGTTGTAATGACGGAACATATACATGGAAAATCATTGTTGGATTGAGCGCTAGCGGAAAAATGGTAGAATACGATGGACATGTAAACCTCTTAAGATAATGAAAAGATTATTGAATGAGGCATTCAATTTGAAACAATGCCTCATTCATTAAAAGTTTAATAATAAATACAATAGAAATGAAGAAAAACTTGCTTTTAATGGGATTTGCAGCAACAACTATGCTTGCATCCGCACAACAAACTATTTATTCTGCAAATAATGCCACAACATTTGGAACTTGGACCTTCGTTGATGCAGATGGTGACGGGAATAATTGGGCTGTAGAAGATCAAAGTTCTGTACAAGGATTGAGTGGACAGGGAGATTTATTAACGAGCTACTCTTTAAATCCAAGTACTTTTAACCCTTTGACGCCAAATAACTTTGCTTCTTCAACACCTATTAATTGTACTATGTATGAAAATTTGTCCTTGAGATTTAAGCGCGAAGCAGCAGGTGCTCCTGGTGCCGAAGCTGAGAAGTATTCTATATATGCCATTAGTGCAGCAAATCAAAGTGCACTAACAACGGCCTTGTTAACAGCAACACCTGTGCACACCGAAACAGTTGCTGTAAGTAGAACTTTGGATGAAATCACGGTTGATTTATCAGCTTTGGATGGAATGGACAACGTGTACATTGTTATTCGACATTATGATTGTACGGGACAGTTTTTTTTAGCAATTGACGATGTTGTACTGGAAGGTAATATGACTTCTGCTTCAATTGAATCCAATAGTCAAGATTTAAAAGCATCCATTTATCCTCAACCTATGAATGCTAATTTAATGATTGAATTGGAAGAGGAAATAGCCTCTGTTGTGTTATTAGATCAGAATGGAAAGATTGTCAGTCAAGTGAACGATGTGAATGCTTATACTGCAACAATAAACACAGAAAATATTAAAAGTGGAGTGTACATCATAAAAATAGTAAGTGAGTCAGGTAGACTTTATTCTCAGAAATGTGTGAAATAATACCACTTCGCTAAAAGAGATGAAGGCCTTTCGCTATGAAAGGTCTTTTTTTTTCTCTGAACAGTGTCATTCATTTTTTTATCTCAAAATCAGGTATATGAAAAATATGCTGCTTATACTCGGATTTGCTTTGTTTACAATAGTTTCAATTGCGCAACAAACAATATACACTGCAAATGATTACCCATCTTTTAGTGACTGGACGTTCTTAGATTCTGATGGGGACGGATGGAATTGGGAAGTTGATTCAGAACCTAGCTACGAAGGTTTAGAATTTCAAGGAGTTTTAATTAAAAGTTTTTCACTTCAACCATTTAATTTTGAACCTTTAAATCCTGATAATTTTGCTTATTCTATACCATTAAACTTTCACGGTTACGATAATGTATCGTTAAGCTTTAAACGTTTATCTACTGGAGTTACTTCTAAACATGAAGAACATTATTCTGTGTATGCGATTAGAGCAGAAAGTTCAAGTGAGCTTGAAATGGCATTATTCACTGCTATTCCTTTTTACTCTGAAACAATTGAAACAGGTAGAACACTTGAAGAAAAAACAGTTGATTTGTCGGTGTTCGATGGAATGGATAGTATATACATCATTTTTAGACATTACAATTGTACGGATGAATTCTTTATGATTATTGATGATGTCATTGTAGAAGGTGATACGAATTCTGCTTCAATTGAATCCAACAATCAAGTTATTAAGGCATCCATTTTTCCTCAACCTATGAATGCTAAATTAATGGTTGAATTGGAGGAGAAAATTGCTTCAGTTGTGTTGTTAGATCTGAATGGAAAGATTGTTCGTCAAGTAAATGAAGTGGATGCTCACAAAGCGACAATCAACACAGAAAATATTAAAAGTGGAGTGTACATCATAAAAATAGTAAGTGAGTCAGGAAGACTTTACTCTCAGAAATGTGTGAAATAATACCATTTCGCTAAAAAAGATGAAGGCCTTTCACTATGAAAGGTCTTTTTTTGTTCAATAAGTTCTATTTTTGAAAGAAATTCTCAAACGTCAATTCAATACAATGAAAAACATCAAGATCAATGGTCATGGCCATATTCTCCCAGAACCACATGAAATTCCAAAATTCATGAAGGAAAAGGGACTTTTTTCAATTGATGACGATAAAAAGTTCATGAGTCAAGGTGATTGGACGAGACCAATAACGGACCCGAGTTTTTTCTTCAATGAAAAGCTAATTTGGATGGAAAAATATGGGATTGATCATGCTGTAATGCTTAATCTATCACAAATTTATTGCAACGGTTGGGAGCGACAAGATGCCAATGACGCCATTCGCTGGCAAAATGATTTCAATGCGAATGTACAAAAATCACGACCAGATAAATTTACATGTGGATTTGTGGTGCAACCATTGTACATGGATGATGCTTTGTTAGAAATGGAGCGTTGTGTGAATGAATTGAATTTAAGGGTTTTGTGCTTGCCGACCCATTATTTGAATGCCGAGGGTGAATGGTTGTCGGTAGCAGATGAATCTGTTTTTCCCATTTATGAAATGGCCAATAAATATGGTTTAGCCATTGAAATTCATCCCTACGACGGCGAGAAAATGGTAAAATTGAAAGATGCATTTTGGCGCTTTCACTTAGTTTGGATGATGGCACAAACGGCTGATACCTTGCACTTTTATGCCTTGCATGATTTTGTGAATAAATACCCAAATATTCGAACGAGTTTTGCTCATGGTTGCATGCTTGGTCAAGCGAATTACGGACGAAGATTGCAAGGATTTGATGGTCGACCTGATTTATTTACTGGGGCAAAAGATCCAAGAGCGACTTTAGGACATCCGAATTTGTTTTTTGATACTTTGGTGCATGATTCTTATACTTTACAATTGCTAAAGAGACGTGTTGGTGCTTCTCAAATAGTTGCAGGATTAGACGATCCATATCCTTTGGGAGAAATGGAAGGTGTTGCACGATCTTATCCTGGGCGAGTAATTGATTTTGCCGTTGAAGCAGATATTATTACGCAACAAGAATCAAATGAAATCTGGTATGACAACGTATTACGTTGGTTAGGAAAAACGAGTCTATAACAATTGTAAATTACGAGTTTGGGATTCCGAATTTCCAAATTCATTCGCTTCTTCACTACTTTCAGCTGTTTCAATTCTTATTCCGAAAGCTTTCGGAACTTAATTTTCAATTCTAAAGACTATCTTTGCCAAAAAAAACGATTCATGGCTCAGAAACCATCCATTCCTAAAGGAACAAGAGATTTTTTACCGTTTGAAGTAGCAAAACGAACATACATTTTTGATACAATCAAAACGGCTTTTCAGAAATATGGTTTTCAACCAATAGAAACTCCTTCGTTTGAATTGTCTTCAACCTTACTTGGAAAATATGGAGAAGAAGGAGATCGTTTGATTTTTAGAATCTTGAATTCAGGAGATAAATTGAAAAAAGCCGATTTAGCTGCATTGGAATCAGATAATTTACCTCGGTTTGCCAATTCTTTATCTGAAAAAGCATTGCGCTATGATTTAACAGTTCCTTTTGCGCGATTTGTCGTTCAACACCAACACGAATTGTCTTTTCCTTTTAAGCGATTTCAAATTCAGCCGGTATGGAGAGCAGATCGTCCCCAACATGGAAGGTATCAAGAGTTTTTTCAATGTGATGCCGATGTTGTTGGCAGTGATTCGTTGATCTATGAAGTAGATTTCATTCAATTGTTTGATGAGGTGCTGACGCAACTGGGGTTACCGAGCTTTACCGTTAAAATAAATAACCGCAAAATATTATCAGGAATTGCAGAAGTCAGTGGTGAGTCAGACAACTTGATTAACATTACTGTTGCAATTGATAAATTGGATAAAGTAGGAGAGGAAGGAGTAGTCAAGGAATTATTAGAAAAAGGAGTTTCTTCTGCTGCTATAGAGAAAATCACTCCTCTGTTTTCAATCACTGGTTCTACAGCTGAGCGTTTGAAGCAAATGAAAGACTACCTTTCAGGAAGTGAAATTGGTTTGGAAGGAATTGCTGAATTGGAATTCGTTTTGGATCAGGCTGCTGAACTTGGAATGACGAGAGGAGAAGTTGAATTTGATGTGACTTTGGCTCGTGGATTGAATTACTACACAGGTGCTATCTTCGAAGTTAAGGCAAATGGAGTGAAGATGGGAAGCATTTGTGGAGGAGGTAGATACGATGATTTGACAGGTTTATTTGGAATGAAAGATATGTCTGGCGTTGGTATCTCTTTTGGTGCTGACCGAATTTACGATGTCATGAATGAATTAAATTTGTTCCCTGAGACTTTAACAAAGGGTGTGCAGTTATTGTTTGTGAATTTTGGTGATAAAGAACAGGCACATTGCATGAAATTAGCTCATACATTAAGAAAAAACAATATCCAATGTGATATCTATCCTAAGTCTGCTAAAATGCAAAAGCAAATGAAGTATGCCAATGATATTCGTGCTCAATACGTAGCAATCATTGGGGAAAAAGAAATGGAAGCTGGAATTATCAGCATTAAAGATATGGAAAGTGGCGAACAAGAAAATGTAACTTTGGACGCACTAATCAACAAATTAACACACTAATGGAAATTTTTAAAATCAGCAGTAAATGGATCAAGTTGACGGAAGTCGATTCCATTTTGGCGTCGAATCAAAAAATTGAGTTGTCAGAAGAATCCAAATTAGCGATTGAAAAATGTCGCACCTACTTGGATCAAAAAATGGAGAAAGGAGAAGGATTGATTTATGGCATCAATACTGGTTTTGGATCGCTGTGTAATACTGCTATTGGAAAAGAGGATTTGTCGCAATTACAAACAAATTTAGTGCTATCACACGCTTGTGGAATGGGAGAAGAAGTTCCTCAAGAAATCGTGAAACGCATGATTTTGTTGAAAGTGCTTGGTTTGTCTCACGGTCATTCTGGTGTTCAACTAGCCACTGTTGAACGATTGATCTTACTTTTCAATGAAAACATTTTACCTGTTGTGTACCAACAAGGAAGTTTAGGTGCTTCAGGCGATTTGGCTCCTTTGGCACATTTGTCTTTGCCCTTAATCGGTGAAGGAGAAGTGTATTTCAAAGGTGAAAAAAGAGCGACTAAAGATGTCTATGCTGAGATGCAATTAGAAGCAATAAAACTACAATCAAAGGAAGGATTAGCATTGTTGAACGGAACACAATTCATGAGTGCTTATGGTTCATATTCGGTTTCAAATGCCTACAAATTGTGGTCGCAATTTAATTTAGTGGCGGCGCTTTCTCTGGAAGCGTATGACGGGAGATTGAATCCATTTCAATCGAATGTCAATGAAATTCGTCAACAAAAAGGACAAATTGAAACGGCTGCAGTTTTCAGAGCACTGCTAAATGGAAGCCAGGTTATTGTTCGTGAGAAAGAGCATGTTCAAGATCCTTACTCATTTCGTTGCATTCCTCAAGTTCATGGAGCGTCAAAAGATGCAATCGATCATTGTGCGGCAATTTTAGAAAGAGAAATCAATGCTGTGACGGATAATCCAACCATCTTCCCTGATGAAGATGATGTGGTTTCAGCTGGAAACTTTCACGGACAACCATTGGCAATAAGTATGGACTTTTTGGCGATAGCATTGGCAGAATTAGGAAGTATTTCAGAACGCAGAGTCTATAAATTAATTTCGGGAACGCGAGGTTTACCAGCATTTTTAGTAGCGAATCCAGGATTGAACTCAGGATTCATGATTCCGCAATATACATGTGCATCTATTGTAAGTCAAAACAAACAATTGTGTACTCCTGCATCGATTGATACGATTGATTCATCTAACGGACAAGAAGATCATGTGAGTATGGGAGCGAATGCTGCAACAAAATTGTATCGCATTGTTCAAAATTGTTATTCGATTCAGGGAATTGAGTTGTTGAATGCTGCTCAAGCTTTTGAGTTTAGAAGACCTTTATTTACTTCTGATCCTTTAGAGCAGTTGTTTGGAGAGTTCAGAAAAGTAGTACCATTTATCGATGTAGATGAATATTCGCATCCATTGATGAAGAAAA
>Ga0098074_1001488_pt1 | contig 11838 bp, 11 predicted proteins | sample 32_taG_FD_75064 | JGI IMG/M metagenome (GOLD analysis project Ga0098074, IMG submission 75064) | Marine viral communities from the Gulf of Mexico - 32_GoM_OMZ_CsCl metaG | ecosystem: Environmental > Aquatic > Marine > Oceanic | place: Atlantic Ocean: Gulf of Mexico | collected 2015-07-12
CATAGACCTCCCACACCTGATTCACGAACGGCAGGCAGATGGCGACCACCGCGCGAACGGCGTCCATGCTGACGAGCAACGCCCGCCGGGGCACGCGGTTGGCGAAGGCGCCGGCGATCGGCGCGACGCCGATATAGGCCGCCATCTTGATCGCAAGCGCGGTGCCAAGGACCGCGCCGGCGTCACCGCCCGCGATGTCGTAGGCGAGCAGGCCGAGCGCGACCGTCGCGAGGCCGGTGCCGATCAGGGCGATGACCTGTGCCAGGAACAGATGGCGGTAGGTCCGGTTGGCGAGGACGCTGAGCATACGCCTCCATATCCCCCTAGGGGGTTCCAGTCTATCCCCCCGTGGGGATACTCGACAATATCCCGGCAAGTATCCTACATTGGCGGGATGGCTCACCACATCCACGCCACCCATCCGGCGATTATCAAGCGGCTGAACCGCGCGGCGGGGCACCTCCGCAGCATCGTCGGCATGATCGAAGGCGAGCGTGCCTGCGTTGATATCGCGCAACAGCTCCAAGCGGTCGAAAACGCGATTGCGAGCGCCAAGAGGGCACTCATCAACGATCATATCGACCATTGCCTCGTTCATGCTGAAGAGGGTGAAGGTCCTCAGCAGGCAATTGAGCAGTTTAGACAAATTTCAAAGTACTGGTAATTTTGCCAAGACGTGGGGAACTAACTTTTCCACAATTACATTAGCTCTAAGCTAAAGATATAATTTATAATATTATAGATCTTGATAAATCGATTGAATATCATTGGCTTGTAACCCGGCGCCCACTCTCACCAAGTTTGTTAGGAACTCGGCAAACACTCGACCAGCATCCATAGGCTCAAAGGGGAGGCTTTGCGGGTCTTCAAATTGATCGAGCCAATCTCGGATGCGGCTTCGATAAATCTGGGCGTGTTCCCGCTCCACAAGCGCACTAGCAAGTGCAGCCGCCTGCATTGAGTACCCATGACCGGGAAGTCCCGAAGGGCAGCGAGCTGTTTCCATAGTGTTTTCTTTCTCGAATAGAGCCGAAGGCGCTGCGCACATCGACTTCTGGCCCTCGCCGAGAGCGGGGGGTGAATGGGCAAATCTGGGCCGATCGAGGGGGAGGGGTATCACCCAGCCTGCACCAAAGCGTAGCGTCGGGAAGGTTGGGGAAACCCCCTCGATCGCCAAGCGCAGCGCTTGCGCGGAGACGGTCTAGCCCTTGCCCAGAGGGGGGTGGCACCCCCCTCGATCCGCGACGCGATTAGCGCCGCCACGACCAACACCGACCATCGGTCGGCCGCTCTGCTGCTTCAATGGATCACGGGAATTTTAGCGTTCTACGTGAGTTTATGGTATGCTGATGGCTTGAAAGGATCGCTTGATGAACGTCGCAACGCCCTTCACGTCACCTGTCCCAGCGATCAGCGAGGGGGAGCGCGCACGTCGTCTAGCTGAGGTCAATTTCGCGAGGGGAAGCATTCGCTACGAGGGCGGCATTCTCTCCGACGAAATCGAGCAACTCAACGACCGATACGTCGCCGGCGAGCTCAGCAGCGACGAGCTGACCGCAGCCATCCTTGCATCTGAAACCGTTCGCTCGGCTTGATTAGCCAACGCGAAGCCGCCCTTACCTTTGCTCGGGTTCGAGAGCTTCAGCGCGATCCGGTTCAAGGGCAATTCGACGTAGCCCATCTCCAGGAGGTGCATCGTCGGATCTTCCAGGATCTTCCCGAGCATCACCCCGGCGAATTTCGCCCAGACGCTCCGGGTCATTTCAAAAACCGGGAGCTTGAGGCATCTGCCGATCGCATCCTCGTGCCCTATGCCTTGAGACCTGAAATCGACCGCAGCCTTGGTCCAACGCTCGAGGCCTTGCAGGGTGGAAAGGCACTCCGCGGTTACGACCTGCTCGATATGTCCGAGGCAGTCGCACAGACCTACGCGCGTCTCGACTACCTCCATCCATTCCGCGAGGGGAACAGTCGCACGCTGCGTACCTTCACCGAACAGCTCGCCAGAGAAAATGGTCATCAGCTCGATTGGGGGACGACGAACGTCACCGCCCAATCGCGCGACGCGCTGTATATCGCCAGGGACATGGCGGTGATTCAGTTGCGGAACCCGGGCATCACCATGGCCGACGCTAACGCGGCCGTCGACCGCCGCGACTACGAGGTGAAATACAAGCTCGCGAACCAGGTCGAGCGCTATAAGCTCGCCGACCCCCTCGACGAGATCGTGCGCCGTTCGCTTGAGCGCGGCCGTGACCAACAACCGGTCGACCGTCGCCTCCCGCTCGTCGACGTCGCTCGCGAAATCGCAGTCGTAGCGCCGGTCGCGCGCAACCAGGCGGAGCGCACGGTCGAAGAGACACGATTGGCTGTCCTTCGGAAGACCGAGCCGGCCTCCGAATTGGACCGTGCGACAAACATGCGAGACTGGGTTGTTCGCGATGGCTCAGCGAGTGCGCTCACCGACCGCCTCGCCGGCGTAACTTCCGGCGCTGTCACCATCCGACACGATCCGGGGGCGCCGGCGTTAGATCGGCTAACGGCGATCGCCGACGGCATCAACCTGGAGCTGTCTCGCCAGCGGTCGGCTCCGACGCCGACGGTCAATCCCCCCATCCGTGAGATCGATCGCGGGGACCGCGAACGCTGACGATGATCGGCGAGCGCAACGCGTCACGCTTCCTGGCCGTTACGCGGCCTTGTCTCGAACTATTACGACATGCTCGAACAGCTTCGCCACGCGCTGTTTTGGAGGCACCGCAAGAGCCGCCTCAAGCGCCGCTTGATTCAAACGAGTTGAAATGGGGGCCACAGCGCCGTTACCGGCTCCGGCCGCGGCCGTCGCGGGAGGTGCAGGCTCTGCCTGCGTTGCCTCGATCACCCTCAGGCTGTTCGCGGCAACGGCCGGATCCGGCCGGATCTGAGGCATCTGCGGCGCCGGCATCTTGGTACGCTCGATAAGCTTCTTCTCGGCATAGTAACGGACCTTCTTTCCATAGGTCGCGTACATCCCGCGTCGAAAAACGATCAGGTCATTTTCAGGCAGAAGCTCGACTTCCTGGGGGAGCATGAGCGGCCGGCGCTGGTCGGAATCAGACGTTGATCCACCACCACCGCCCCAAGTACCCATCGAGCGTGACCGCGCACGGAAGGTGTAGCTACCGAGCTGGTCAGAAATCTTCTTTGCCTCGGCGAGGCCCGCAGGCCGCAGGACGAGCCGCACGGCGCAGTTGCGCTCGATGTCGGCGGCAACCTTGTCTCCGTAGACACCTTGGATCTGTTCCATCGACTGGAACGCCGGCAGCATCCGCAAGCCGTAGCCCGCGACATAGCTGAAGGCGTTGGCCAACACCGTGCATTTTCCAAGGCTCGCGAACTCGTCGAGTGCCAGCAGGACCTTTACCTGGTGCTTGTCGCCCTTGGGCAACTCGCGGACATTCCGATCGATCAATTGCTGAAATAGCAGACCGTAGATCGCCGCAACGCGGTCAAGATCGTCGGGCGACACGCCTAGATAAAGCGAGATCCGCTTGTCGCGGAGCTCGCTCAGGTCGAAGTCGCTCTCGGATGTTGCGGCATCGACATAGGGGTTGAGCCAACCATTGATCTTCGACGTGACGGACTGCCGTATCCCGGTAAAGGTGTTTGCAGACGAGGTGGTGTAGTCGAGGATCGCGGAGACGCAGCCTGTGGACAGCGGCTTGCCCGCCTTCTGCCGGGCCGCAATGATCTTCGGAAAGCGCTTTTGAGCGTCCCCGCCAGCGAATTGTCGATAGACCTCGCCGAGGGTGAACGGCAGTGCGTCCTCGCCGTCGTCGACCGTCGCAGCAATATACGCTGTGATGCCGAGGAAAGCGGTTCGTGCTCCGGCTGCCCAGAAGGGATCACCAGTCAGCGGATCGGGGTAGAGCATCGCCGCGATCTTCTGGAGCTCGTTGATGACCTCCACGGGATCGCGCCGGTTGATGTAGCTCAACGGATTCCACCGGACCGTTCGGCCGCTGGGATCGAGCGGGTTGAACAGGAGCACCTCCTGCCGGAGCGCACTCATCCGGTAGCCGGCGGTGTTGTCGTAATTCTCCTGTTTGATGTCGAGGACGACCAGCGAGTCCGGCCAATCGAGCAAATTGGGGATGATGACGCCCACGCCCTTGCCGGCGCGGGTGGGGGCCTCGAGCATGACATGCTCCGGCCCGCCAAACCGCATCACCTTGCTCCCGAACTTGCCGAGGACGATGCCACCTGGCGCGAGAAGCTTACCCTTCTTGATCTCGCCGATGCGAGCCCAACGTGCCTCGCCATGAAGTTTCTGACGCGTGAAGAGTGTAGAAACGATTGTGATGGCCGTCAGCACCAGCCCGATCCCGAAGCCGATCAGGAAGGGCTTATAGACGATCGGATACCCCTTCATCGCCCACAACGCGCCCGGCACCTTGCGCCATGGCGTGTGGATGTTGAGAAGGTGAGAGGCCCAAAGAACCACGAGCGCCCCAATCGCCGCACTTACCGCCAAACCGATGATTGCGAGGAAGACGATCGCGCCTGGCTGCGACCCTTCGCTGCTGCGAACCCATTTGCCGCTCACGTTTCGGTGCCTTTCTCAGTCGCGAGCTTTGCTCGCGGGATCGAACCAAACTCCAGTCATCCGATACCGCGCCGGCTTACCTTCGCCGGGCGGGATGCGATGCATCTGAACAACGATATCAACGAGCGATCGTAGGAGGGCGCGTACATCGTCACGATCAAGATCGCTGCCGCCCTCCGACTGCTTCACTAGCAGCGTGAGCTGCTCGAACGCGCCTTCAGGCGTATTTGCGTGGATCGTCGTGATCGAGCCGGGATGCCCGCTGTTCACGTTGCGGAGGTAATAAAAGGCTGTTCCGTCGCGCAGCTCCTGAAGGAGGATGCGGTCCGGCCGCATACGCAGTGCCGACTCCAGCAACTCCTGTGCGCCGGCCTTCTGCAGTCCCTTGCCGTCTTTGGCATACATCATGTGCACGCGGTTCGGATGCGGTACGACCAATTCGCGCGTGTCCTCAATCGTCAGGATACGCTCATATTCGGGGATAAGCTTGATAAGACCTTTTGAAAAACTGGTCTTACCCGAGCCCGTGGCACCGGAGATCAGAATGTTTTTGCGGTTCTCTACCGCTCGCCGAAAGAAGGTCTTCCATTCGCCAGCGTCGCGCAGCCGTTCAAGCTCGTCGTCAACCTCGCCATGCAGCCCCTTGGCCCGGACCTCGCTGAAAAGTCCTTCCCGGTCGAAGTCGTCGATGTCCATCGTCACCCCCGACGCTTTGCGGATGGTGATCGAGATGAACCCCTGCTCGACAGCCGGTGGGACAACGACCTGAGCACGTTCACCACCCGGGAGAACAGACGAACAGACCGGATATTCCGAGTTGATATCCTGCTTCGTCAAACCAGCGATGAGCTTGGCTAGAGTCATGAGGGCGGCGTTGTCCAACGCCGGCTCCTCATGCCACTCCCAACCATTGCGTGTTTCCAAGCCGATCACACCAGGTCGGTTGATGACCAACTCAGTCACATCCGGCCGGGAGAGATGCCTCTGTATCGGCTCTGCGTTGTGCTCGTAGATGGCAGAACTTACGTTCGACGCCATACGCTCAACGCCTCAGCCCGACTTCGTAGACGGAGCCGAAATCGAAATCCTTCGCGACGAAGATAGCGGCGGTATCCCCCTGGTTCTTCTTCAGGATGGGCCGGATCTGCATCGTCTGGGATAGCACGGTCTGGCCAGTGGTGCTGGGAACCTGAGTGGTATTGCTTCCATTACCCGCCAGCGCCCGCCCCGCGATGTTGGATGCGTCTTCAAGTACCGAGATCACCAGCCCAAGACCGAACCGCGCCCAAAATTGCGTGTCCACACCTCCCGGCAAACCGGCGCGGCCGAGACTATCCGCAGCAGGCGAACCGAGATCGATCGCCACGCCCCGCGGGGTAAGCGCTCGCGTCCAGACGACGAACAAGCGGGCTTGCCCCTGCGTGATGCCGCCAGAATACTGACCAAGAACCTTCGTGCCCTTGTCGAGGAGCACGATGCGCCCGTTCTCAGAATAGACGTCGTGATTGATGACGCAGGAGACGAACCCGGCCTGCGTCGAGTTGATGGCCGTCTGCAGTGTGCAGGGGATAACCGTGCCGGCGCTCAACAGGAGATTGCGATCCCCTACTGTCGTAGCGCGAACGGTTTGAATCGCGGAGTGGCCGAGCTGATCGCTGAAATCAGAGGGGCCTTTGCCCGCTGCTGCCGGCGCATCGTCGTTCGGATCGCCAAACCCGCTCGCCCCGACGCCCTGCCGTCGAACGGCAGATTGACCAGCCTCCGCTACTTCCTGACCGCCTTGCTGTGGCTGGGCTTCACCCACTGCGGTGGCAGAAGACGTGCTGCCGAACGCCATGATGGGCGATCGCCGTGCGGCGTCGGCCATCGCTCGAGCTTGCTCGGCGCGCCGTTGCTCGGGAGTTGGATTGCCGTTTGACGCAACGGCCGTGCCCTGTGGCGCTACGACGGTATTGCCGTTCGCATCCACAGTCGTCTGTCCCGGCGCGCCAGCTATCGGGCGGCCGAAAACGTCTGTAGCAGGCGCACCGGTTTGGCCGAGCTGACCCGCAAGGGCTGCACGCTGCGCATTAGGCGAGTTCATCACGTCCTCAACGGAGCGCTCGCTCGCCTTCGCCGGCTGCGCGGCTGTGGTCGTGACGGCTGTGCGGTGGAACGCTCCGTATCCTATCGCGATGCCACCCAGCGCACCCAGAAGACCTATGCCGGCGCCGATAAAGGCGATGTTTCCCCAACCCCCGCTCCGCGCGACAGGGGTGTCCTGCTCGCTCGGGGGAACGGTATCGACAGCAACCTCGCCGCCCCGGTCAATGACATTGCCGACCATGTTACTGCCCCTTCACTTTGCGCTCGACGACGTTCGAGACAGTGCCCGTCCGATCGCCGCGATCGTTGCGCATCGGCGCTTCATTGTAGATGCACAGCACCGAGGTGCCGCGCCGCAAGCGGATCTGCCGGTAAACGGCGTGGATCACTACGAAGTCCTCGCGAACGTCGTAGGGGACGATCGTCTCGGTCCCGTCGACATCAACCGCGAAGATCGACGGAATGTCGGCGTGCCCTGGGTAACGCAGCACCGTGAACTCGCCGTTGTCGGAGATTTCTGATGGCTGCAGCGAGGAGTCCCCCTGCACCGTGTACTTCATGTTCCGCGCGCCCTCGATCACGGCGTGATCGAGCGCCGTCTGCGCGATGTTCGTCTCGATAGCCTTAGCCGCCTGAGCCTGGGCAACCTGCGCCTGCAACGTCGCCATTGCCCGCTCTTCGCGTGGGTAGTGGAACCGCACCCCGTACATCTGCTGACCCGGTGCGAGTGACAGATTGAAGTGGTAAGTACGCGGCGTTCCTCCAGCGTTGGTCACGACGATGAGGTTCGTTCCGGCCGCCTTCTCGCGAGGTTTGAGGAACAGGATATTGGCGACAGGTGCGATCTGCCACGAGACCGTGTCACCCAAGGCCGCTTGCGTTATCGTCTCGCCTGGGCCGAACTGTATCTCGATTGCGTGGCGAAAGCTGCCGACAATCGTAACCACCTGATCCGGGTCATAATTGATGTTGCGGACTCGAGCGTCCTTAGCCCCAGGGCGGGGCGTATCAGACGCGTAAGCCGGATGCGGGTAGATCGTCAGCGTCGCCGCACCCACGACCGAAAAGGCGATCAGACGATGCCACACTGCGCCAACGCCGCGCCAGAACCGGCTTTTCGAACCGGCATCCGTTACAACCAGCTCCGTCTTCGGCGGAGACAGTCGTGCGCCCAGCTTTTTGCGGAGCTTGGGCATGAAGGGGACGACCACCCGTTCGGCGTCGTTCGAGGTGTTCGATGAATTGCTCATGTCACGCCTCCGGGTCCGAGCGATAATTGACGACTTGGAAGCCGAGCGGATTGATATTCCGATCCTTCTCGCTTTCCGGCGCCGTGGTGAATTTGAAGGTCAAGATCGCGTTCCAGTTTTGTGCGACCGGTGCGTTCTGGCCGAACGTAATGATTTTCGTGAAACGGACTTGTGCCACGGTCGGGCTTAGGAAGCTGATCGTCCGGATCGAGATGGAGACAAAGCCTCGCTCGCCATAGATATTTGACGGCGCGTTCTTGTTGTTTGACTCTACGCCGTTCAAGTAACGCGCGCCTTCCGCCTGCTCGCTCATCAGCATGACGGCGTATGCATTCTCGCGAGCGGCATTGTTCAGCCAGCCCTCGCGAAGCCGGACATACTGCGAGATGAAGTAGCGGTTCACCGCTTCCTCATAGGTTCGCTGCTGCGGACCCTTGAGCGCCGTCACGATTTGGGTCTCGCCGGAAGAGCGATCGACCTTGATAACGTAAGGCTGCACCGTCTTGAGCGGGGCGAGCATCGCAACCGCACCGACAGAAACCACCGCTAGTGCGCTAGCACCCGTTGCAACACCCCAAGCGAGGCGGCGCGACTGGATCGCGGCACGCATCCGGTCGTACTCCCACGTCCTCGACGTCTCGAAGTATTTATCTTTATCTTCGGCCTTAACCGCGCCCATGACGGCGATCCCTTCAGCAGGAGGAGTAGGAGAGCGCGCGATCCCGTTGGGATAGGCGTGGCGCCGACCGGGAATTATTCATCGCGCCCGGCCCGATAGGAGCTTGAGTTGCTGCACCCGCGTCCGGGGCGGGGGCGGGCACAGGAGCCGGCCCGGTTCCGCCTGAAGGCGGTGCAACCATCGACTGACCCGCTCCTTGCTGCGATGCAGGCAGCGGCACCGGCAGGCTGGGCAGGATCGAGCCGTATAGGTTGGCCGGACGACGGTGCTTGCCGTCACAGACTGCGGCCGGCTTGATGTGACTCCCGGCGCAGCCGCTAAGTGCCAGCGCACCTAACGCTACGATGATCAGCCTGGTCATGTGGTCTCCGTTCGTATCTGGCGCGCGATGGCGATTGGATGGGTTCAAAAAATGCGGGCTCGCCCCGCGCCTTAAGAGGCGCGGCGGGCCGAACCCCCGGTTGCTGTTGAGGCAGCAGCCGGACGGTTCGCCTGGGTGGCCCGGCGGAACATGAGGCGGTTCGTCAGCATATTTGCGCCGGTCATCAGGAAGCCATGGCCCCCCGAGGACGCACCGCCCGCGATGCCGGCGGCGATCGCTGGTGATTGGAAGAAGAAGATCGAACCGACGATGTAGATCGCGCTGCACGCAAGCGTCGCGGCGAGCATCAAGTCGGCGGTGAGGGTGACATACGTGCCCTCGATGGTCACGAAGCCCGACCCGTCCCCTACCGAGCCCATTATGCCATCCATCGCCGCTTCTTGAAGTCCGGTTATGAATTTCGTCATGATCGCCATCACGACCATCAGGAGGATGAAGTTGGCGGTTTGCTTCAGCCAACCATCGAACAACCACCGTGACGAATTGAATAGCAGACAGGCTAAAGCCAGAGGAGCGAGCGCAACGCAGATCGCCACCGACAGCTTAGCGAAGATGACGATGCAAAATCCGATCGACGCCGATAGGAAGGCGAACACGTATAGAATGCCGATACACAGATAAGTGATGACCCAGCAGCGAAGCTGAATGAGCGGGGTTCGAACGTCCGTCAGCCCTTGCGACGGCATCAACTGGACCTTCGCGTTTGCCGCACTCATCCTCGATGCTAGTTTGCTGGTATCGGAAACATAGGTGTCGAAGGTAGTGCCGGGGTTCGTCACCGGCGTACCCGATCCTGCCGCGATGATCTCGGTCGGCAGGTTCGTGACAACGTTCACGACGAACGCCGAATAGCCGACAGCACTCGCCGCAGCGAGAGCGAACCCGACCTTTCCCGCTTGGAAAACAAGCTCTCTAAGGGGCGCCTGGATAGCGCCCCTTAGGACCGCAAAGCCCAGCAACAGGAAGTAGATCGTCGCTGCAAGCGCAAGAGGTGCCGCAACGAAGGCGACCAGTCCGGACCCGAACGATGCAACAGACGTCGCGATAGCCGTTTCAACATACGAGTACATCGTCGTGAACAGCGTCATGATGTTGACTGGGGCGGCGGGCATCTTTGCTAGACCTTAGAAAGCGTCAGGAGGCAGTCGGCTGTGCCTACTTCCTCTTGGTATTGGTGTCGTAGAAGTCACTCGCGCTCTTCGCTGCCGCTGCTTCGGCGACCGAGACGCTTGCCTCTTGGGTCGTCGAACAGAAGCGGGCCTTTTGCTCAGCCGTAAGACGGCTGTATTCGCCAGTGTTGCACTTGGCCTGCCACTCCGTGAGCAACTGGCGGTTATCGATCAGCTCCTTGGCCGTCGGAACCGCCACCTCCTGCTGGCACCCGCAGACGATCAGCAAAGCGCCGATTGGTAGGATCTTGCGCATCATCACTTCCTGATCGTGTTCGCGCCGTAGAAGGCGGCTGCATTACGGGCGGCGGCAGCCTCGGCGCTGCTAGCCGCGAGGTTGCCTTCGCCGGCCTGTGCCATCTGGATCGCCTGCATCTTCAGCATGTCGTTCTGAAGGTGCGCTTGCTCGACCGCGATCCGTGCTTGGAGGTCCATGACGTCCTTCGGATCCTTCGCAACCGACAGTTGCTGGCGAAGCTGATCGAGACCCTGCATCCGGGTTTGCGAAAGCGCGAGGGTGTTTTCACCCAATGCAGCCGTCGTGGCGGCGGAGCCCGTCGAGTTCTTCAGAGCGGCCGCGTATGCCGCATCGGCATCCGACCCCGACGACGAAAGAGCGTAACGCGACTGAATGTTCGAGGCCAAGCCTCCGAGCGCGCCGAGCTGCGAGAAGTCGCCGCGGAGCAGCGTCTGCGCGTCGATCGTCGTATTCGGCAGTATGTTGCGGACCTGGCTGTTCGCGAGCTGCGGCGCGATGTTGTTGACGTTCGTCAACTTCGACAAGGAGTCGAACGCCTGCTGGGCCTGCTGGATCTGCTGCTTGCCCTGGTCGACGATCGTTAGGGTCTGCCGAGCGGTCTGGAGCGCTTGCAGATAGGTCGTCGTATCGAACACCGGGATGCCTTGCGCCGCGGCCGGCGACGCGAAGGCGGCGAGCGCAAAGGGCGCGCTCGCGGTCATGATAATGCGCTTGAACGACATCTCAGCTTCTCCTCTGGTTTGCGTAGAAGTGCGGCAGCCACGCCGCGGGATCGGTGCCCGCATGGGCGATGGCCTCTTCCATGGCTTCGAGCGTCTCCGCCCGGCCAGAAAGCACCTTCAGCTCGTTGAACATGCCACCAAGATCGAGCTTTGCGACGATCGACGTGTGGCCCTGTTTGACCAGGAAGGTCCGGCTTTCCGGAGTGAGCTCCTCGCGGATCAGTCTGTATTCGGCTTCGGTCAGCCCAAGGCCATCGATGTAATCCGACCGCCGTGCCTCGGAGTTGGGAAGGAGAATCTTGGTCGCCGTCTGCTCGATAATCGCGCTCGCGATCGGTGAGCGCAGGGCGTCGGCAGGAGACTGGGTTCCGAACACCAAAAACGCGTTGCGCTTACGGAAGGTCTTGAGACCATCCTTGGCAAAGGCCCGGAACGCATCGTCCTCCAATGCCTTCCAGAACTCGTCGACATCGACAACCACCCGCTGCCCGTTGAGCAGCTCGTCCACGCGGTGGAACAAGTAGAGCATTGTCGGGGTGCGAATTTCCGGATTTTCGAGGAAATCCGTCATGTCGAAACCGACGAATTGCGCCGATAACGACACCTCGTCTTGTGGGCCATCGAACGCCCAGCCAAGCGCGCCGCCCCGGCACCAGCGTTCCAATCGAGCCCCGATGCCCTCCGCGTCCGCATAGCCGAGCATTTCG
>Ga0098074_1001489_pt1 | contig 11833 bp, 8 predicted proteins | sample 32_taG_FD_75064 | JGI IMG/M metagenome (GOLD analysis project Ga0098074, IMG submission 75064) | Marine viral communities from the Gulf of Mexico - 32_GoM_OMZ_CsCl metaG | ecosystem: Environmental > Aquatic > Marine > Oceanic | place: Atlantic Ocean: Gulf of Mexico | collected 2015-07-12
CTCTCGCTGGGCGGGCAGATGGCCGAGCAGATGTATGATGACGATGAATGGACGCTGACGGCCGAGCCGTTGGCGCCAACGGTGCAATATGAGCACACGATTGTCGCTACGCCGCGTGGGCCGGTGGTTGTGACGCTGGCAGGGTAGGCCGTCTCCAAGCCGACCTCTGCCCAAAGGGGCGAAGAGGCGCAGGGGAAAGTTATGCTGTCTACAGCCAGACCAGCAGCAGCGGACCGAGGATAACGAGGCCAACGCCGACCGCGTAGCGCAGATTGCCCAGGCGTCGCAGCGCGGGCACGCTGAGCACAGTGGACAGCGCCAGGAAGCCGATCAGGCCGACCAGCGCGGGCAGCAGCGGATTGAGGTTGAGCGCCGCGTTCTCGGTGATTTGCAAATAGACCATATGCCCGCCCGCAAAGCCGAGCAGGGCCATGATGACCACGGTGACGGCCTTGGATGTGATGAGCAGCGCCATGTCGATGGTGGTGCTGGTGAGCAGCAGCGCGATACCAGAGCCGGTAACGTGAACCGCGGCCAGAGTTGCGAACACGCCGCTTCCGGTCAGGACAGGGACCAGTTCAGGCGGCGCATTGAGGGGCAGGGACCCGACCATGGGCAGATCGGCTCCATATTGGGCCAGAAGCAGAATGCCATAGAGCATGACAAGCGTGCTGGTCGCGAAGACCAGCAAAGTGACCGCCAGGACCTTGAGCAGGTCCGTCGTCTCCTGAGACATGTGTATCCCCCAAACGCAGTGCTCGTTGCCGATAGTACGGCATGATGCTGATTCTCAAACGGGAATGCGGCGTACGGTGCCGATCAGACGCGTCTGGGTGGTGCGGGACGCGGGCCCGCGGGCGCGCTGGATGCGCGTAGGTTTGCGAAAATCCTCCGACAGCTCAAAGGCATCGGCCCGATTTTCGAGTTCGGCATAGGGGTCGGGATCTATGCAGGTCTGGGGCATGGCCGCGCACTGATTGAGAAGTGCATCAATATGTCTGCATACTGGGGCGGTTTCGCGACGCTAGCCTGATGCATTCTAGAAAAGTGGTACGCCGGGTGGGGGTCGAACCCACGACCATTCGATTAAAAGTCGAATGCTCTACCACTGAGCTACCGGCGCCTACATTTTTGAATGTCGCGTTTCAGTTCAAACGGGATATCCCGTTTTCCGGAAACGCTCCGTGAACGCCCTTCGGCATCGCGGCGGAACATAGCCAGACTTGTCGGCCTGTCAACCGAATTTGGTCGCTAACGCGACATGTCCAGGGGAGTACCGGAATACGGCATGGGGATGCAGGCAATCGAGACGCGTTCGAAGCGCTGGCAAAGGGCGCGCGCTTCGGTCAATTCTTCAATGGGACCAACCACGATGCGCTTGTCCTCGCCATTGGCCTCATCTGCGACCAGCGGGGACAGACCGAAAAGCAGCGGGCCTAGCTTGAGGGTCAGGTCACTCCAGAGCGCAGGCGTCTGCTCAAAAGGCACGGCCGCGCCGACGGCAATGCCATAGGCATTCTCATTTGGCATGGCCAACGCCGTGGTCTGCTCGGTTGCCACGGGTGCAGGCAGGGGTTGATTGACTGAGGTAGCCACCGACGCCTGGGGCAGGGCTGACTGCCGGACCGCGACAGTACCGCCTTCGGCCTCGAAGGTCAGCGTCTGATTGCTGCCGATGGAGGCCGTCACATTAGCGCGGTCAACCGAGGGACCGTTGGGCAAGTTTTCGAGAATTTGCGGCACCGTGGTCTCAAGAGCACCGACCCGGCGGGTAATGTCATTGCCGGAGCGCTCCTGCATAGAGAAACGTGTCACCAAAAGCTCGTTTTCGCGCTTGAGCCGCCTCGTCTCGTCGCGCAGGTCGGATACCTGCAGGCGCAGCGTCTCGATCGACGCGCCTGCCACACGTGGCTGATGCAGGCCGCCAATGATGGATTGTGGCACAAGCAAAGAGATATTTGAGCCAAAGACCGCCAGGGCGACGCAGACAAGGGCAACCACGCCCCAGACCGTTACGTCGGATTGCCGGAACTGTTCGGATGCTTTAGCCAAGCGAGGATCCTCTGAGACGCCCGAATCGCCGGGCGTGTCGTGGATAGAGTGGTCCCAATGTTATCGGTTCGCCAACTGTTGGCTGCCATAAATTTGTGTAAATGCCGGGAGAAAACCGGTGGGTCGGGGAGAGCGTGATGGCCGAACTGCTTTCGATCATTCTGGCGGCGGGCGAGGGCACGCGGATGAAGTCCGCCCTGCCCAAAGTTTTACATCCGGTCGGGGGGCTGCCCGTGGTCAGCCATGTGCTGCGTACGGTGCAGGGATTTGGTTCGAAAGTCGCTGTTGTTGTCGGGCCGGGCCACGAGGCGGTCGAGGCTGCGGTTACCCGATTTGAGGCGATGGCGCACATCTCGCGACAGGAGCAGCGGCTGGGGACGGCCCATGCGGTGCAGCAGGCGCGCGCTGCCTATGAGACGGCGCCCGGACATGTCTTGGTGCTGTATGCTGACACGCCGCTGGTCACTGCCGAGACAATCAGCAGCATCGTTGCAAAGCTCGATGATGGCGCCGACATGGTGGTTGTTGGGTTCCGCCCTGGTGATCCGACGGGCTATGGCAGATTGCTGACAGAGGGCGACCGGGTGCGCGCTATTCGGGAGCACAAGGACGCAACCGAGGCCGAGCGCCAGATCGGCCTGTGCAATTCGGGGATCATCGGTTTTCGGGGTGATGCGCTGCGCGGCGTGATCGATCGCATCGGCAATGAAAATGCCAAGGGCGAATATTATCTAACCGACGCTGTGGAACTGGCAACGGGTGATGGCCGGCGCGTAGACTTTATCGAAGCGGATGCCGCTGAACTGGTCGGTGTGGACAATCGCGAGAAGCTGTCAGAAGCCGAAGCGACCTTTCAGCAGTTCAAGCGCAAGGAAATCATGGCGGCCGGCGTCACCCTACGCGATCCGAACAGCGTGTGGTTCTCGTGGGATACCGAGATCGGGCGCGATGTGACGATTTTCCCCAATGTGGTTTTCGGGCCGGGCGTGAAAATTGCCGACAATGTCGAGATCCGCGCCTTCTGCGACATTGAGGATGCCGTAATCGGCGAAGGGTCGAGCATTGGGCCGTTTGCGCGCATTCGCGGTGGGGCCGAGCTGGGCCCCGATGTGCATCTGGGCAATTTCGTCGAAGTGAAGAAAAGCAAGATCGGCGCCGGAACCAAGGCGGGGCATCTGAGCTATCTCGGTGACGCTGAAATCGGGACCAAGACCAATATCGGGGCTGGAACAATCACCTGCAATTACGATGGCGTGAACAAGGACAAGACGATCATTGGGGACAATGTGTTTATTGGCTCGAATGCATCACTGGTGGCCCCGGTTAATATTGGCGCCGGCGCCTATACCGCTTCTGGCAGTGTGATTACCCAGGATGTGCCTGCCGATGCGCTGGCGCTGGGCCGGGCGCGGCAGGAAAATAAGCCGGGTTACGCGTCAAAATTGCGAGATCGGGCCCTGGCCAAGAAGGCGGCGAAAGGAAAATAGCATGTGCGGTATCGTTGGTATTGTCGGTGATGCGCCGGTGGCCGGTCGTCTTGTGGACGCTCTGAAACGCCTCGAATATCGTGGCTATGACAGCGCTGGCGTCGCGACGCTGGAGGATGGCGCGATTGCCCGCCGTCGGGCCGAGGGCAAGCTGGGCAATCTGGCCAGCAAGCTGGGCATGGAACCGCTCGAGGGGCAAATCGGCATAGGCCATACGCGTTGGGCGACCCATGGCGCGCCGACGGAAATCAATGCGCATCCGCACGCGACCGAGCGCGTCGCTATCGTGCACAATGGCATAATCGAGAATTTTCGCGAATTGCTGGAAGACCTGGCGAGGGATGGCTATCGGCCCCAGACACAGACCGACACTGAATCAGTGGCGCTGTGGGTCACCCGGGAGCTCGACAATGGCGCCGAGCCGGAACTGGCCGTGGCGCGGACCCTCAAGAAGCTCAAGGGCGCCTTTGCCCTGGCTTTCCTGTTCAAGGGCGAGGACGGGCTGTTGATTGCCGCGCGCCATGGTGCGCCGCTGGCCGTCGGCTATGGCACGACCGAGATGTATCTGGGCTCCGACGCGATGGCCCTGGCGCCGTTCACCTCGCGGCTGACTTATCTTGAGGATGGCGACTGGGCGGTGATCACGCCGGCAGGGGTGACCATTCGTGACGGCAAGGATGCGCTGGTGGAACGCGAGCAGATGGTCTCGCAAGCTTCGGCCCTGCTGGTCGACAAGGGCAATCATCGCCATTTCATGGCCAAGGAAATCTATGAGCAACCCGAAACGATCTCGCATACGCTGAGCCACTATGTGGACATGGGTGCCGAAAAGGTCGCCATTCGCGAGACGCTGCCGTTTGATTTTTCCGATCTGTCGCGCCTTACCATGAGCGCTTGCGGGACGGCCTATTATGCCGGTGCCATCGCGAAATACTGGTTCGAGCGTTATGCGCGGCTGCCGGTGGATATCGATGTTGCCAGTGAGTTTCGCTATCGCGAGCCGCCGCTGGAAAAGGGCGGACTGTCGCTGTTCATTTCGCAATCGGGCGAGACGGCCGATACGCTGGCGGCGCTGCGCTACTGCGCCGGACAGGGGCAGCATGTGGCGAGCCTGGTCAATACGCTTGAATCGACCATTGCGCGCGAATCCGGGGTGGTGTTCCCGATCCTCTGCGGCCCGGAAATCGGCGTGGCCTCCACCAAGGCGTTGACCGCACAGCTTACGGCGCTGGCCAGTCTGGCCATTGCGGCCGGACGGGCACGTGGTGTGGTGTCTGCCGAGCAGGAAACGGAGCTGGTGCGGGCGATGACCGCATTGCCTTCGGCGGTCTCAGCGGCTCTGGCTGCCGAAGCACAGATCATGGACATTTCCAAGCGGCTCTCCAAGGCCAAGGATGTGCTTTACCTGGGGCGTGGGGCAATGTTCCCGGTGGCGATGGAGGGGGCGCTAAAGCTCAAGGAAATCAGCTATATCCATGCTGAAGGTTATGCGGCGGGTGAACTCAAACATGGCCCCATCGCCCTGGTTGACGAGGCCATGCCAGTGATCGTGGTGGCACCGTCGGACGAGTTGGTCGACAAGACCTTGTCAAACATGCAGGAAGTGGCGGCACGCGGCGGGAACATAATCCTGATTACCGATCCCGAAGGGGCGCGGACAGTTGGGCACGGCGTTGCCGATATCATCGAAATTCCGCGTGTGCATAGCTTTGTCGCGCCGATCCTGGCGACCATTCCGGTGCAATTGCTGGCCTATCATACCGCCGTGTTCATGGGCACAGACGTGGATCAGCCCCGCAATCTGGCCAAGTCGGTGACGGTTGAGTAGAGCAGGCTAACCCGCCCGGATCAGCGGAATCGCAAGATCCTTGCGGAACAAATAGAGCAGTGTGCGTGCGGCTTCGCCATCGGGGCCCGTCAGCGCGGGGTTGCGCTGCATCAGCTCTTTCGCTTCGTCATGGGCAAACTCAAGCAGATGCCGGTGCACATCCGGCACGGCCAGGCGGTAGCCGGGCATGCCGGACTGGCGGGTACCCAGCACATCGCCTTGGCCGCGCAGTTCAAGGTCGCGCTCGGCAATCAGGAAGCCGTCCTCGGTGGACTTGATGGTTTCGAGGCGCGCCTTGGCGGTTTCGGAAAGTGGGTCCTTGTAGAGCAGCAGACAGGCAGAGCGCTGGGAGCCCCGGCCGACACGGCCGCGCAACTGATGCAACTGGGCTAGGCCGAAACGTTCGGCATGCTCAATAATCATGATGGTGGCGTTGGGAACGTCGACACCGACTTCAATGACCGTAGTGGCTACCAGCAACTTGATCTCGTTGTCCTTGAAACGCTGCATGACGTCCTGTTTGGCAGCGGCGGACATGCGGCCGTGAACCAGAGCGACCTCGTCGCCGAAGACCGTTTTGAGCTCGGTGAAGCGATCTTCGGCTGAAACCACCTCCAGCGTCTCACTCTCCTCCACCAACGGGCAGACCCAATAGGCCTGGGCGCCCTCGGCAAGGCGCGTCTGGAGACGGGAGACAACACGGTCATAGTCGCCAATCGACATGACGGCGGTGTCGATCGGCTGGCGGCCGCGTGGCTTCTCGCGCAGCACGCTGACCGCCATGTCACCGAAATGGGTCAGCACCAGGGTGCGGGGAATGGGGGTGGCGGTCATCACCAGCAGATCAGTGTGGCGACCCTTGTCGGACAGGGCGAGACGCTGGTGCACGCCGAAGCGATGCTGTTCATCCACCACTGTCAGGCCCAGATCGTGAAAGGCAATATCGGACTGGAACAGGGCGTGGGTACCAACAGCAATGGATATGGAGCCATCTTCCAGCCCGGCACGGATAGTGCGCCGCTCGGCTGCCGGCATTTTGCCGGTGAGGAGGGCACATTTCAGTCCCGCGGCCTCGCAAAGGGGCTGGATGGTCCGGTAGTGCTGCGAGGCCAGAAGTTCGGTGGGGGCCATCAGGGCGGACTGGGCACCGCTCTCGGCCATCGCTGCCATGGCCATGAGGGCGACGACAGTCTTGCCGGAGCCGACATCGCCCTGCAAAAGGCGCGACATGCGATCAGGTGCCGCAAGGTCGGCCCGGATTTCCACCAAGGCTTGTTGCTGGCCCTCGGTGAGGGAAAAGGGCAGGGCGGCAGCGATCCTTTCCGAGATTGCGCCGGTGAAGCTGCGGGCGACACCGCGGGCCGAGACCATGCTGGAGCGGACCAATTGCAGCGTGATCTGGCCGGCCAGATATTCGTCATAGGCCAAGCGCTGTCGAGCCGGCGACCAGAGCTCGGCTTGGTCGGGGCTTTCAGGGAGGTGCACCATGCGCATTGCTCGGGCAAAGCCGGGCCAGTTCCGCTTCTCCATGGTTTCAGGCGCAATCCATTCGGGCAGGTCGGGCACCGTGTCGACGGCCTGCCGCACCAGCTTGGCAAGGGCCTTTGAGCTCAGGCCATTGGTGAGCGGATAGACAGGCTCAACCAGCGGGAGGGTTTCGAATTTGTCCGGTTCGACCACGTAATCGGGGTGGGTAATCTGCTTTTCGCCATTGAAGAAGCCGATCTGGCCGGAGACGTAGCGCTCTTCGCCAATGGGCAATGCGCGTTCGACCCAACCGCCCTGGGCGCGAAAAAAGACGAGCTGCATATCTCCGGTGTCGTCATGGGCGAAAACCCTGTGCGGAACATGCGGCTTGCCGCGTGGCGGCGGCTGGTGCCTGTCGATGTGGAGGCGGAGCGTGACGATTTGGTTGAGGTAAGCTTCCGCAATACCAACTTGCCGCCGGCGGTCGACGACACCGGACGGCATGTGCATAAGGACATCGAGAACGATGGCCTCCTGTCCATCTGGAGCGCCGAAATAACGCGTCAACAGAGCGGCCAGCTTGTCGCCTACACCCTTGATGGTGTGCAGCGAGCGAAAAAGTGGTTGGAGGTTCTCAGGTCTGGTCACGATTCGGGTCGCAGCATTAGGTTGGCATGCACGTGCAACGGACAGTGTCGAAGGCGGAGAGCCCGTCAACTGTAAATTACTTGCGTGTCTCCTGGCATGGGACCATAGAATGCGCACAGAAGGAACTTAAGTTCCCGGAGGAGGCATTTTGCCCAAGAATAGTGAACTGGCCAGTGCCCCGCTGGCGAGTGAGAACGGGCGTAGGCTACGCCGGTGGCGCCTTGCTGTGATCATCGTGCTGGCGACGGTGTGCTGGATTTTGGTCTTAGGCGCAATCTATCTCGTCTGGCTATTTATCAGCTAGCGCGTCTGGCGTTTGCAAGTTGTTGGCCCGGTGCGATCGCGCCGTGACAAGGCTGGGCATTGCGCGTAAACAACCCGTCCAAATTGTGAACATTTTTCAATCATGGGTGTCCAGATGACGGCCGGTGAGGACATTGCTATTCGGCGCAAGCGACTGCGCTACAGGGCCTGGCACCGAGGTACCAAGGAGATGGACCTGATTCTCGGGCCATTTGCCGACGCCAATGTCGAGGTCTTTGACGGACCGACCCTGGACCGGCTCGAAGCCCTGATGAACGAGGAAGACCCGCCGCTGCTGAAATGGGTGATGAGGCAGGAAGTCCCTCCCGCCCATATCGACAGCGATTTTCTTGAACTGGTGATCGCCGATCATCAGGCCCGGGTCGAAAAATGAATGAACTGACCGGGGTGGCACCGCACGTGCGCACCATCTCCAACGTGCCAGACGGCATGCAGCCCATGGTGCTGGCACAACTGATCGAGCAGCGCCTCAAGGAGGCGCCGCAAGATGCCGCCAGCCTTGTCTTTGTGGCGCGCGACGGCCGACGCATGCAGCGCATGGCGGAAATTCTGGGCGCAATACTGCCCGGACATTCCATCTTGACGCTACCGGCTTGGGACTGCCTGCCCTATGACCGCGTTTCGCCCAATACGGTGACCATTGCGGCGCGCATGAACGCTCTTGCTGCTCTCACGAGCGGCGCAAGCGGGGCAATTGTGCTCACTGCGGTCAATGCGTTGATCCAGAAACTGCCGCCGCGCGATCTGGTCGAAACGATGAGCTTTTCGGCCGCCGTGGGCCGCATGGTCGACAGCGACCAGCTGATCGCCTGGGCCGCCAATAATGGCTATCTACGCGTGCCCACGGTGCGGGAAAGCGGCGAGTTTGCCGTTCGTGGTGGCCTGGTTGACCTGTTTCCGGCCGGATCGGACGCGCCTTTGCGGTTTGATTTTTTCGGCAGCCAGCTTGAATCGATCCGGACCTTTGACCCCGATAGCCAGCGCACGACCGGCACGCTCAAGCGCATTGACCTGACGCCGATGAGCGAAGTGGTTCTCAATGAAGAGACCATAAGGCGGTTTCGGCAGAACTATACCGCGGCCTTTGGCGGCAATACCGTGGACGACACGCTTTATGCCTCGGTCAGCGGTGGATCGCGCTATTCGGGCACTGAGCATTGGCTCCCGTTCTTTTACGATCACATGGATCGACTCGCCGATTATGTCGGCGATGCGCCATTTGTGTTCGACGATCAAGTGGCCGAGGCCTTTGCCGAACGTGCCGAGCAGATTCGCGATTATTACGAGGCGCGTGAAACGGCCCGACAGGAACCCAGGGTCGCCGGGGGCGGGGCACCCTACAAGCCGATCAAGCCAGAGCTGCTTTATGATCTGGAGGCGGTGCCAACCGAATTGGCGGGCGCATCGGTGGTGCGGCTTTCGCCGTTCCTCGCACCTGACACGGCGCGTGGCGACGATGCGGGCGGGCATATTGCGCCGAGCTTTGCGGCGGAACGGGTGGCATCCGACGTCAATCTGTTCCAGGCGGTGGTCGATCGGTTGCTGGCCGAACGGCGCGACGGACGCCGAGCTGTCGTAGCTTGCTGGAGTGCGGGCACGCGCGATCGCATGGCGCAGGTGCTCAAGGACCACGGGTTGACCAATCCGCGGCTGGCCGAAAACTGGCGCGATGCCGAGACCACGAGCGCTGCGACCACATCGCTGGTGGTGCTGCCGCTTGAAACCGGGTTCGAGACCAAGAATCTGCTGGTTCTTTCCGAGCAGGACATTCTGGGCGAACGCATTCTCCGGCCGCAGCGGCGGAAGAAGGCCTCCGATGCATTGACCGAGGCGGCGAGCCTGAGCGCAGGCGACCTCGTGGTGCATGTCGACCATGGTATCGGGCGGTTCCTGGGGCTCAAGGTGATCGAGGCGGGTGGGGCGCCGCATGAGTGTGTCGAACTGCAATATGCCGGTGACACCAAGCTGTACCTGCCAGTCGAAAACATCGAGCTGCTAACCCGATATGGCTCCGATGATTCTTCGGTAGCGCTGGACAAGCTGGGCGGTGTTGCCTGGCAGGCCAAGAAGGGCAAGCTCAAGAAGCGCATCCGCGAGATGGCAGAGCAACTCATCAAGCTGGCGGCGCAGCGGCTGTTGACCAAGGCCGACGTCGTCGACCTCAATACCGGCGCCTATGACGAGTTTGCGGCGCGCTTCCCGTATGAGGAGACTGAAGACCAGCTCAATGCGATCGAGGCGGTGTTTGACGACATCTCCTCGGGCAAGGTCATGGACCGGCTGGTGTGCGGCGATGTCGGCTTCGGCAAGACAGAAGTGGCGCTGCGGGCAGCCTTTGCGGTGGCGTTGAGCGGCAAGCAGGTGGCCGTCGTGGTGCCGACAACCCTGTTGGCTCGGCAGCATTTCAAGACCTTCTCGGAACGGTTCAACGGCCTGCCGGTGCGGGTGCGCCATGCCTCGCGCATGGTGCCCTCGTCCGAGTTAAAGGCCACCAAGGAGGGATTGGCGGATGGCCAGGTCGATATCGTGGTGGGTACGCACGCGCTTTTGTCGAAATCGATCAAGTTCAACGATCTGGGACTTCTCATTATCGATGAGGAGCAGCATTTCGGCGTGGGTCACAAGGAGCGCCTGAAAGAGCTCAAGGCCAATGTGCATGTGCTGACACTCACCGCGACGCCGATTCCGCGTACTCTGCAGCTTGCATTGACGGGCGTGCGCGATTTGAGCCTGTTGGCCACGCCGCCGGTGGATCGGCTTGCGATCCGCACTTTCATTTCGCCGTTCGATCCGCTTTCGATCCGGGAAGCACTGCTGCGCGAAAAGTATCGCGGGGGGCAGAGCTTCTATGTCGTGCCCAGGATCAAGGATCAACCCGACATTGCCGAGTTCCTGCGCCAACAGGTGCCGGAAGTGAGCTTCGTAGTGGCCAATGGTCAGATGCCGCCGGGCGAACTGGACGACATCATGAATGCGTTCTACGACAACAAATTCGACGTGCTGCTGGCGACGACGATCGTAGAGTCGGGGCTCGATATTCCCAATGCCAATACGCTGATTGTACATCGTGCCGACCAGTTCGGGTTGGCGCAGCTCTATCAAATTCGGGGCCGCATCGGCCGGGCCAAGCAGCGCGCTTATGCACTGTTCACCGTGCCGCCCGACCGAAAACTGACCGATACGGCAGAGCGCCGGCTGGGCGTGTTGCAGTCGCTCGAAAGCCTTGGCGCCGGCTTCCAGCTTGCCAGCCACGATCTGGATATTCGCGGGGCAGGGAACCTGCTTGGGGACGAGCAGTCCGGTCATATCCGGGAGGTCGGTTTCGAACTCTACCAGGCGATGCTGGAAGAGGCCGTCGCCAATCTCAAGAGCGGCGAGGAAGAATACGAGGATCGCAACGAGTGGAGCCCGCAAATCTCGCTGGGCATGCCGGTCATGATTCCGGAAAGCTATGTGCCCGATCTGCAATTGCGCATGCAGCTCTACCGCAAGCTCGGGGACCTGAACGAAGTGCGCGATATCGATGCGGCCGGCGCAGAGTTGATCGACCGCTTCGGCCCGCTGCCGGAGGAAGTCGAAGCCCTACTCAAAGTGATCCTGGTCAAGTCACTGTGCCGCCAGGCCAATGTCGAGAAGGTGGATGCCGGCCCGAAGGGGGCGGTGATCAGCTTGCGCAACAATGAGTTCCCCAATCCGGCCGGCCTGGTGAAGCTGGTGAGTGATCCAGGCAATCAGGTTCGGATCAAGCCCGATCAGAAACTCGTGTTCGCGCGCAATTGGCCCAGTGCCGAGCAGCGACTGAAGGGGGCGGCGGCAATCCTGTCAAAGCTTGCAAAACTGGCGGAAGCCGGGGCTTGAGGGCCACGGTGCCGACGATATAACTCATAATGTTTTGGCAAGGGTGATCGGTCATGTTATTGCCCGATTTGAGCCCTTGAAGGGCAGTTCGAATTTACGGGCGGTTTTGCGCCGCCGGGACCGCCAAGGAAGGCAAGGACATTCTATGACTTTCAGGAAACCCCTCGTC
>Ga0098074_1001492_pt1 | contig 11808 bp, 11 predicted proteins | sample 32_taG_FD_75064 | JGI IMG/M metagenome (GOLD analysis project Ga0098074, IMG submission 75064) | Marine viral communities from the Gulf of Mexico - 32_GoM_OMZ_CsCl metaG | ecosystem: Environmental > Aquatic > Marine > Oceanic | place: Atlantic Ocean: Gulf of Mexico | collected 2015-07-12
GAGTTTACTATGAGGATTACCATAAATGGTCAGCTTAGCTTATGTATGTTATATGAAATGTTAACAGAAAATATCCCAGGAGCTATACCCTTAATGCAAAATACAGATGGTCTGGAAACATTGATACCAAGAGAATACAAGGATAAATATATTACTATATGTAAAGAGTGGGAACAAATTACCAATTTACAATTAGAACATGATATTTATTCTAAAATAATCTTAGGTGACGTTAATAACTACATTGCTGTTAATGATTACAAAGAAATACAAAAAGATGTTTATGATGAAATAAAAGCTGAGAACCCTCACTATTTGTTTAAAGAAAAAGATGATAAATTTTATTATGCTGGTGTAAAATGTAAAGGTAGATTTGAATTTTCTAATTTAGCACTACATAAAAATAAAAGTCATCTTGTTATTCCTAAAAGTATATTCTATTATTTTGTACATGGTATAGAACCAGAAGATTATTTAAAAGAAAATCTGAACATATTTGATTATTGTGCAGGTAAGAAAATAAATGGTAACTGGAATTTTTATATTGAAGGTATAAATTCTAAGGGAGTGTATGTAAAAAAGGATTTACAACATACTGTTAGGTACTATGTATCTAATAAAGGTGGTAAAATTATAAAATATAACTATAGTGATAAAAGAAAAGTTCAGCTTGAAAGTGGTCCTTGGAATCAAAAACTTTTTATAAATGCAAAGACAAAGGATAACTTTTCAGATTATGACATTAATTATGATTATTATCTAAAGAAAATATATAATGAAGTTGATAAACTTCAACCAAGAACAAATCAATTAAAACTTTTTTAATTATGCCAACAAAAATAGGTAGCGTAGATAAAACTACATTGTTAAATGTACCATTGCCAAATCATGGTGCAACGTATACAGTAATAAGTCACAAGTTTGTAATGGACACAGTAGAAAAAGAGTTACAAGCAAGAGGCTATGAAATAAAAGAAGAAGTATATAGAAGTACTAGTAATGGTCAAATTGCAACAGGTGCTTATCAATTAAACCATAACTCTGATCCAGAGTTATCTTTAATGTTTGCTTGGACTAACAGCTATAATAAGCAAGTTAAGTTTAGAGCAGTTACAGGTGCTAAAATATTAGCAAATGATACTTATATGATTTTAGGTGAGCAAGGTAGCTGGATTAGAAAACATACTGGTACTGCAGATAAAGAAGCAGAACAAAGTATTATTGATCAAATTACACATGCTGATCTGTATTATAATAAATTAATAGAGCATAAAAATAAAATGAAAGATACACCACTTACAACAAGAAGTCAAGCAAACTTGTTAGGTGTATTGTTTGCAGAATATAATGTTTTATCCAGTGAACAAGCTAATTATGTAAAAACTCAAATGAAAGCACCAAGCTATTTTTATGCTAATGGTAATGATACATTATGGGCTTTTTACAATCATCTTACTGGTGCTATAGCAGAAGCTCATCCTAAAACATGGTTAGAAGATCAAAGATTAGCTCATTATTTAATTACAAATGAGTTTAATCTTACAGATCCTGTTCCAACAAATATAGTTACAGCTATTGTACCTCAACCAGAAGTAGAACCAATTGATCCATCTCAAATTGATCTTTTAGATTCTATTTCTGAAGTTGAACAAGAAATGGCTAATGATTCAGAATATTTGGAAGAGTTAGATGCTCAAGCAGAAAGATTTAAAGAAGAAGAATCTTTAGAAAATCTTCAAGCTGAAAAAGAATCTGAAGAATTAATTAGAAATTTAGATGCTGAAGAAGATGATGATTGGGATCATATGACTCCCATCATTGAAACACCAACACCAGTTGAGGAAGAAACAACTGAAGATGTTGTTGATGAAAATGATCCAGATGATTTAGATGAAATTGTTGAAACTGAAGAAGAAGAACTTACTGTTCTAGATGAAGAAGAAACACTAACATCTATATTTGGAGATGAAGAAGATGATGATGCAGATTTTTCATTTCTATAATTATTAATCTATAAATTAAAGAGGGTTGAAACATACCCTCTTTTTATTTAATTATGATTAAAAAAATAAATAGAAAATCAATGTTAATTAGAACTTCAGGTAGGAGTTCTGATTATATTTCACCGAGTTTTGGTTATGGTTGTTTATATAATTGTAGTTACTGCTATATGAAACGACACAAACCTACTGGTTTAGATGTTGCTACAAATACTAATCAAATACTAACTGAAATAGATAGTCACTGTTGGTTTGCAGATATAGAAAAACCAAATCAAACTCATGAAGAATATGTTACTTATGACATTAGTTGTAATGAAGATTTTGCGTTACATGCAAAACACCATGAATGGGAAAAAATATTTAAGTTTTTTAAAGAACACCCTAAAGCAATGGGTACATTTGCTACAAAATATGTTAACAAAAAATTATTAGATTTTAATCCCTATGGTAAAGTAAGAATAAGATTTAGTCTTATGCCTGAAAATAAAAGAAAAATAGTTGAACCAAAAACAAGCAGTATAGAAGAAAGATTAAATGCTGTAAAGTTATTCCAAGATGCTGGTTATGATGTTCATCTTAATTTTAGTCCTGTTATTTTTTATGATAAGTGGTTAAATGATTATAAAGATCTTTTTATACAAGTACGTAACGTTGCTTTAAGAGATAACTGGCATGCTGCAAATGCAACGTATGTTGATAGACCAGTTAAAGCTGAAGTAATATTTCTTACACATAATCGTAATAAACATTTGTATAATACTATGAATAAAGTAGCAGGTGAAGATTTATTATGGACACCTCAAATACAAGAAAGTAAAACTTCAGAATACGGAGGAGAGAATATAAGATATAAAGCATCTATAAAAAAAAGTTTTATAAATGATTTTAAAGATGTTCATGATTTTATAATACCGTGGAATGAAATAAGATATATATTTTAAATTGAAAACTATGGGAAGAATGAAAGAAGCTTATATGTGGATAGAAGAACATAACTTAGAAAATGATCCAAATGCACTTAAAAAATACTATGAGTATTATATGAAAATGCAAGAGGAAAAAGAGTTCTTTGAAAAAAATAAAAAAAATAAAAAAGATGCAGACAATATTTTGTCCAAATAAAACAATATATAAATCAGGATGGTGGATTCAAATTAGTCCACTAGCTAAAATAGATCCTGAAGAATGGATAGTTGCTATATATAAAAAAGGTAAGGCATCTTGGATTACTGAAGAATGTAAGGATGGATTTGCCGATCCTATATCAGCAAAAGAATGGGGAATTAATTATATAAACTCTAAAAATAAAACAAATGACTAATTTAATTAACAAAGTAAATGCAGTTTTAGAATCTAAAACTTTTAACAGACTAGTAGTACTAGCTTTCTTTATTATGTCTTTAATTTATAATGCACAAGATAAATGCAGTACAGCTATTTTATTTGCTATTTATGCTGTTCTTTATTATTTAATTTCAGATAACAAAAAAAGAAAAAAAGGAACTCAAAGAAAAAAGTAAATTATCTTTTAAAAGTAAATTACTAATAATCTTTATCTCAGCTATGTTGTTAGAAGCTAATAGTATAGCTGGGATGAGATTCCTTATAGATAATAATTACTGATATAATACAAGTAATGAATTAAAACAAAACAAAGATGAGTAAGAAATTCACTGATAAAGAAATAGAAGCATTAGCATTAGAGTTTGCTAAAGAAGAGAGTTATGGTAAACTTAATGGTGATTTATGGAAAGGTTTTATATTTGGTTTTAAAAAAGCAGTTAAATTATTAAACCAAAACAAAGATGATTAACAAATGGCTTAAAAAATTAGAGTTAACTGATTGGACAGTCACATTAGAACTTTTAGAAAATGATCAGGTTTTATGTGACTGTCCACCAGAAGATTGCTATTTTATAGGAGTCAAGTATGATTTAGATAATAAACATGCAATAATATACCATGATAGGGAACTTACTGAAGAAGACATAGTACATGAGTTATTGCATGTTAAAAATCCTTTTTGGTCAGAAGATCAGGTAAACAGTGAAACAGAAAAATTATTAAAATGAATAAAACTAGTCTAGAATACAATTTAGATAATGATGTTGAAGTATTAGCTTTTGAAAGAGCATTAAAGTCTAATGATATGGCTATGGTGCTTTGGGAAATATTAAAAAATGTAAGAGTTAATGCAGAAGCTAGAGCAACACTATTATCTGAAAAGAAAAACATAACGCCATATGATGGGATACAATTTGTATATGATGAGATATACAGATTACTAGATGAATATGAAATAGATGTTAAAAACTTAATAGATTAACTATGAAACATTTTAATGAAAGAATAGATAACTTAGTTAAATTTGCAATAGAAACTAAAAGATTAGCAGTTACAATTCATAATGATATGGATTTAGGCGCAGCTATAAGAAAATTAACTATAGAAGAAAATGAAAAAACAACTAAAGGCAGTACAAAAATTTCATGAAGCTTTTGGACATCCTGTTGAAAAAGAATATACAGCAGGTACTTTAGATCTAGGAGCTTTAAGACATGCATTAATGTGTGAAGAAAATCAAGAATACTTAGATGGTGTATGTGCAGGTAATATTGAAGAGATTGCTGACGCATTAGGTGATCAATTATATATTCTTTGTGGAACTATACTAGCACATGGAATGCAAGATATAATAGAAAAAGTATTTGATGAAATACAAAGATCAAACATGAGTAAATTAGGTGTAGATGGTAAACCTATTTATAGAGAAGATGGAAAAATATTAAAGGGACCAGGTTATTTTAAACCTGACCTTAAAAAGATCTTAAATAAGTAAATTTAAGTGTTTAAAAGTTAGATAAGGGAGATGGCTCAGGCTGTCTCCCTTTTTTTTTACTTAATGTTTTCAAATATTTCAGCTGTCTTAATAGCTTGTATAGGACTATAAGTTTTACCTTTAATACCAAATATGCTAAATAAGTGATTCCATAATTTGTATCTATCTTCTTCTTGCCAAGGATATGGTCCAGCTTCTCTCTTATAGGAAGCTTTATCACTTCCTACTACTATATTAAATATATCTGTAAATATTTTAAGATACAATTCAACAGTTGGACCAGTAGCTATACTTGTACTATCAGTATATTGTAACCATTGTTTACCACCCATAAATGTAAATGCCTCATTTTCAGTATGAACCATCATTAACTGATATATTAAATGATTAGCCATCCAACCTCCAACACCATATTCTTCTTCTCTTTTTCTCATTTTTGCAAATCTATCTTCATCACCCATGTCATATCCAAATATTAATGTTAATGATAAAGCAATTGCAAGAAGTTGTAAACTCTCAGCAAGTATTTTTTTGAAAGCTATCTTTTCTTCATCTGTCATTAAGTTATAATAAGATGCACCTTGTTTTACAAATTTGATCATACCTGCAAGACCTGTTACCCAGTAACCTCTTCCTAATTCATTCATTTCAAAATCATAAACTTCTCCCCATTTATTATTAGGATCCATGTCTGCTTGATATCTATTAAGAGCCATACCTGTAGCAAACTTTTTATAGAAAGTAAATAATCTATATCCTAAAAACTTATTTGCTTGTGGTCCCTCCATGTCAGACATTAGACCATTAAGTCTTTTACCAACACCTTGAACCTTAAATTTAAAATCTTTAAATAATTCTTGCTGTCCTATTATAAGTTCTTTTCCAGCTATTTCTTCACCTTTAGAAAGTTTATTCTTTTTAATTAATCTATCTACAGGTATATTAAATTTATCAGCAACAGCTTCTATTGTTTCTCCTTTTACAGGTGTATAATTTACATTACTTACACCATATTCAGGATTAATACCATCTTTTAACTTTAAAATACCTTCAGAGTCTTTTTCAAAAGCATCTGCGTATTTTATTTTTTTTATGCTACCATCAGGCATTTTTTGTTCAATGTCTTTTTTATACATCATGCCCCAAAATACTTGGAGACCTGCTTCAACTTCAGCTAATCTTCTAAAGTCATATAACCAAGTCATATCAAACATATCTTTTATAAAACTTCTGGAAGAGGATTTACCCATTTCTTTACCAGTTTTACCAGTAATAGGGTCAAAAGATTCCATGATTTGCACATCTAAAGACTTACCACCTAATGTATAAATATCTTTAGAAGATAATTCCCATATGTTCTTAGTTGATCTTATTCTACCTTGTGTAAGGGTTTTAAAATTTACATATTTACCACCTGCAGCTTCTATATGACTTTGAAAAATCATACCCCAACGGTTTTTTAGAGCTGATGGTACATCTAAAGCAATGAATGATCTACTTGCTGCACCCATCATCATATTAGCTAAACGTGTTGTTAATGGATTTTCTCCTTCAAAAGAACTTTGATTTCTACCATAGAATACTCTGTCAATAAAAGTATCTAAAGCTTGTAATCTTCTATTATCCGTCTTGTTCAAGTATTGATATAACTTAGTAGACGTATATACTTGTTTACTAGCCTTTTGCATATTCTTGATACCATTTTCTTTATCAGCTAAAACATCTTTAATAGCTTGACCTATTGGTTCATTTTCTTTAAGACCTTTATAAAGATCTATAGAATACATATAATCAAAGAAAGATTTTAAAACATCTTGAGAAGTTTCTACTACATCTAAATCTGCTAAACCTCTAATAGGGACTCTGTCTATTGGTTGACCATCCATATCAGTAGTTACAAGTTTTCTTTCTAATTCATAATTAAATCCAAAAGATGTTGCATCTGCAGGAGCTTCTCCTTTTTTCAAAGCTATACCTTTCTTAACACCCTCAAACTTATCTGCAAGACTTTGTTGAAACTTACCTGTCTGAATTGATTCTAATGTTCCTTTTTGTCTAAATCTTGCAAAATCTAAATATAATTTTTCATTAGCACCTATACCTTCTTGAGCTTTTAAATATTCTTCTTTCATAGTTTCAAGAAGCTGAAATCTAGATCGCTCATTGTTCTTTATATTGTTGTATTCAGGATTAATATATTTACTATCTACAGCACTTTCTATATTACCTGGTTCATATGGTCTAGGTAAAAAGTTACCTTTATTATCAATGTACTTACCTATATATTTAGATCTATCTTCTCCTTTTGGTACAGTTAAATACTCAGACTTAACTTTTCTATAAGAATATTTATTAGAAGGTTTACCTTCAATAGTAACTGTTTCTTTTGTTATAGGATTTGTTAATATAGTTTTTTTAATGTACCTACTATCAGAAGGTCTTGATATGTTCCATTGATGATTTCTAACATATACCTGACTTTTCTGTCCATTTCTCCATACATTTTTTAAATGGTGATTTTTCTTAAACCAAGTTTGGAAATCATTATTTTTACTAAAAGCATCTAGTAATAATTCTGAATCTTCAATATAAACATCTGCATTCTCTTTAGTAATTGCATCTATTTCAATATCTCCTAGTGCATAATTAAATGCTTCTATGTAATAATCAGTAGGTTCTTTTACAACTAAATCACTATACTCTCCAAATAGACCCATTAATCTTTCATATGTGAAAGGGTCCATACCTCTGGTTGAAACCTTATTAGATAATATATCAAACTTAGATTGGTCATCGGGAGATAAAGTTTTATCTTTTGCTAATTTTTTTCGCAAATCATAATACTCTTGGTTCTCTTCTGCATTAAGACCAGTTTTTAGATTGTATTCTTTATTAAGTGATTCAATTTGTACTTCTATATCATTAATAAGATTAGTAATGTCTTTTGTTAATTTTATACCATCTGGTGTACCAAATGAATCTCTTACAATTAATGCCGCTCTTTTTTCTAATAATTCTGCTTTTAACTTTAATTCAGGAACCTCTGTTTCATATTCAGAAGTAATAGCTTTTATTTCATCTAGAATTTCATTTCTTCTTTCATAATATGAATCTTCATAGGCTACTCTAAAATTTCTTTTAGTGAATTTATCTATTGCTTCCTTATATTTATCAGGATCTTCTTCTTCAGTTATTCCTTCTGCATCTAGCATATCAATAAATCTACTGAAATCGTCCTGGACTTTTTCTTCATTTGTTATGCTTTCATAGAATTTATTAGATTGTGATCTATAATATCTACGTACAAGAACTTTTTCTAAATCTTCTCCTGTTTTTTCAGTACCGTCAGGATTATAAATATTAAAAAGATTTGAATAATCTTCAGTTATACTATCAAGGCTAGTATAATCTAGTATATCTTCTAGCTCATCAAATGATGAGTGGCTATGCAATGCTAACTGTTCTAAAACTTTTTGTCTTTCAATATAACTGTCCATTGATACATCAGCAGATATATTTATTTCTTTTTTAGTAAAGGGATTTATTAAAGTATTAGATGTCTTCCAAATTTTTTGAACAGCATAATACTCAGGCTTAAACTTTCTATACATATATTTCTCATCAAACTCTGTTAATGCTATATATGCTTGTTTAATTTCTTCTTTATCTCCTTTTTCTCTAGCTTGTTCTAGATTAAATTTAAGTTCTCCTCTGTCTCCTCTCCAATTAATGTGAGTATCAATAAAACTTAAAATTTCTTTAGTTTGAAATTTACCATCAACAACAGTTCCTACCTTATCTTTAGTAAGAAGTAAATCAGCAAGTTGAGTAGTATTATTTTTATTCCAGTTAACAGCTTTTAATAAAGGTGCTATTTTGTCACCTATTCTTGTTACTTTTTTAAGTGTTTCCTGTTGTACATCTGATTCTACACCACGCATATATCTTACAAATGAACCAATAAGTGGATCATCTATATTACTATAGGGTGTTATCCAAGCACTAAAGAATCCTATATCTCCTCTTTTTCCTGTAACAAAATCTTCTATTTGTTGCTGACCTAATCTTTTAGCAAAGTATCTTTTAATATAGTCTAATGCCAATTTAGATCTTTTAACAGAAAGATTTTCAATACCTGCATCTTTTAAACTAAAAACTTGATCATTCTCGTGCTCATTAATTTTTTTAAGAACATCATCTATTTGTTCAACAGAATATCCTGCTTCTTTTAAAACAGGAGCCAGTTTATTTTTTAAGGTTAGAAATACATTTTCTTGCATACCTTCTGTACCCTCTTCAAAAAATTCAATTACAAACTCTTGTTTTAATTCTTTTGCTTGATCTTGTGCAGAATCAATATTGTTATTTATATTATTAAGTTTTTGAACAAACTTATTATTATTAGGTAGTTTAACTAATCTCTTTATAGCTCTAATAAAATCTTTTTGTCTGTTTAAGTATTTTTCAAAATACATAACTTGGTGTATACCATAGTTATTTTTATTTGCTCCAGATTCTTTTAGCTCTTCAAAAACATTAATGATCTTTTCAGTAAAAGTTTCAATGTTAGATATAGAGTTCATTAATGCCTGTGACCTTTTATTCATTTCCAACGCATGTTCTTCCATAGAATTAATTACTTTTTCCATGTCAACTTTTGTTGGATCATTTACAACTGTCTGGTAATTTTCTAAATAGTCTTTTATATTTTTTAAGTAATACTTAGCATTTGCCTTAACTAATTCTTTAGTTAATCTATACGGAGCTTTTTTAAGTTCATTAAGCTCGTATGTCATTTCAGAATAAACCTGATTAATTACTTTAGTAACATCTTCTATATTTGATTTATCAGAAAAAGCTTTAGATAAGTCATCTGCATTTTTTCTAAATTGAGCTACGTTATCATTGTAATCTCTTGGTATTTGTAAAGTGATTTCATCTTTAAGAAAAACATCTGCTAATTCTTTAACCGTGGTAACTGTACTTAGTTTTTCTGGTTTATTAAACTTCATTTTTCTTAAAAGCTTTTTTAAATAAAACACTAATTGTTTTATAAAAGCTTTAAAAGCTGTATCATCTGATTTAATTTCCTGAAGTGTATCTAAAGCATCTTCTTCTAGAGCTCTAACTAAAGCTTCTTCCATTATTTTTTCCATATCCCCTTCAAGTTCTGGATATGTTGCACCTATCTCATTAATTAGTTCTTGACCTGTTACAGTAGAAGCTAATTGAGAAGTTAACTTTTCATAAGTTTCTGGATACTCTACTTTTAATGCTTTAATAAATGGGTGTGCATATTCATGAAGTATACTTGACTCACTTATCTTATCTGCTAATAAGTATACAGTATTACCATAATAAAAACCTGCTGAACCATCATAAGGAGTTTTACTATTTTTTAATGTTTCAATAGCTTCTTCCTCAGAAACAATTTTATAAGGTATGTTAAATGACTTATTGAACTTTTCAAGTAAAACACTCATAGTAGTGTCACTTCTAAATTTACTTATAGCGTCATCACTCATAAATAAATCTAGTGCTTCATTTTCATTTATGTATTGAGAGTAGTCTTCAAAAACCCAGGTATTTATTTGAGCTCTTTTATAGAAATCAATTGCACTAAAAAATTTTTGTGTTATACCTATAGGTTTTAAATGCTTATCAAATAATCTATTATTTAAAACATCAAATTTATTCATGTCTCTAATACTTAGATCAGCATTTATAGCACCATTAGTCCGCATCCATGCAAGTGCAGAGTTTATATTTGAGTTAAAGTCACAACTTTTTGCCATAATTATTTCAAAGTTAATTATTTATTAATCACATGCAAACGGATCTTCTGATTCATTATCTTCTTCTTGCCAGTTTGATCCTTCAGGATCTGTATTATAATTTCTACCTAAACTATCTGCATCTGTAATTTTTGTTCCAGGATTATCTTGACTATTACTTATTTCTGAATTAAATAAAGTTTCCTGCACACCAGCTTGTGGTTGAGTTACATTTTGATATCCTGTTTGTAAATCTACATTTTCTATGTAAACTTCACCACTTTCTTTATCAATTAAATCATAGTAACCATTATCCTTCAATATCCAAATAGATGACTGTGGAGCAGGTTCTCTTTTTCCAGTTTTATCATTATAAAATACCGAGAATTTTGTATTACTTGTAAAGAACTCTTTAGGTTTTACACCATTACTTTTATTAAGATAAGTATTATATCTTGTTATGTCTTCATTAGATATAATTTTATCACCTTTTTGTAAAATAGCTTGTGGTTGAGTAGACTCAGTTTCTATTTTAGCAGGTGCTGTAGGCATTCCTGGTTCTAAATCTTGTGCTCTTCTAAATGTGAGAGTAATAGTATAGTTAGTTAAAACTTTACCATTAGGTAGAGTAATTGGTGGGTACACTCCTGTTTTTTTAGAATTAGTTGGTGTACTATGAGTTAATTCAAATCTACCTTGACCATCCATACCAAATGTATATATACTACCGTTTTTAGTAAGAACTTCATTTGTATAACCTGTTAACTTATCTCCAGAAGGTAAAAATCTAACATCATAACTATTAGCAAAAGTCATTTGACCTTTACTATTATCTACAATACCTAAACCTGATTCATTACCTATAGTATAAACAACAACTGGATAATTTCTTGCTGTTATACTTTCAGTAGTATCTTTATGTGGGTATATATATTGGTCATCAAGATAAATATTTCCAATAACAGAATCATAATCTGACATATCAATACCTAAAGAGTTTTGAATTTTTTCTATTATTGGTTGCAGTACACTAACAGATGGTAAAGGTTTTCCATTTTGATCTAAAGCATGATAATTATAATAATTATTATTAACACCTTCAAACTTATTAATTTTAACAGGTTTTGATTTAGGTTTATTTCTACCCCACATTAAACCATAGTGAAACATTTGATTTGCAGCTGCTCCTTTA
>Ga0098074_1001493_pt1 | contig 11807 bp, 16 predicted proteins | sample 32_taG_FD_75064 | JGI IMG/M metagenome (GOLD analysis project Ga0098074, IMG submission 75064) | Marine viral communities from the Gulf of Mexico - 32_GoM_OMZ_CsCl metaG | ecosystem: Environmental > Aquatic > Marine > Oceanic | place: Atlantic Ocean: Gulf of Mexico | collected 2015-07-12
GACAACGCCTTTTCGATGGCGTCGTGGTCCCAACCATCTTCTAGCGCGTCAATAGCTTTTTGCAAATAGTCCAATGCCTTTCGGCACTGTGCGTCCGTCATCTTGTCTGTGTCGTACATCTTAAATCAGTTTGCGATTGCGTCGACGACGTTGCGTGGCAGGTAGTCCAGCAAATCATTGTAGAACTCCGGGTCGCGGTTCAGTTCAATCTGAATGTCGTCAAGCAACAGATGCTCGCCGCCTGAACTTAATTGTCCGGCAAAGCGGTCAAACATCTTTTCTAAAGTCCTGTCGCCATTGTCCCACGCATCTTGCGCGGCTTGCTCGAACAGCCGCACCAATTCCCAGCGACTCATGTTTGTTCCAAAAATGTTTCCTGTCATCTCAAATCAGTTTAGGGTGTGTTTATCCATAAATGATGACCTCGATATACAAGCCGTTGCGCTCTTTAATAGAAGCCACGAAACCCATGTCGTCGACAATGTCTTGAACGTGCAATAGGTGCATGGGCATGATGCCAATAGGCGGCTTATCAAATGACAGAATATTCCCGTATTCATTTGCGAGGTTAAAGCCCTCGTATTCCATCACTTCTACAAATTCTTGTGCGTCTCTAGTCATTACTTAGGTATTTAGTGTTTGAACTCAACCTCGATTCGCTCCTCGTCCTCATAGGTGATTGAGATGCTAAATCCATGCTCCATGCAAATGGCTACGATGTCGGGAGATATGCGGCGAGTGAAAGGTGCTTCGTTGCGCTGCACAAACTCGCCCCGCTTGTAGTCGCCGTAATACTCGATGTTCAGCTCGCGCTCAATCTCGTAGATGAGGTCTTCTTGTTCTTCTGTCAAATCCATGTTGCAATATACACAAAAATGTAGCAATAACAATACCGCATGAGTGCCTGCTGTCTATAGATATATCCGCGTTACAGTGTTGCTCTAGCTAGTTGACGTTGGTATGCGTCGTTCTGCCCTTGCAACTGACTCTGTACCACGTACGCGCTGACGTTCATAGTCTGCTGTGCATTAGCCGCAGGGTCAAGGTCCATGTTAGGAATCAATGCCTGTGGTGTCCTGCCTCCGCCGCCGCCTACTCCGCTACCGCCGCCGCTGCGCGGCATGGGTGTGTCCATGATAGCTTCAATCTGCTTGAACCCTCCGATAACTGTACCAATCATACTTGCGATATAGCCAGCAAGGACAAACGGTGCGCCCGGACCAGTAGCTGATGCCGCTTTAGTAGCACCAGCAATCGCGTTTGCCATAGCTATGCCCTGATTAATCATGACCTCTACCACCGCAAGGTCTTTTGCCTGTTTAGTGCCTTCGCCCATAAGCCGAGACACGTCGCCCATCAGATTGCCCACCTGAGACAACCCGGCTTGTATCGCGGCTACCTTCTGCTCTTGTAGTTGCTGTTCGTTAGCAAGGTCTTCATCCCTGAACCGTTGCTCAAGGTCAGCCAACTCTTGCAGGTATTGCGCCTTAATTTCCTTTTCCAGTTCGTGGTTGCCATCAGCAATAAGCATGCGCTCGTCAAACTCAGTAGCCAGCCTGTCCCGCTGCTGGTCACGGTCGGTTTGAGATTGCTGATACAGCTCCTCCTCTAGCTCTTGCTGATTGCGCAGTTGCTCCTGTAGCCGGTCCTGCCGCTGCTTCTCCTCGTCTGCTTCACGCTTCTCCGCGTCTTCGCGGTTCTTGTCATTAATCTTGTTCGCCTCCGCTTGGAACTTCTCTATGGTCTGCACATACAGGTTGCCATAGTATTCGCGAATAGCAGCCTTTGCCTCTTCGCTCTTTGCGGTTGCCAGCTCTTCGCGCTCCTTCCTGTCCAGCTCGTCTAACGCCAGCTCTTCCGCAGTCATGCCCGCCTGCTCTGCCTGCTTCGTGGCACGCGCCACGCTTGCCGCGTCACGCTTGCGCTGGTCCTCTCGTTCCTTTTGTCTGCGCTTCCGTGCTGCTTCTGCCTCGCGCTCTGCGGCTGCCTCGTCAGCTAGACGTTTGCGCTCTGCTTCCGCCTCATCACGTTGACGCTCCATCTCATCGTTCAGCTGACGTTGAGCCTCAAGCTGCCTTTCTACAATACCCGTACGTTCCTCGCGCAAGGCATTCAGCTCAGGCATCATTTCACGCCTCTTCTTTTCGAGCAGGTACAATTTTGTACCCTCATCGACTCCAGCGTTGTACCACTTCAAGTCGAGATTGTTCATCTCCTGCTCCTTCTCCCGAATCTTCTCTGTGATGTTCTTCAGGCGAATTTCTTCCTCTTGCTGTCGCAGGTGTGCGTCCGTAGCTGCAACGATGCGCTCTATAGCATCAGCCGCCTCTAGGTCGATGCCAGTAACCTGCTGCACCATGCGACCAAGGTTAGACAAGGCTGCCTCCCTGTCTTCAATAGCTCTCGTGGTGTCCTTAATCACCTCTAGGTAGGGGTCCATCGCGAGCGTAGTCTCGTGCAAACTGCGCTGCAACTTGTCGTTCTCCTCTTTCAGCTTTCGCGTTTCCTCCGACGTGATGCCTAGCCAATCGCTGACCGATTCCCAGTTGCGAATCAGCTCAGTCAACGCAATAACCAAAAGACCAATGCCAGTAGCCGCTATAGCACCTTTCAGAAATTTGAATGACTTGCCCGCTCTGGTCACGGCTCGCTGCGTGCTCTTAAACTTGCGAATCATGCCCTGCACATTCCTCGGCAGCAGTCCGCCGAAGATGTCATTTGCCGCGCCAAAGCCTTTCGCGACTTTCTTGCCTGCCTTCTCGCCTTTATCGCCTACCCGCTCAATGTCCTGCTCCACATTCTGCAACGCCTTTTGCGTCTCAGATGTGTCCATTGTCATTTTGCCTGTTACGGCAACTGTTTCACCTCCAATCTGTGCCATTTCTCTTGACCATTTTCATTTTGTGCCACAGCCGCGTATTCAGCGAATAGAACCCGTACCACCTTGAGTACAGGTTGCTGCCATAATAGATATGCCCATGTGACCTCTCTACGCACACGCAGAAAAGCACTCCTGTGCTGTCGATGAACTCTCTCATGCGAATCTCATGCTGTCACCATCCTGATATATCATGTGAATGCCGTCCTGATAATAGGCTAACGGCAGACCGGTGCTGTGACTAGCTTGGAAGGAAATTATGCGGATGTCGAGGGTCCAATCCATAGTGCGAGCCGGACCGCTGACCTCAAAATCAAGCTGCGTTTGATACGTGCCGTCGGTGTTGTCGACACTCACCGAACAGTTGCCCGGTCCGATTTCACTTACGACCGTCTGTTGTTTTGTGCTTACGCCGCCTTGCGTGTACACATTAGCAATTACCATACCGCTATCGGACTCGCCAAAATTGCTACTGCTCTCATCTGAGCACACAGCCATCCACCGCACTTCAACTCGCACTGCGGCATCACGCCCGACAAATACCTGCCGCTCTAAGTCTATGGCATTATTGGCTGCCAGAGTCTGTGCAAAGGAGCTGGTCTGCGCAGTGAACTTGTAGTCTGTGGTTTTGAAACTGCCTAGCGTGCTGGCTCTGACAGCACCGCCCATAGAGTAAGGCGTGTTGCCCGCTGTAGACATCACTCGATTTGCTACTGTACCAGAACCGTCGTCCGCTTGTATGTCAAACACATTGACGTACTCTTCTTGCCCCCAGCCCGCAAAAATGCTGCACGTCTCAGAGTCGCTGTCCCAGCTGTACCCCCAAGCTGTACAGCAGTAAGCGTTGGGCGGTTGCGTGCTACCATTGCCATCAGTCCAAGTAACCCTTCCATCACCTTGTACAGCAGGCGTAAGACCGCACTCGCTCAACACTACCGCAGTCTCCTTCAATAGAGTCACCCGTGATGCCGTGTGCGCCCCGACGGTATAGTTGCGCACGCTGATAAGGCGATACAGCTGCTCATTGATGCGCACTCGCTTGCCAAAGTCTAGCTGGAAAATGTCTAGCGCGTCGAGGAACACGTCACATTCTAGCACACGCGCCTCCTTACTGTACAGCACTTGCAAGTAGTTGTACCAGAACTTGCCTATGACCCCTTTTTGCGGCAAACCAATTTCTGACGTGTCTATCAAGTCTGGTGCTGGCACGCTCCAGTCAAGCGTGTAGATGTCTGCGTCACCTTCTACGCCACTGTACGGAGTAAACAGCGGCACAGACGACGCGGTTATTGCCTCAGTATTTACACTCCCTACGCTAATTCCCGGAGCACCTGTAGCGCGGTCGCCGTGGTAGAAGCACAAGATTGGTCCTAACTTCTCATAGCTGACCCCTTGACCGTCCCACACAGACCAACCCTCCATAAGAATGATGTCAAGGTTAGTCGAAAAGCCGTCTGCTGTACCGTCAGTGAGCCAGTGGTCCTTGAGTTTGGTAAGGCGCATTGGAGTAAAAAACCCGCCGATGTCTTCTTTGCCTTCTGCGTAATCATTTCGCGCAAACAAGCTGTACTCGCCACGCTGATAGCCAAACTTCTGTTGATACCACAGATTTTTGTGGTCCTTGCTCTCTGCGTCAGTAAACTTTAGCCGAGCCTTTTGATACGCGGCTCCCGATTGCAATACGTGATGTCCGTCTAAATTGACCTTGCTAGACCAATCAACGTGCGAAGCGTCGACTTTGTAAGCTGGGATGTTGTCGTCATAGGTGACAAACTTTGCCGTGCGTTCCTGTGCATTAGTGATAAGGGCAAGGTTGAATTTGTCGCACAAGGCTTTCACCCACACATCCAACCCCTCGGTCCCCATTGCTTTTGCGCCGTCCAGTATGCCCTCAAAATTGCCGTACGCATAATCGACAAACGACATGATGACCCCAATGTTCGAGGACAAAGCAGGCACCTCAAGCGTGATAAAAGTGTTTGCGTTTTGAGTGAGGTTGACATAGACGGAGAAATAGACCCCCGCCACAATCTGGTCCAAAGTGAATTCCGCTGTGCCTATTAGCTGGTCGTCGTTGTACACTCGCACAGTGACTGGCAGGGCAATAGCAGCGTCTGTACTTGAAAGCTCAAAACTCAACAAGTACATGCCCGTAAAACTGGGGATGAAGATTTGCGGACTAAACCACAAGCTGTCTGTGTCGTACAATCCGTCGCCGCTGGCTTGCGTGAAGCTCACTACACTTTCCTCGTTCGCTGTGTATAGGGTTTCGGGGGCTTGCACGCGGAAACCGTAGCTGTTGCGCACCGGCATGCGGTCAAACTGAGTGCCAATAATGACCCACAAGTTGTCTGCTTCGTACGTGTCAGTTTTAAAGAAGCAGTCGTCTTTTCTCGTGTATCCTGTGTATCCAAACAGCTCGTCTAGCAGCCAGTCCACACGCAACGCTGGACGCAGACAAGTAGGGTCAACCCCCCCGTTGTTCGTAGCTACCCCCGATACCCAGCTCGTTTCTGCCGCCGGAAACCTGTCGCCTAGATACTGTGTTCCAGTGTCGAACATAGCATATCTAATGCTGTTTACGGGCATGCCTCCCAACAAGCCTAACGAACCATCAGCCCATGTGAACTCAATATTTGTGGGTGTCAGCGCGTGGTCAAATGGACAATCTGGATTGCCTGATGAATCGCGCCACACGTCTTCCCATGTCTTGCCTTTTATGGTGTCATAGAAACTTGCCTCGCCACTGAAAATCGTGCACTGGTAGGAATGACCAGCAAGGTCAACGCTCTCCAAATTCATAGTGCCTTCCAGCACAAGCATGTCATCCTCGTACAGCCGGCAATCCGCTTTTTCGCTCCACTCATACAGCCCTCCAGTTTGCGACGGGTCGTGGACAGCCCCGAAGAAAGCTGTGTTGCGGTTGGTAAAGGGCAGGTTAAAAGACAGGCTAAAGGGAGCCATGATGTTGCCCACATCACGCAGCTCCTTGAGTCCGTAGTTGAGCTGAATGACAATATCTTCAGTATCAACCTCGTGATACGAACTGCCTTGTTTGATTTCTAGTCTAGTCATACAATTACAGGGGACAGGTCAACAGAATACTGCCAGCTCAAATCATACTGCACCAGCTTGTCTACCTGCTGCTGTAGCTCAGTGTACGAGTCTGTGGTTATGACGATAGGGTAAAACTCATCGGGCGCATCAGGAAGTGTCGCAAATACGTAGCGACTGCGCACTAGTTCGCGCATCAGGATGTTTTCCTCGTCTGTCATAAAATGACTCTTCATCCGGAACGTGCGGTGCTCTGGGATGGTCATGGTGCTCAAGCTGCGGTCGTACGTGTTGTAAGTGAAGGAGCCGTCTACATCGCTGCGTGATTCGCCACGCACCCGCCGAAACTGATTCTTAGTGACCTTCTCGTCTTGCCGAACTACACCATACACAGTTAGGTAGTCTACACCTCCAAGTCGATTAAGAAACTGGAAACGCATGTAAGCACCGCATTCACTGTCAACACGATTGAATGAAACGCCTGCCCCTACACTTACGTTTGACGAGTTTTTCGGCACTATCACGTACCGAGTCCACCCATCGTTGTCAGCGTGTTCAGGATGTCCAGTATTGGTCGAGACATCAAAACAATGGGCTAGTGAAGCTGGGTAGCCAAACCACCGCATGATGCCGTAATCGCGCTCATATAGTGTACTTAATGATGTCTCAGTGCCTGCTGCGACAGCGAGGTTGTTCGTAGACAAGGTCGTTCCAGCGGCATCGTAATACTTCAGCTGGAAGTAAATCATGTCTGTCGAGCCATCCTGAAAAATGAAATCTACCGCACCGTGGTCTTCATCCCGCACCTTGATGTCCGTCTGCATAACAAGCGGTGTATCGAAGGTGCTATCTAGCATGTGCGGATTCTGGGTATTGGCTGTCCAGTTTTGTGTCTGGGCATTACGGAACGACCCTGCGTATGCGTAGAAGGTTATAGTTGTTGCAATGCCTGAATCGATTGGTACTCCTGTAGCGGTACTTGCGCCAATCGTGATAAAAGTGATTTGTATGTCGCTTACCAAATACGGCACGTCATAAGGCTTGTTGCCGTCAGCTGTAGGTAGGTCATCAGACAGGCGAGGCTCCCTTGTGTTGACCAGCGACTGCAACGCTTTCGACAAATCGAAGGCGGCATTTTTGTCTACGTTGAGAGGGTACTTCAGCACTATTTGGTCGATGTAGGTCGTGCCGTTGTGCTTTGCAATCGTGACCTTTACAGCCGGTTTGTACACAGGTGCGGCAATGTCCTCGCACACATACAACTGCGGGTCATGTACTGCGATATACGGTTGCAATGGTTTCTGAGTTACTGAAATGCTCATATCTCTAGCGTGATGTCAAAATCTGTTAGGTAGTCTTTGCCGTTCATGAAGGAGGCGAAATCGTTTGCTAGGGCTACAGACAGACCCTTCTTGTACCGTTTCATCACTGCCCTCATAGCCGGCTCTATGTGAGGAAATGGCACGATACCGCGCAAGAACACGGACCGCGCAATCTTTGCTGCCATCTCGTCGTAGCTTAAAAATCGACCTGTCTCACTGCGCCACGTCTCATTGGTCAAGGGCTTGTCCTCAATCCACTTACGGATAGCTGGGCGTAAGCCACCTGCTGGTCCTGTACCCGTGCCAAACTTGAACGGGCTGTCTGGTGCTCGGTCAACCACCGCGCCCTTCACTCCCTTTTCTACGAATGCACTGTAGTCAATAGCGTACAGCAACAGCTGCACTTCCGTGCCTTTTGCTTTTACGTCTGTCTTGTAGCTGTCCGACAAGTTGTACGTAGCATTCTTGTCGCCGCGAGCAAGCTCTGTGCGCACGACATCAACCCACATCGCGCCCATCTCATCCATGACAGTGCCTGTCTCAGCGAGTTTAATTTGCGCGTCCCGTTTCTTTAGACCGCTGTATCCGATTTTGGCAACCTTCCTCACAGCATGTAGTTCAGTCCGTGCATGGGCTGTGGTGTCATAAGCTGAATCTGTGCCTCCCAGCCCACAAGCAAATTGTCAAACCGATAGGCAAAAGGAGTGCAGCGTACAGGAGTGATTAGCTGTGCGCGTCCGTCGTTGCTGTTGCTGGCTTCCTGATTCGCGCAACCCTTAATGTTGCTGTTGTTTAGGTATCCGAGCACCTCGTGCATACCCGCGAAACAGTGTTGCTGCTTGTACTGGAGAAACTCCCGCTCACTCTCATACATGATGTCTGCCACAATCAAGTCGTAGCCAAACGTAGTCACGTGATTGTCACAGTCTGCGCCCGTCACCTGCCAGTACAGAATAGGGTAATCCTGCAATGCCTCTGGGCTTGTGTCCAGCTCTTCCAGCGAGCCGTCCCGCAGCGTTGTGAAGTAGTTGCTTGCATCGACATAGTCTTGCAGCATCTGTCGTATCTCAGGTATCGGTACCTCTCGCTGACTAATAGCAGAAAATGTGCTCATTCGCTTATGTTGACTTGTTCTTGTGCTCGCAAGTCTTGCTCATACGACAAGAAGGTGAGCACCGCAGTTATAGATATACGGGTTACAGCATCAATGTTGAGCACCTTGCCGTCTGCTAGGTGATACAGCGTTTGATACCAGCCCCATTTTTTGCCCATTAGCGACTCGCCGCCTCCTGTGAAGACTTGGCGAAATCGTACGCCAATCTTCTTCCGATAAGAGAAAAAAAAACCATCGCTGAAAGGCATGCATGCATAGGTGCCTCACGCATCGCCGCTGCCCGCTCTTTGCTTGGAGCGTAGTCAGCAATCTGATAGAACGGCTTGCTCTGCCGCACGACTGGGCGGTACAACACCGACATAACTTGAGGCAGGTTAGCGTACCATCCGTCTCTGGTGTAGTTGTCTAGGTCAATAAACTCACCCGTACTGAGCTTGGTAAAATCCGGAATGAACCCGTACTGCACACCATCGAGGTAAAAGTGCGCTACCGCATCTACCTCTTGTGTTAGGTCTATTTCCTTTTGCATCCACATCAGATGCTTCAGGCAGTCCGCTACCGTAGCAGTGGTGAGCTGCGTAACGGTTTCCTCTGGCAGCTCGCACATGATAGCAACCAGCTTGCGCCCCTTCTCCATCTCAGACAGGTCTTGCTGCCTGACATCCTCCGCGTCTAGCCATTGCTGTACTGTTACCTCAGACCAGTCATCTGGCACTGTAATGTCAATCTTCATTGTAGGTGGTATTTACCTGTCTTCTTCAGCAGCTTGTTTAAGCACACGTAGCGAGCCGCGTCTACAGCGTGGTTCCATTCATCGCGTGGCTTGTTCAGCATCCTGCCGTTCTTGTCTGTCTGCCACTTGTAGTTGCGGAACTCTTTCTGCACGTTTACGCTGGTCTCGTGTATCAGTAGCTTGTAACGCTTCATAGCATCAATGCCTATGCGTATGCTGTCTGGACCTTTCTGCGCTGGCTTGATGTTGAAGCCGATGCGGTGTAGTTCGTCGATACTCTTAGGCTCCGCTGAGTCGGCTATGATTTCGTCTTGCCGCTTGATGCCCAGTTCTCTCAACTTCTCTGCAATGTCTGGATTTGTGAGACCCCCGCTGTACAGCAGCTCCTCGATGTACAACGTCGTATCATGCCTGTACACCGCGACCACCGCCGTAGGGTCTGCCGTGTACCCCCAGTCCAAACCGTAGGCGACGAACTTTGCGCCCTCTGGTTTCTCAGAGAACGTGCCTGTCTGGAAGATGGTCTCTCGACTAATGCCGCGCTCACCCAGACCGTAGACTCTCCAATAGTCAGCATCGGTATCTCGCAGTCGTTCAATCTCCGCCACCGTTTCCTGAGACAGGTACGGATTGTCGAGGTACGTCGTCTTGAAGAAGGTCGCGTCGTCGCGAGGAATGACGTGGTCGTAAATCCAGTGAAACTCATCGCTGGGGTTGTAGTCGAGAATGAACTTGTCTGTGGTCCTCAAGATAAGCTGCCTGAAGTCCTCCAACAGCAGCTCGTTACACTCATTCGCAAAGCAGATGTTACGCTTCCTGCCCCTGATTTTTTGGCTCTCGTCGATAGAGATGAACTCCCAATAGTTGCCGAACAGGTTGTACGTCTGCTCCGTCTTGTTGTGCATGCCCGCGTCATACCACCCCTCGCGTTCCAGTATCTCGCGGAAGTCTCGCAGCACAGAGCCGCGCAAACTTGGAAACGACTTGCGCACCACCGTTATCACCCAGCCGTTGTTCTGGTACATGTAGCACCACTCTATCAGGGCTGTCATAATAGAGAAGGTCTTGCCTGACCTCGTGCCTCCCTGATGCACCTGAATGCGTGTCTTGCAGTCTCGGACGTTGTAGTATGTCGTAGGCTGGCGCATGTCGGGCAAGATACTATCAAACAGTTTCGCAAATAGCGTGCGAATGTGCTTTTGCACGATTAAATAGTTTTTACTACATTTGTGTCATGAGACACGCTAACACCCCTCAAGACATGATGTACGATAACCACCTCACGCTCGAAGAGCGTCAAGAGAAAGCCACCCAGTTGTGGGAAGGCTACATGTATAAGGATGAGTCTGCCGAGCGCAAGGCAGAGCGAGCAGACAACGACATGCCCCAACTGGTACAGTGGCTGTCTACGATTCCAATGGAAGTCTTCTACAACGGCAACCCTTCCGCAATGGTCTTCGCCTACGCTGTGAGAAACATGGAGGACACAATCGCAATGGAGCGACTGCAACACGGAGTGCGCAAAGACCTCGTAGTGCTCGCCCAAGACGTGCTAACCCACAGCAGCGAGAAGGACGCAAAAGAGATGGCAGGGCTAGTCATACTGGACCTAGGCTACACTTACGCAATTGAGCGAGTAAGCTGGGGCGAGAAAGCACGGCAGGCAGCCGCTTACCTTCAACAGACCGCCTAATGAATCAAGCACAACGCATACTGACCCACCTCAAAAGGGTGGGCAGTATTGACCCCCTTACAGCATGGTCCGAGTGTGGAGTGTATCGACTCTCTTCAGTGATACACATCCTGCGCCACGAGTACGAAGAGCCAATCACAACTGAGTGGAAAGTGGTCAGGAATCAGTTTGGCGAGGAGTGCCGCGTAGCTAACTACGTGTACAAGCCTAACACCATGCAAGCCAACATCTTCGGCGAATGGGTGCCAGTGACTGACCTCATCTAATTCGCAAATTGAGTGCGAGACACGCCTATACATTAGCACTATGACAGAGAGACAGAGACAACGCTACTTAAAAGCAAGCCTCCGCGACGGCATCGATTGCTTCCGCAAAGTCAATTTCAGCTCCGCCTTCCCTCCCTTTGATTGGGTCGGGTATCACAAGGCTATGGAGAACTATCACGCTACGCTCTGCATGCGCCGAGCTATCTTCGGCAAGGACAAGGACTACCCGCGTTGCGAGCGGACTATCTAGTCCTCGGTTAGCCAGCTGTGGTCAACACTACTTGTGTCAACGTCCTCCCACCAACTGGGGGGACGTACTGCTTCTGCGGTAGTCAGTTCCAGCTCCTGTTGCTTGGGTAGGAAATAGGGAAGCAGACCGGTCAGTGCCTTGATGTACTTCTCGTCTGACTCCTCCCGAATGCGGTCAAGGCTATCCTCGATGTGAGTCACCTGACCTTCCATGATGTGGGCAAACACCTCGCGGGTCTCAGCTGTGACCTTGTTCGATTTGCCTTTGGGTCGCCCTGACGGGTTCCCGCTCTGTCCTTTAGTGAATGGCATTATTGAAACGGTATGTACTCCCAATTGCGCAACAAGGAGTCGATTGTTATGCGCCGAGTGCGACCAAAATTCCCCACCATGACCACCTCTTCGTCGTCCCAATCAACCCAATTGATTTCCCAACGCTGACCACTCCTTCGGTTCGTAACCCAACGTCCTTCTATGATGTCGTCTTCCGTCATTCGC
>Ga0098074_1001494_pt1 | contig 11803 bp, 13 predicted proteins | sample 32_taG_FD_75064 | JGI IMG/M metagenome (GOLD analysis project Ga0098074, IMG submission 75064) | Marine viral communities from the Gulf of Mexico - 32_GoM_OMZ_CsCl metaG | ecosystem: Environmental > Aquatic > Marine > Oceanic | place: Atlantic Ocean: Gulf of Mexico | collected 2015-07-12
CCGTGGAGTGGTTCGAGGAGCCCCAGCCGTTCCTTGACGTCGCCGATGCGTGGCTGGCCACCGATCCGGTGGTCAACACCGTGATCGCGACCGTGAGTCACCGGATGGCGCGCACCTGGGAGCCGGATACTCCCGTCGACCACCCCCGCTGGTGGGCGGTGGTGCGCGAGGGCAGCGACCTGGTCGGGGCCGCCATGGGGACAGCTCCCTTTCGGCCCTACCCGCCCTACCTGCTGCCGATGCCGGACGACGCGGCCGTCGCCCTGGCCCTTGCCGTCCACCAGCGGGGCATCGCACCGGGCGGCGTCAACGGGGCACTCCCGGCCGCGGAGGTGTTCGCCACCGAGGTCGCGCTGCTCACCGGCGGATCCTGGGAGGTGGCCGAGCGGACCCGGCTGTTCGACCTGCCGCGGCTCGTCGAGCCGCGGCAGGTGCCGGGGGCGCTGCGCACGGCGGGGCTCGACGACCTCGACGTCTGCGTCGGCTGGTTCACGCAGTTCCACGTCGACGTCGAGGTGGCCGGCGGGCGGGTGCCCGACCCCCACACGGGGGAGCACGTCGACCCGGCCGACGTCGCCGCCCGCGTCGCCGAGGGCGTCGTGCACCTCTGGGAGGTCGACGGCGAGGTCGTGCACATGACCGCGACGAACCTCCCGGCCTACGGGGTCGTCCGGGTCGGACCGGTCTTCACCCCGGCGTCACGGCGCGGGCACGGCTACGCGAGCGCGGCGGTGGCCGAGGTGTCCCGTCGGATCCTCGCGTCGGGCCACCGGGCCTGCCTGTTCACCGACCAGGCAAACCCGACGTCGAACCACGTCTACGAGGCGCTCGGCTACCGGCGTCTCGTCGACACGGCCCAGCTGCACATCACCGCTGGGTGACGCGTCCGCCCAAGGCGTCCGCGATGACCTGCTCGGCCTGTGGCCCCGGCTTCCAGTAGCCGTAGGCCCAGGTGAACTCGCCGGTGCACGAGCTGTCGGTGAGCGTCAGTCGCCTGCCCTCGTCGTCGACCAGCACGATCAAACGGGTCGGACCGCTGTCGATGCAGCCGCCGGGGCGACGGGGCTCGGGGGTCGACCCCGAGGCGGCCTCGGTGAAGATCGAGAACCGTTGCTCGTCGCGCAGAGCCCCCTGCGTCGACTCGTACTCTCGACTACCCAGCGGGTCGATGCCGTAGCAGACCACGGCGGCGGTCTGCCGGAAGTCGACCAGGTCGCCCTCGTAGGTGTCCGGCTGGGGCTCGAGGGTCCGCAGACCGTTCACGGGCTCGGGGCACGTGGCCACCTCGTCGGTGGCTGCCTCGGCCTCGGCATCGTTCGCGGCGTCGTCGACGAGCTCGAGGATCGTCGCCGAGCTGCGTGGACTGCCGGCCACCTGCGCGGCGCCGCACGCGGTGACGGTGCTGCCGATCGTGGCCGTCGTGCCGTCGGGGTAGCCGACGACCAGCGTCCAGGGCGTCGGTGCCATCAGCATCGTGGCGCACTCCGGCTCGAGCTGGTCGTAGGTGGGCAGCGCACGGATGGCGTCGAGCAGGGCGTCGACGTCCGTGGTGATCGGGGTCGAGTCGAACGCGGTGATCCTGACCCGTGACGGGTCGCTCTGGGCACCTGACCAGGTGCCGTCGCACATCCGCGCCCACGCCGCGCCCGTCGGCAGGTCGGTCGGCTCGAGAGCCTCGACGTCCGCGGGCGGCTCGGGGCAGGGCTCGGGCTCGGCCACGGGTGCCGTCGCCACGTCGACGCCGCGACCGGCGTCGTCGTCCCCGCCGGCGAGGACCGGGACGCCGACGCCCACGGCGGCGACGACAGCGGCGGCCACCAGGGCCATCACGTTGCGACGCCGGACGGCGCGACCGCGGGCTGCGACCGCACGGGACCTGTCGGCGGGCGTCACCGTGGGCACCCCGGTCGCGGCACTGCCGAGCAGGTCGCGGACGTCGGTGGCGTCGTTCTCGTCGTGGTTCATGGCTGGTCTCCTGACGGTCGGGTGTCGATCAGGGGTGAGGACCGCAGTGCGGAGAGGGCGCGGGAGGCCTGGCTCTTGACGGTGCCCACCGAGATGCCGAGCGCGTCGGCGGTCTGCGCCTCGGTGAGGTCGTCGAAGTACCGCAGCACCAGCACGGCCCGTTGGCCACGCGGCAGCGTCGCCAGGGCCGCCAGCACGTCGTGCCGGACGTCGACCCGCGACGCCTCGTCGTGGCCGGCTCGATCGGGCAGCACCTCGGTCGGCGACTCCCCGTTCCAGCGGCGCCGCCACCAGTCGGTGTAGGTCGAGACCATCGCCTTGCGCACGTAGCTCTCGACGGCCTCGCGACGCTGGATCGAGTCCCACCGGCGCCACGCCTTCACCAGGGCGGTCTGGAGCAGGTCCTCGGCCTTCTGGGCGTCACCGGTCAGCAGGAACGCGCTGCGCCACAGAGCCGTCGAGCGCGCGGCCACGAACTCCTCGAAGGTCGCTGCGGTCGACCCGGTCATTGGTCCCGACGCTGTCATCACCGTGTCCATCTCGTGCCCTCACCTCCTCGTCACCCATCACGACGAGGTGGGGCAGCGGTTCGGTTGTCACCAGACGAGGACCGGCTTGACGACCTTCCCTGACGTGACGTCGTCGATGGCGGAGTTGATCTGCGCGAACGGGTAGGTGGTCACCAGGTCGTCGACGGCGAACGCGCCGTCGGCCCGCATCTGCAGCAGGCGCGGGATCATCTCCTGCGGGTCGCTCTCGCCCTCGATCGAGGAGCGGATGATCTTGCCGTTCTGCAGCAGGTCGATCGCGTCGATCGTGTACTCCTCGGGCCCCAGGCCGAGCGCGACGAGCGTGCCGCGCACCTTCAGCGACTGCTGGGCCTGCTTGACCACGGCCGAGACAGCGGTGGTGTCGATGGCGAACGACGCGCCGCCGCCGGTCAGCTCCTTGACGCGCTCGGGGACAGGCTGGTCTCCCAGCGTGCCGGGGTTCACCCGGACCGCGCCGAAACGTTCGGCGACGTCCAGCCGTGACTCCATCAGGTCGACGGCGACGATCGTGCCGCAGCCGGAGGCCTGCGCCGCGGCGATGGCGGCGATGCCGACCGCACCGACTCCGAAGACGACGAGGCTGTCGGCGGGGCCGGGCTTGAAGATGTTCAGCACGGTGCCCGCCCCGGTCTGGAACCCACATCCGTACGGCGCGATCGTGGGCAGGTCGAGCGACTTGTCGACCACGACCACGTTGTCGGCGTACGCGATGGCGTGCTGGGCCAGGCTGGACTGACCGAAGAAGGATCCGTACACCGGTGCGCCCTCGCGCTGGTGGGTGGTCGACCCGTCCATCCGGAAGCCCATGTAGTTCAGCATCAGCGTGTTCTCGCAGTAGCCCACCGCTCCCTCGGTGCAGGCCGCGCAGGCCCGGCAGGAACGGAAGCTGAGCACGACGTGGTCGCCGACCTCGATCCCGGTGACGTCGGCACCCACCTGCTCGACCACGCCGGCGCCCTCGTGCCCGAACACCCGGGGGAACATCTCCGGCGGCAGCTGGTCGCGCAGCGACAAGTCGGTGTGGCACAGGCCGGTGGCGACGATCCGCACCAGCACCTCGTCGGCGCGCGGCTCGTCGAGGTCGACCTCCTCGAACGTGAAGGCGTGGCCCTGCTCGTTCACGATCGCGACCGTGGTCTTCATCGGGTCAGTCCTCCCGCTCGAGCCAGAAGTAGTAGAGGTCGGCCACGCCGAACGCCGCTTCCAGCTTCCCGTTCATGATGCCCATGAGGGTGTCGTCGTCGACCTTCTTGAAGTGGTCGAAGACCGGCATCTTGTCGTACACCATCGTCGCCGTGGTCTCGCCGCGGAACTCGACCGGCCACAGGCTGGCCTCGCCGCCACCACCGGCCTTGAGGTGGGAGAAGAGCTCACCGTCCTGGCCGCGACAGATCATCGGCTTCGCGTCGAGCGGCGTGTCGAAGCGCTTGCCGTGCCATCCCACCTGCGTCAGCACGGTGCTGGCGAGGTGGCCGGTGTCGAAGTCGCCGCCGCGCCAGGCGCCGAGGATCTCGGTGACGCTCACCGGTGGCAGGTCGGCCCACAGTGCGTCGAGGTCGCCCACGTCGGCCGGGTGGGCCTGGCGGAGGGCGTCGAAGCGCGTCGATACGTCGGTCATGCGGCCCAACCTAGAACGTGTTCCAGTTCGCTGTCACCAACCGCCGGCCGGGTCTGGGCGTCCCACCTCTCTAGACTCGAGGGGACATGAGTGAAACCCCTGCCGCCCCCCGTCTCGCCACGACGTTCGCCGAGGTGGAGGACGCCCTGCTGTCCCGCTGGCCGGAGACGAAGCTCGACCCGTCCCTCGACCGGATCGAGGCGTTCTGCGAGCTGCTCGGCGACCCGCAGCGCACGTTCCGCGCCATCCACCTGACCGGTACCAACGGCAAGACCTCGACGTCGCGGATGATCGACACGCTGCTGCGGGCGCTCGAGCTGCGCACGGGTCGGTTCACCTCGCCGCACGTGGAGCGCATGAACGAGCGCATCAGCATCGACGGTGAACCTCTCGACGACGACGCCTTCGTGCGCGCCTTCAACGACGTGGCGCCCTACACGCACCTGGTCGACGCCGAGTCCGACCACCCGCTCAGCTTCTTCGAGACCGTCGTCGGCATGGCCTACGCCGCCTTCGCCGACGCCCCGGTCGACGTCGCCGTGGTCGAGGTCGGGATGGGCGGCACCTGGGACGCCACCAACGTGGTCGACGCCGACGTGGCGGTGGTGCTGCCCGTGGCCGTCGACCACGCGAAGTACCTCGGTGGGACGCCGGGCGAGATCGCCGTCGAGAAGGCCGGCATCATCAAGCCAGGCTCCGTCGCGGTGCTCGCCCAGCAGACCCCCGAGGCGGCGCCCGTGCTGCTGGCCCGGGCGACCGAGGTCGGTGCCACCGTGGCCCGCGAGGGCGTGGAGTTCGGCGTCGTCTCGCGGGTGCCGGCCGTCGGCGGCCAGCTGATCGCCCTCCAAGGGCTGCGGGCGCGCTACGACGACGTGTTCCTCCCGCTCTACGGGGCCCACCAGGCCCAGAACGCGGCGGTGGCACTTGCAGCCGTCGAGGCCTTCCTCGGCGACCAGCCGCTCGACGACGTCCTGGTCCGCGCGGCGTTCGCGGAGGTCACCTCGCCTGGGCGGCTCGAGGTGATCCGACGCAGCCCGACCATCGTGCTGGACGCCGCGCACAACCCGCACGGGGCTCAGGCCACCGCGGCCGCGCTCGAGGACTCCTTCCAGTTCTCGCCGCTCATCGGCGTGCTCGGCGTGATGAGCGACAAGGACGCCGACGGCCTGCTGTCGGCGTTCGAGCCACACCTCGAGCACGTGGTCTGCACGCAGAACTCCACCGACCGGGCGATGCCGGCCGAGCGGCTGGCCGAGGCCGCCATCGAGATGTACGGCGAGCACCGCGTGAGCATCGCGCCCCGGCTGGCGGACGCGATCGACCAGGCAGCGGCGCTCGCCGAGGCGGGCGAGGCCTTCGGAAACCCGCTCGGGTCGGGCGCGGTGCTGGTCACCGGCTCGGTCGTCACGGTGGGTGAGGCCCGCACCCTGCTGACGCGGGGGCGTGACCGGTGAGCGCCGAGCGCGAGCGGTCGCCGCGGCGTGGCATGTGCTCGGCCGTGCTGACCCTCGAGGCGATCACGCTGGGGCTCAGCACCCCGGTGATGATCTCGGTCGCCGACGTGCCGGCGTCGCAGGCACTGCCCGTGGGTCTGGGGCTCGCCGTCGTGTGCCTCCTCGTGCCCGGGTTCCTGCGCCGGCCCTGGGGCTACGGCGTCGGCTGGGCCGTGCAGGTCGCGGCGGTGGGGCTCGGGTTCCTGGTCACCACGATGTTCTTCCTCGGTGCGATCTTCGCCCTGCTGTGGGGCATGGCCGACGTCCTCGGCCGCAAGATCGAGCAGGAGCGCGCGGCGGCCTTCGCGGCGTTCGACGCCCAGCAGGAGGACCGCGAGGAGAGTCAGCCGTGACCGACGCACTCTCGCCCACCGAGCGCACGTCCGTGCGGCGCGGCCGCAACCGTGCCGTCTCCGAGCGCGAGCAGCTCCACGCGCTCCTGGCCGACGCGCTGATCGCACACGTGGGAGTCACCGTCGGCGATCACCCGGTCGTGCTGCCGGTGGCGTTCGCCGTCGACCTCGACGGACCCGACGACGGCGGCACCCTCTACATCCACGGCTCGGTGGCCGCCCGGTGGCTGACCCGCGCCGAGTCGACCACCGTGTGCGTCACGATGACCGAGCTCGACGGGCTGGTGGCGGCACGGTCGGGGTTCCACCACTCGATGAACTACCGCTCGGCGGTGGTGATCGGCGCCGCGCGTATCGTCACCGATCCCGACGAGAAGGGCCACGCGCTCAGTCTCACCGTCGACCACATGGTGCCCGGACGGTCGGCGACCCTGCGGCCTCACACGCGCCGCGAGCTGGCGGCCACCTCGGTGCTCGCGGTGCCGCTGCGCGAGGCGTCGATGAAGGTGCGAGCAGAGGGTCCGGTCGACGAGCCGGACGACGTCGAGGCCGGCGTCTGGGGCGGTGTGATCCCGCTACGGCGGGTGGCCGGCGCGCCGGTGTCGGGGGAGGACTCGCACGACGACGTGCCCGCCGATGTCCGGTCGCGTGCCGCATCACTGGGGGCACTAGGGTCGCAGGCATGACCCAGCGCACCCTGGTCCTGCTCAAGCCCGACACCGTCCGTCGGGGACTCGTGGGGGAGGTGCTGTCGCGGTTCGAGTCCAAGGGGCTCACCATCGTGGCGATGGAGCACCGCTCGATCCACGGCGAGCTGGCCGACCAGCACTACGCCGAGCACGTCGAGCGCGACTTCTACCCGCCGCTGCGGGCCTTCGCGACCAGCGGGCCGCTCGTGTCGCTGGTGCTCGAGGGTGACGAGGCCATCGACGTCGTCCGCGCCATCAACGGAGCCACCGACGGCCGCAAGGCCGCCCCGGGCACGATCCGTGGCGACTTCTCCCTCTCCAACCGGGAGAACCTCGTGCACGCCTCCGACTCGCCCGAGTCGGCCGCCCGCGAGATCGCGCTCTGGTTCCCGTCTCTCTGACGGCCCGGTCCTGCTGACAGCCGCGCTCCGGGCGGTCATCCACAGATCGCTCGGCGGTGGTTTCTGCGCGTGACCCCCGGGCAGCCTGGCTGCATGGAGATCTCGGACCCTCTCTCTGTGCCGCCGACGCCCCCTGGGCGGGCGACCCATCCCCTGCTCGCTGAGCTGCACCGCCGGCACCCCGACGTCGACCTCGTCGTGCTGCCAGCCGAATCGGCTGGCCGGCCGGGCGACGATGACGATGCCGTCGCCGTCCCGGCGGCGCTGGCGGCTCGCCGGCTGGTCCGCGTGGCCGAGCAGCTCCAGTCGCTCTGGGAGGCCTCGACGGGCGAGCCGGCATCTCCGGTCGCCCGCTGGCACTACGCCTCCGAGCCAGGATGGGTGCGGGCCTCGGCCCGGATCGGACTGACCTCCCCCGACGGGTTCCACGTGCTCGTGTCGCTGCGTCATCACCTGGAGGAGCGCGGCTGGACGCTCACCCGCCCGCCGAGCGCCGTCGAGCGTCTCGTGGCCCGCCTCGACGAGCTCGAGCTCAGCGCGTCCTACGCCGAGGGCTCGGCCGCGCTCATGGTCAACCTGGCCGCCGCCCCGCTGTGCGTGGGACCCGAGGCGGCGCGCCACCTGGTGCGCCAGGTCGTGCCCACGGGCGGTGAGCGCTGATGGACGTCGTACCGGCATCGGTGGGTCGTGCCTCCCGCGGCTGGGACGAGCAGCACCTCGACGTGCAGGCCGCGGCCGGGCAGATCGCCCAGGCGACGACCAGCGGCTTCACCGCGGCCGTCGCGGGCCCGGCGGCCCGGTTCGTCCGCGCCTGGGAACGCCACGTCGATGCGCTGGGGCTCGGCTGCGAGGGTCAGGCCGACGGTCTGCGCACGACCATCCGTGACTACGTCGAGAGCGACGAGGCGGTGGGGGCCGACTACCTCGCGCTGCTGCCCTACCTCACGGAGGTCCGGTGATGGTGAGCCTGCCGTCGCGGCCCAGCGCGGTGCCCGCACTCGACGTCCAGCCCGCCTCCATCCGCGCGTGCGGGAGCACGCTGCTCGCCGCGTCGGCCCAGATCGACGACGTCGGCACGTTCGTGGCCGGCGACGCCCGGATCGCCGACTGGACGACGAGCCAGGGCTCCACGGCCTACCACCGAGGCATCCGCCCGATCGGGCGTCGGGCCGACGCGATGTCGCTTGCTCTGCGCGGCGTCGCCCAACGGGTCGACCGGCACGCCGACGAGATGGCCGCCCTCGTTGTCGAGCACGACGACCTCGACGACCGGCGCCTGCACCTGGCCCAGCAGGTGGCCTTCCTCGAGACCAGGGCGGGCGGCGCCCTCACCCCCGAGGCCCTGGTCGCCCTCGAGGACGACTGTGTCCGGGTGGGCGGCTACGTCGCGGTCTTCGAGAGCGACCTGCGGCGCTGGAGCAGCGCCGTGGCCGCCGAGGAGCAGGCCATGAACGACGCCTTCGGCCGGGTCCTGCACCTCGATGCGGTCGACCGCATCTACGGCGGCGTCGCCGACCCGGCCGACGCCGCGCTCGACGCCAAGCCGCCGGCCGGTGCGTCGCCCGAGGAGGTCAACGCCTGGTGGGACGGCCTGACCCGGGCCGAGCAGCAGGCGATCATCGCCGCGGCACCTGGAGCTATCGGCAACCTCGACGGCATCCCGGCTGGTGTCCGCGACCAGGCGAACACCGTCGCCCTCGAGCGCGACCTCGCCGACTGGGAGAACGTCGAGCAACTGGGGCTCATCACCGACGAGGAACGCACCTGGCTCGAGAACGCGCGGGCGGCGCACGATGCCCGCCAGGAGATCGAGGACCGCGTCGACCCGATCACCGGTCTGCCCATCGAGACCCAGCTGTACCTCTACGACCCCGCCGCGTTCGACGGCGACGGCGCGATCGGCATCTCCGCCGGCGACCTCGACACCGCCGACAACGTCGCCGTGCTCACCCCGGGCTTCGGCACCGACGCCGAGAGCGCCCCCTACCAGGCCGACCGGGCCGCGACGATGTACGAGTCCACCCGCTTCCTCGACCCCGACGCCTCCAACGCGACCCTCTTCTGGATCGGGTACGACGCACCCGACAACGCCCCGTGGGACGAAGGCTGGGACGGCGCCGGCGTGATCAGCGAGCAGATGGCGACGGCCGGGGGCGAGCGGCTGGCCGACGCGATCGACGGTCTGCGCGCCTCCCGCGACGGCGAGCCGGCGCACCTGACCGCGATCGGGCACAGCTACGGCTCGACGACCACGGGGCACGCCGCCCACGACCACGGCCTCCCGGTCGACGACCTGGTCTTCGTGGGCAGCCCGGGCGTCGGCGGCGACACCGACCACGCGAGCGACACCGGCGTCGACCCCGAGCACGTGTGGGCGGGCGCCAACAGCCGTGACCCGGTCACATACCTGGCCAACCACGGGTGGTTCAACCTCGAGACCTTCGCCGGGGCGGGGCTGGGCGACGACCCGGCCGAGGACGACTTCGGCGGCAACCGGTTCGAGGCGGAGTCCACCACCCGGGGGCCCGGTCCCGACTTCGGGCAACATTCGCTGTACTTCGACCACGACACCGAGTCGCTGTACAACATCAGTCAGATCGTGAACGGGGACTATGACGACGTGCTGACCGCAGGCCACAACTACGACCCCTGGTACGCCGGGGTGCAGGATCCAGAGCTCGATCGCGAGCCGACCACCCAGGCCACCCGATGAGGCCCGGGCTCCACGCCGCCGTCGCGGTGGTGCTGCTGATCGGCTTGACTGGCTGCATGGGCGACGACGACGACTCGGGTGCCGACCCGTCCCGGGCGCTGCTCGAGCAGCAGCGCGACGACGTCCGGTCGGCGGCGGTGCGGGTGATCGCCGCCGTGGAGGACGAGCTGCCGGGAACCCGCCGCCCGGAGAAGGGCCGCTACCAGGGCTGCCAGAGCGCGGGGGTCGACACCTTCGCCAGCTTCCAGTACCGCCTCAGCGTCCGCATCGACGTCGCGTCGGCCGGCGGGGGCGATCGGGCCTCCCTGCCACAGCTCGGCACGCGGCTCGAGGGCGAGGGGTTCAGCTTCGCCGCGGCCTCGACCGGGTCCGAGGGCCAGGCACTCCAGGGCACCAGCGCCAGCGAGACCGGCATCGCGGTCACGGTGACCGACCGGCCCCAGGTCGGCGACTTCGTGCTGCTCGAGCTCAGCGGCCCGTGCGTCGACGTGCCCGAGGAGGACAGCGACCGCTGGTTGCGCGACTCCGAGGACGAGCCGCTGCCTCAGTAGCGTTTCCGAGGGACACGCCGCGTCCGGCGCGCCTCCTGCGTCACACCAGTCCCACTACTTACGCTCGCAACCGGGCACCGACGGTCGTGCGCGTCGATGCCTACCTTCCCCTGGTTGCGCACGAGCAGTGAGGCACGCGCGCATGGCGAACAGCATCATCGGCCGCGACATGGCGGTCGACCTCGGCACTGCCAACACGCTGGTCTACGTGCGTGGGCGAGGCGTCGTGCTCGACGAGCCCAGCGTCGTCGCGCGCAACGACCGCACCGGCGAGGTGCTGGCCGTCGGCCACGAGGCCAAGAAGATGGTCGGTCGCACGCCTGACCACATCACCGCGCTGCGCCCGCTCAAGGACGGCGTGATCGCCGACTTCGAGGCCAGCGAGCAGATGCTGCGCCACTTCATCGCCCGGGTGCACCGGCGCGCCTACTTCGCAAAGCCCCGGATGGTCATCTGCGTGCCCAGCGGCATCACCGCGGTCGAGCAGCGGGCGGTCAAGGAGGCCGGCTACCAGGCCGGTGCCCGCCGGGTGTCGATCATCGAGGAGCCGATGGCCGCCGCGATCGGCGCCGGCCTGCCCGTGCACCAGCCCACCGGGAACATGGTCGTCGACGTCGGAGGCGGCACCACCGAGGTCGCGGTGATCTCGCTCGGGGGCATCGTGACCTCGATCAGCGTCCGGACCGCCGGTGACGAGCTCGACCAGGCCATCGTCACCTGGATGAAGAAGGAGCACTCCCTGATGCTGGGGGAGCGCACCGCCGAGCAGGTCAAGATGAGCCTCGGTTCGGCCTATCCCTCGACCGCGGGCGAGCCCGTGGGCGAGGTCCGCGGTCGCGACCTGGTCTCCGGTCTGCCCCGCACCGTCACGGTGACCGCCGGTGAGATCCGCAAGGCCCTCGAGGAGCCGCTGCACACGATCGTGGACGCCGTCCGCGTCACCCTCGACCAGACCCCGCCCGAGCTGGCCGGCGACCTGATGGACCGCGGCATCGTGCTCACCGGCGGCGGCGCCCTGCTGCGCGGCCTCGACGACCGGCTGCGGTTCGAGACCGGCATGCCGGTGCACGTCGCCGAGAACCCCCTGGTCTCGGTGGCGCTCGGCGCCGGTCGGTGCGTCGAGGAGTTCGACGCGCTGCAGGCCGTGCTGGTCGCCGATGCGAGGCGCTCGCGGTGAGTCCGTTCGAACGTCGTGCCTGGGGGAGGTCGCCCGGCGAGGGCGAGCCGCCCGGCACACCCCCGCGTGCCCTCGTGGTCGCGCTCGTGCTCGCGTGCGCCAGCCTGATGGTGCTCGACCAGGGCGCCGGAGGAACGGTCGTCGACCCGGTGCGCCGTGCCGTGGGCGAGGTGGTTGGACCCGCCCAGACGGCGATGTCGGGGGTCGTGCGCCCGGTCGTCGAGCTGCCCGACGTCCTGCGGTCGCGTGGTGACCTCCGCGCGGAGCTGAGCGCGCTCGAGACCGAGAACGC
>Ga0098074_1001495_pt1 | contig 11797 bp, 9 predicted proteins | sample 32_taG_FD_75064 | JGI IMG/M metagenome (GOLD analysis project Ga0098074, IMG submission 75064) | Marine viral communities from the Gulf of Mexico - 32_GoM_OMZ_CsCl metaG | ecosystem: Environmental > Aquatic > Marine > Oceanic | place: Atlantic Ocean: Gulf of Mexico | collected 2015-07-12
AGATCGACCACATCACGATCGGCAAGCGTCCCGCGCTGAGCGAGTTCGACCCCGCTGCCACCGACGAGGCCGACGCCCCGGCCAGGTGACGGGTCGCCCCGTCCCCGGCCGGTCGCCCGCGGCTCAGTCGCGGGCGTTCGCCTTGCGCAGCCGCCACAGGCTGGCGCCCAGCACGATGATCGCCATGATGGCATCCGATTTGGGCGTCGGCGCATCCGTTGCGTCACGGCCTGTCCCGGACACGCCGATGGCCTTCTGGCCCGACGACGTGGCGGGCGTCCCGTGACCGGGCGGCGGGGTGTCGGCCTTGACGGCATCGCGCTGGCCCATCGGTTCGGGGGCACCCGTGGTCGTGTCCTCGGAGGTCTGCTGTTCGATCTCGGCGTTCAGCTCCGCTCCGGCCAGCACGATGAAGGCCGACAGCCACATCCAGGTCAGCAGCATGATGACCCCGCCCAACGTCCCGTACGTCTCGGTATAGTCGTCGAAGTTCTGGACATAGAGCGAGAACGCCGCAGTGCCCAGGATCCACAGGACCGTGGCCGCCACGGCACCGACGCTGACCCACCGCCACTTGGGATCGGCGCGCGACGGACCAAAGCGATAGATCGCCGCCAGCCCGATCATGGTCAGCACCGCCATCAGCGGCCATTTCAGCCACTCGGCGGCGGTCTCCAGCGTCGATGACAGCGGCAGGAAGGCGATGACCGACGGCAGCACGATCAGCAGCGCGATCGCGACCGCCAGGCCCAGGATCGCGCATACCGTGATCAGAAGCGCGCTGAGATACAGCTTTATGAAGCCGCGGCCCTCCTCCTCGTCATAGGCGATGTTCAGCCCCTCCATCAGGGTCATGACGCCCTTCATGGCGCCATAGATCGCGATGGCCAGACCAAAGGCCGCGACCAAGCCGGTCGCCGTCTCATCGCCGCTGGTGACCTTCAGGACCTGTTCCTGCAGCACCGCCCCGGCGCTTTCCGGGATCAGGGCCATGACCGTGTCCAGCTGGCTGGCGATGTCGGCGGGGTCCAGCACCAGACCCGCGATCGAGATCAGCGCGGCAAGGGCCGGGAACACCGACAGCAGCGCATAGAACGCGATGCCCGCCGACACGACCGAAATGTGGTCGCTGGCGATCTCGTTCTTCACGCGAACAAGGATCTGCTTCCATTCCGCCATGGAAAATCGTGTCGGAGAGGCTGTCCCCTTCTGGTCTGTCGAAAGGGTCGTCTTGGTACGGGGCACGTGGTTCTCCAGCGCTGTAATGGGCAGGGTCGGCAGGTCCGAAAGCTCACGAATCTGTCATGTGTGCAGACGTAAGGCGATCACCGCGACCGGGGTTCCTTGCCCAATCGATGCCCTGCCCGACCGTTGCCCTGTCGTACCGTTCCGCCGCCGCCGACGATCGGACAGAAACGGGTGACCTGTGTCTGCCCGGCCTGTCCCCGACTGCTGTCACGACCGGGGGGGGGCCGCTGCCGGGCCGTGGGTGACGTGACCTGCCGCCGGGGGCGATGAGGCAAAGGGCTGGAACATTCACGCCATCCCCTTGTTGGACCCCTGCTCGATCACGGGCCCAGAACACAAGGAAAGGCCCGCCCATGCATCGTCGTCCCGACACGCCACCCCTGGTTCCCGGCACCGCGCGCAGGTCGCGGAACCGCGCCTGATGCGCCGTTACGCCGCCGCAAACGCTGCCCCCGACGGCGTCCAGCCACCACGCAGCCTGCTGGATCGCCGGAACCAACGCCCCCGCAACCAGACGCCGCCCATGCGGGCCATCTGACCGAACACCATGATCGCGGCGCCGGACCATCGGTGCCGCACAGCTTTGGGAAAGGACCGTCATGCCCCATCATGATCATCTCGACCACATCCGCCACACGCCCCGGCCGCCCGCATCCGGCATCGGCCTGGGGGCGGTGCTGGGCATCTTCCTGGCCGCCGCCGGAACCGGCTATCTGCTGACCCGCCAGCCCGAACGGCGTCCCGCCGACAACGCCCCCCGGCGCGCTGCCAAGCACGGGCCGTCGGGCCGCTTTGCGCTGACCGGCCGCACTGTCACCATCGCCCGCCCCCGCGACGAGATCTATGCCTTCTGGCGCCAGTTCGGGAACCTGGCCGGCGTGATGGAGAACGTCCACGCCGTCTCGACCGAAGGCGACGTCACCCGCTGGACCCTGCGCGGCCCGGGCAGCGACATCACCCTGCGCACCCGCATCACAGAGGATCGCCCCGGCGACGTCATCGCATGGGCCTCGACCGATGGCTCGGACATCGAGACCACCGGCCGGGTGCTGTTTCGCGATGCGCCGGGCAATCGCGGCACCGAGGTCACCGCGCTGATCGCCTATGTGCCGCCGATGGGTGCGCTTGGCCGCGTCGTGGCCAAGCTGTTTCAGGCGGACCCCGCGATCCAGGCGCGCCGCGACCTGAAGCGCCTGAAGATGTTCCTTGAGACCGGCGAGATCGCCACCCCCCTCAACCGCAGACAGGAGGCCTGATCATGCGCGCACTGACATGGCACGGCAAGCACGACGTCCGCGTCGAGACGATGCCCGACCCCCAGATCGTCAACCCCCGTGACGCGATCATCCAGGTCACCTCGACCGCGATCTGCGGGTCCGACCTGCACCTGTTCGACGGGGTGATCCCCGGCATGCAGGCGGGCGACATCCTGGGCCACGAATTCATGGGCCGGGTCGTCGATGTCGGCCCCGGCAGCACGCTGAAGGTCGGTCAGCGGGTCGTGGTGCCCTTCACCATCTCCTGCGGGTCGTGCTTCTTCTGCCAGCGGGCGCAGTTCTCGGCCTGCGACAACTCGAACCCCGCCGACAAGCAGGACCTGACCGAAACCATGTTCGGCCATGCGGCGGCGGGCCTGTTCGGCTACAGCCACCTGACGGGCGGCTATCCGGGCGGACAGGCGGAATATGTCCGCGTGCCGTTTTCCGACGTGGGCCCGATCGTCATTCCCGAAGGCATGGACGATGACGACGTCCTGTTCCTGTCCGACATCCTGCCCACCGGCTGGATGGCCGCGGACAATGCCGACATCGAAGCCGACGACACCGTCGTGGTCTGGGGTTGCGGCCCGGTTGGGCTGTTCGCGATCCAGGCCGCCCGGCTGATGGGTGCGGCCCGCGTCATCGCCATCGACCACTATCCCAACCGCCTGGCCCTGGCCCGCCGGATGGGGGCCGAGGTGATCGACTTCAAGCAGACCTCGGTGCTGGAGGCGGTCATGGAGATGACCGGCGGCATCGGTGCGGACGCGGTCATCGACGCGGTCGGGATGGAGGCGCACGGCTTTGCCCTAGACACGGTGATGGACAACCTCAAGCAGGCCGTGGGCGTCGGTGCGGACAGTGGCCACGCCCTGCGCGAGGCGCTGATGGCGGTGCGCAAGGGCGGCCGCGTGTCGGTCCCCGGCGTCTATGGCGGCTTCATGGACAAGTTCCCGCTTGGCGCGCTGATGCAGAAGGGGCTGCAGCTGCGCACCGGACAGACCCATGTGCAGGCCTATACCCACGACCTGCTGCGCCGCATCCAGGAGGGAGAGCTGGACACGACCTTCATGATCTCTCACCGCCTGCCGCTGGAGGAGGCCGCCAAGGGCTATGAGGGGTTCCGCTGGAACCAGAACGACTGGACCAAGGTCGTCCTCAAGACCTGACGCCTGTTGCGGCCGCCGGCAGGGGTTGCCGGACCGGAACCGCGTCCCCGGATCGTCGTGCCCCTTGCCCGGGCGCCCCGATCCGGGGACAGTCGTTTCCCGAAGGCCCTGTCCGATGCCAACCCTGCCCCGGCATTCGGGGTCACCTGCTCCACGGAATGGACGATGCCCATGCTTCCGCTTCTGCGATCCCTTGCGCTGGTGTTTCTGGTCGCGATGTCCCTTGGTCCCGCGGCCGCGCAGGACGCGACGTTCGAGACGTCCGTCCTGAACCCCGGCCTTGGCACGCCGCCGGACCGGATCAACCGCGAGACGCCCCGCGCCACCATGGCCAGCTTCCTGCGCGCGGCCGAGGAGGAGGACTGGGAGGCGGCGGCGCATCTGCTGGATCTGGGCGAACTGCCGGTCGATCGGCAGGCCGAGCTTGGGCCGCGCTTGGCCCATCAGCTTTACGACGTGATCGACCGCAAGGTCGTCTTGGACTGGTCGACCCTGCTGGACCGCCCCGACGCCCTGCAAAGCCAAGGCGGCGACACCGAGGCGATGGCCGGATCGCCGCGCCGGTCGCTGCTGCTGCGCGACCTGCCCATGGACCCCGTCCCGGCCGAGATCCGCCTGAACCGCGTCCAGCCCGACGGCGCCGACCAGCCCCTGTGGGTCTTTCCCGCCGAAACCGTCCGCGACGTCCCTGCCCTGCATGCCGATTACGGCCCGTCGCGGTTCGAACTGTCCCTACTCCCAAGCATGCGGGAAAAGACGCTTGGCGGCCTGATGCGATGGGAGTGGATAGGCCTGCCCATCCTGATCGCGGCCGCGGTGCTGCTCAGCTGGATCGTGCACCGCACGCTCAAGGTGCTGCGCCATCACGCCCGCGGGCAGATCGCCACCGGGATCCTGGCGGCATCGTCCAAGCCGCTGATCATCGCCAGCGTCACCGCGCTGGTCTGGTGGGTCACGGGCAACATCTTCGTCTTTTCAGGCCGCATCGACGTCTTCGTCACGCCGGCCATCGCGACGGGCGTGGTCACGGCGCTGCTGCTGTTCATCGTCGGCAGCGTCGAGGCCCTGCTGAACGGCCTGGTCGCCCCCGGAGAGGACGTGGACCTGACCGCCGCCGAACAGGCCGAGGCCCGCATCCTTGCCACCCGCCTGAACGCCGCGCGCCGGGTGCTTGTGGTGGTGGTGTTCCTGATCGGGGCCGGCGTCGTCCTCTCCTCGGCCGACCTGGCGGCCAATCTGGGGCTGTCGCTGCTGACATCTGCGGGGGCGCTGACCATCGTCCTGGGCTTTGCCGCGCGCAACGTGCTGGGCAACATCATGGCCTCGCTGCAGATCGCGTTGAACCAGTCCGCGCGCGTGGGCGACCGCGTCGTCTACAAGGGAGAGCTGTGCCACGTCGAACGCATCAACATGACCTTCGTCCAGCTGCGCAACTGGGACAGCACCCACCTGATCGTCCCGGTCGAGGAATTTGCGTCCGAGACGTTTTCGAACTGGACCCTGCAGGACCCGGCGATGCTGCGCGTGCTCAAGCTGAAGCTGGACCCGCGGGCGGATATCGACATGCTGCGCCGGACGTTCAAAGAGGTTCTGAACCACGTCGCCACGCTGGAGATCGGCCAGAACCTGGGCGATCTGGACGAGGCCAGCGTCAGCGTCGCCGATCAGGACATCTTCGGGATCCTGGTCTGGTTCAGCATCCCGTGCCGCGACCCGAACACCTCGTGGGAGGTCGCCTGTGCCGTGCGCGAACGGCTGCTGGCCGAGGCCGGGCGGATCGAGCGCGAGACCGGCGACCCGGTCTTCCCGTCCCCGGTCGCCGCGGGGGCAGTGTGATCGGATTGCTTTAGGGTCAGGATTCATAACCAATAGATGACGAGAGCCGCTAGCGCGATGGCGGAGAGGAACACCTTCGGGCAGCGGTCATAACGGGTCGCGACGCGCCGCCAGTCCTTTATCCTGCCGAACATGATCTCGATACGGTTGCGCCGCTTGTATCTGCGCTTGTCATACTTGACCGGCATCTTGCGTTGCTTCCGGCCGGGGATGCAGGCCCGTATCCCCTTGTCCTGCAACGCCTCTCTCAACCAGTCAGCATCATAACCGCGATCGCCAAGCAGCCACCTGACGTTTGGCAGGCCGCTGAGCAGCGCCCTTGCGCCGATATAATCGCTCACCTGTCCGGCAGTGATGAACAGATCGAGCGGTCGCCCCTGGCTGTCGCAGATGGCGTGCAGCTTGGTGTTCATGCCGCCTTTTGTGCGGCCGATCAGACGTCCACGCCCCCTTTTTGACGGCCATGCTGGTCGCCGTTCGATGTGCCTTCAGGTATGTTGCGTCGATCATCACAGTATTCTCTTCACCGTGTTCAGCAGCGAGGCCGGCCATCATCCGAGCGAAGATACCCTTCCCGCTCCAACGCCTCCAACGGCTATAAAGTGTTTTGTGAGGCCCATAGGCAGCGGGTGCATCACGCCAGCGCAAGCCATTGCGGATGATGAAGATAATCCCGCTGAGAACGCGCCTGTCATCAACGCGCGGCTTGCCATGGGACTTTGGGAAAAAAGGGGCAAGACGTGCCATCTGCGCATCCGTCAGCCAGAAAAGGTCGCTCATCTCACCGCTCCGTTTCAGAGCCGTGAATCACGCAACGCAATGGAAATTAATGCATCCTGACCCTAGTGACTTTCGCGTATCAATGTAGGTATTTGAATGGCGACACGGCGAATTGGTGATGAATGAGTGTCTGGTCATTGAAACATGTACCTCACTCAAGCGCCGCTTAAACAAGTTTACCAAATGCAGTACAGCGCAGCGCGAGAGCCTGCATTTGCTCCCGGTAGACCTTTACATATCACCTTCTATTCGTTCGCGGAATTGTATGACGCAGGGCCCATTTACGCGCTGCCGCGACCTCGTCCTCGTCGGGTGTGGTCCCCAAATGCCGCCCCAGGAGCCTGATGGCGGCTACGATTTCAGATGTTTTTTCGAGTGTCCCATTCCTGGTCAGATCGCATAGCTCGACGATTGTCTTGGGAAAATCCATGGTAGAGTCAGTGGGTACGAAAAATCTCGGTAGAGGGGACGCGGTCAGCATGACAACTACACTGGTGAGATCGCTTCCAAGACCTTCAAGTTGTTTTGACATATCACCGTCTGGCACACTCGCTTTTACGGCATGAAATCGGCTGGCAAAAGTTCGGGCGTTGGTCGTGGTTTGCAGGATGTTCAGGAGGAAGCTCACAGCCAGAGTTAGCAGGATCATACCGTTCATGGCCGCAACCATCGACAGGATATCCCACCATCCACCAGTAACCTGGACCGTAGAGGCGCCCAAGGTGGACAGCGTCGAACCGGCAAAAGCCACGGTTTGCACCCATGTGGCCGGTTCACCTGTTTCAGCCTGCACCAGAGACAGGCCACCGCGCAGGATCAGGGCATAGCCGCAAAGGTGGATCAGCACCCAGGTTCCTGCAACTGCCAACAGGATCACGGGCCCCAACAAGCCGCGGATGGAAAGTCCCGTCGTTCGTTCCAGAACCAAGGTCGACTTTGATCCCAAGCGCCAGAGCCTGTCTGCAATGGCACGGCTGAGGAACCCTGTACCGCTGAGACTGATTGTCGTGCGTAAGAAATCGTAGAACGCGACGAGCACCAGAGCCGCGCCGGTCAAAATCAGCATTGGGAAATCATCCGCGGTCCATTTTTGTACGATACTCTTCACAGCGATCGTGGCAGTGATCGATATTCCACGTCCACGCGGCAGACACGACCTTACTCCGAACTGTCATGGATGCCGGAGCTGCGACCACGACCCGTGGCGCAGGGCAAAGGTATTTTGAAGGCGAGAAAAAGCAGGCGGCTGCCTTAGAGTGCAGAAGATGAGTGCGGGTCCACATAAAACACGTGATCGTCAATCGACCTGACCCGAACCATTTTGGGTGCCCATTGTGGCGACACGGCGGTGGTGTGATAATGATCTGCTCCGCGCAATTCCGGCAGCGGACCATTTATGAGAACTTCTGCTGCAATTCGCACCGCTTTTTCCCATGACTCAGCATTTTCTATGCTTGGATATTCGTAGCGTGATGTCATGAAACTGAACTGCGTCGGAACAACGTTTTCGCATGCACTGTCGCCCCATCGGTGAGGAATTGCCGCGCGTTGCAGGATGACTGAGGCTACCGCGCGCTGCCCGAACTCTTCTTGATCGCGTGCCTCGTGATAGATCGCGACGGCAATGCAGGAAAGCTCGCTGGCGTTGCGCAAGGATGGTGGAGGCTGAGGGATGGCAGCCCCGTTTACAATTTCGGCGGGTGTTGCGGGTCGAGGGGCAGGACGAAATGTCATGACCTTTGCAGGACGTGGTAAAGGAGCGATGGCCACCTCGAGTGTCAGGCCGTTGCTATGAAAGCCGTCCCGATCAGGATCAGCCGCTGCTTGTTCAACACGGCTTGGCCCGGTGGCTGTTTGTCCGTGATAAACGGCTTTAGCAGTATTGCGCACCGGCGCACTAGTGCTGCCATTGGGCGCGGTGAAGCTGGACGTCTCGCCCGTCCAAAGCTGCTCCGGTATAACGGACACAAAAGCTCCTGCGGAGCATAAAGCAATAAGGACAGTTAAAGCTGCAGACTGCGCCCGAACCATTGGCATGTTCCCTTGATTGCATGAGGAACGGTGATCGACGCAGTTGTGTTCCGCTTTCGCTTCGTGGACCGTGTCGATGCTTGGCGTCAGCAAACTGAAATGCGGAAGTGCTACATTTGGGCTGCCCGTGGCGAGACCGGCATCTACAGAACGCGGGCTGAGCAGCTGGGCTCGGCGCCTGTACAGCCACGAATGGGTGTCATACCGTGCAAGGATCGACGAACTGCCGTGGTCAAAGCCCTAACAAACGATGCCGCAGTTCTCATTCAGCGGAAATATGGCCTCGCTTTTAGGCTCAACCTAAACCCATACCCGAGCACGCACAACATTTACGAGTATTGGGCTCACCGCGATGCGGACTGGTTCCACGGGAGACAACTGCGTCGTCAAAGTGCTGGCCAGACAGTTGCTCCTCCCAAAGACCGCTGCCTGACCTGCAGTGAATGTATCGTGAATGACCCCGCGAATGCCTATCTGTTTTGGCAGGCCGGCGTCACGCTCGACCTGTGCGCAAATAACAGTATCAACGAGGCTTCGGGTTCCGACCTCCTTTGGAGGCGAGACGGCCGCGACACATTGATTGGTTGCGTCGGTCCGAACACGCTGATCGGCGGTTGCGGAAATGACAGCCTGGCAGACGGTGATAGTTTGATGAGAGACTGGGGCGCCGACACCTTGCAGGAGGGCGGCGGAAACGAGACCCTGATCGGCGGCCAAGGATATGACCTTCTTGCTGGCGGCGCCGGTGTCGACACGTTCGCTTTCCACACAGGCAACGGAGGTGACAGGATCGCCGGATATCAGGTCGGGATCGATCGCCTTATGATCGGTGACACAATGCTGCCGCGGTCGGTGTCCCGGTTCTCTACAAAGGACGTCATAAGACTGCCCTGGGCGTGGTCATCGATTTCGGGAACGAAAACAGGATCACCATCGAAGGCCGAGGCATTACACCCGAAACCATAGCGAGTGATATCCTGTTTTTTGATTGATGCGTGTTTGCAAGCTCCAGTTAGGTCGCACGGGTCCCTTTATCTCACTCTGTTAGCGTCTGCGCCACCACGACTACCCAAGCACCAGGGTTGCGCGGTGACTACAGGACGTGGCTCGTCTGACGGTCTGAGCCTGACTAGGCTAGGAGATCATTCGACGATGTAGCGCACTTTCACGGTCTTATTGCGGCCGGTTCAACATGATCAACCAAAGGATCTTCGCCTTAAGGAACTGCCCTCTGTGCGGCGGCTTACCATAGCGGCAGCGTAAAGGGACATTATGGAAGGCGAAATCATGCAAGGGCTGACACCTGTACAGGTCGTGGCCTTGGTAGGCGTGCTTGGCGTCGGCGCGCAATGGCTTGCATGGAGGCTTCGCTTGCCGGCGATCGTTTTGATGCTGGGCGTCGGTCTGCTGGTGGGGCCGGTCATGGGCTGGTTTCTGCCCGAACGTGATCTGGGGCCGATATATCGCCCGCTGATCTCCGTTGCAGTCGCGATCATCCTTTTTGAAGGCGGATTGACTCTGACACACCATCATTTGGGTGATGCACGGGGCCCTGTCCAAAGACTAGTCTATCTTGGCGCACCCTTGGGCTGGGCTTTGTCAGCCGGCGTGCTATGGTTGGCAGTGGGCCTGTCGTGGCAAGCCTCGGCAGTGTTCGGGGGCGTTATGGTGGTTACGGGACCGACCGTCATCGCGCCCATGCTGCGCCAGGCAAAGCTGCGTGCTCGGCCCGCCAGGGTCCTGCAATGGGAAGCCATCCTGAATGATCCCATCGGCGTCCTGATCGCGGTATTGCTGCTTGAGGTCGTGCTTGTTCTTGAGACAGGATTGTCGGCGGGCGCAGCTATCTGGACGATAGGCTCGGGCATCGGCTTCGCAGCCTTTGCAGGATGGGCCGTCGGAGCCGGAATGGCGGCGGCCTTCCGCAAGGCATTCGTTCCTGAATATATGAAGGTCCCTGTCCTGTTCGTGGCGGTCCTGGCCGTCTTTGCAGTCACTGATACCATCCTGCATGAGACGGGCCTGCTGGCTGTCACCATCATGGGAATGGTCCTGGCAAACGCCAAATTGTCATCCTACACGGAGATCCATCGCTTCAAGGAACATGCAACGATCCTACTCGTGTCAGGGGTGTTCGTCCTCATGGCCGCCTCTCTGGACTTTTCGACCTTAAGTGGACTGACGTGGCGCGCTGCGCTGTTTGTTGTCTTCACCGTTGCCTTGGCACGCCCCTTGCAGGTGCTTTTGCCCCTGATTGGAACCGTTCTGCCGATGAACGAGCGGTGGCTGATCGCGCTGACAGGACCGCGCGGCGTCGTCATGGTGGCCGTTTCCGGGCTTTTCGGAGAAAAATTGGTGGAGGCAGGGATTCCCGATGGGGCAGCGCTTGCACCGCTGGCTTTCATCATCGTTCTGGCGACGGTCATTATCCATGGGTTCACGCTTGCACCGCTCGCTCGCAAGTTGGGCCTGTCCGGTCCGGAGCGACCTGGCTTGCTGATCGTCGGCGGGTCGCCCTTTGCCGTGTCACTGGCGCAGGCCCTGGAGCGTGCGGATGTCGGCACATTGATTACCGATACCAATCGGCAGCATCTGAGCCACGCGCGGCAGGCCGGCATCCCTACCTACCATGGTGATATCTTGGGCGAGGTCGCCGAACACAAGGTCGAATTCGTCGCCTACTCTACCGTCCTTGTTGCGTCTGATAACGACGCTTACAATACGCTGGTTGCGACGGATATGGGCCCCGACCTCGGCCGCGAGCATGTTTGGCAATTGAGCAGGGTTCGCGAGGGCTCGCGCCATGCCCTGCCCGCTCAACTGGGTGGTCAGCGTCTGGATGGAAGGCCGACATTCGAGACTGTCAACCAGCGCATTGCTGAAGGCTGGGCGATCCGCAGCACACGCCTTACGGAGGAGTACGATGCAGAGGCCTGGCGCGCTGACCGACCGAATGCCATTCCCATCCTGACAATCAGCAAGGATCAGCTGTGTTTTGTCGGTGAGGATATGGCGTTGTCGGCTCAATCCCAGGATTGGATCACGGCATTCGTGCCGCCTGAGCAATCAGGAAACTCTGGGAAGCAGCAAAAACAATCTGCTGCTGATGCGAGCGAGATTGTAAAAGATCATTAAGGCACGCAGCAATCAGGAAGCTAGCAATTTACGTATCGCACGGAATTAGCCCCCCTTGCTTGTCGGCAGGCTGTTTCGCCCCTCCAGTCACGCGGATAACTTTCAATTGGCTATCCTCATCAATGCGGACCGTCCTCGTTCCGCGTAGCATAGACGCTCTGAACCGAGGCCGTGGAAAGTCAAACTTATGGTGGACTTATACATGGCGGCGGGGGGGGGTTGGCAGATCGGGTTTCGTGGAGGGCACTGCGCGGGAACAGACGGCTTTTTTCCAGATCGTCTCGAGGACGGGATTGGCGAGGATCACGTGGTTCGGGTGATTAACCTGCTTGTCGTTGA
>Ga0098074_1001498_pt1 | contig 11783 bp, 9 predicted proteins | sample 32_taG_FD_75064 | JGI IMG/M metagenome (GOLD analysis project Ga0098074, IMG submission 75064) | Marine viral communities from the Gulf of Mexico - 32_GoM_OMZ_CsCl metaG | ecosystem: Environmental > Aquatic > Marine > Oceanic | place: Atlantic Ocean: Gulf of Mexico | collected 2015-07-12
CGCGATCGTCGGCGGAGCCGCATTGAGCTGTTCAATGGCGAAACCTGCCGCCGCCTTGTAGCGCGCCATGAACTCGGCGCGTTCCTGCGCAGGAATGACAGCATCGATGTCGTCGAACACCCCGCCGCAGCGTTCATCCACCATGTTGAGCAGGCCGAACGGCCCGGCGCCACGATTGCGCAGGATCAGTTCCGAGATCGGGCCGCAGAGCTTTTCGTCATAGGCTGCCAGCGCGCCGGCATTGACGCCATGCCTCAGCAGCATCGCGCCCAGGATACGTGCATCGATAATGGCCTGGCTGGCACCATTGGAGCCGGTTGGATACATGGCATGTGCCGCATCGCCCATCAGTGCCACCGGGCCATCCTGCCAGGTGGCAACCGGATCGCGGTCGATCATCGGGTTCTCATAGGCAATGTCGGCCCGTGCCAGCATGTCAGGCACATCGAGCCAGTCATAGCGCCAGTCGGCGAAGTGGTGGGCAAACTCGGCGATCTCGACCCGGCGGAACCAGCCGGCATTCTTCCAGCCTTCCGAATTGTCCAGCGTCACCTCGGCGATCCAGTTGGTGACGGCCAGGCCCGTTTCGGGATCGGCCGGTCCGATGGGATAGAACACGATGCGGTGGCGATGGCTGCCCAGACCGACAAAGGACGAGCCGCTGCGAATGGGTTTGGCCAGCGTGGTGCCGCGCCACATCACTGCGCCGCCCCAATGAATGGGCGGTTGGTCGGGATGCATGGCGGCGCGCACGTTTGAATGAATGCCATCGGCGCCGATCAGCAGCCGGCCGGAAGCATGCGTCACATCCCCGTCGGCGCGGCGGATTTGCGCCGTCACCGACCCATCGCCGTTCCGGTCATAGCCGGTCACCTCATGGCCAAGCTTTACGCAATCCCCCCCGGCCCGCGCCACCAGTGTGCGATAGAGCAACATATGCAATTGCCCGCGATGCACCGAATATTGCGGCCAGTTATACCCGGCCTCGCGCCCGCGCGGCTCCGAATAGATCTCATTGCCATTGCGTCCGAGCAGGGCCCATTCGCGTGAGGGGACACCGATGCTGTCGAGGTCGTCCTGGCCGAGGCCGAGATCGAACAGCTCGCGCACCGCATTGGGCTGGATATTGATGCCGACGCCGAGCGGCGCCAGTTGGCGCACCGCTTCATAGACCGTGAACGGGACCCCGATCTGGTGCAGCGTCAGGGCCAGGGCCAGCCCGCCAATACCGCCGCCTGCAATCAGCACCCGATCCTGCGTCATATGGTTGTCCCCCAGCCGTGCCCTTTTCGGGCGCATTGCCGGGTGTTTATTCAATCAGCCCGGGCTTGTCCAATGCCCGGCGTTCAGCCGACGGCGTACAGCTCAATCTCTACCGCACTGGCGAGACGCGCGCCGGTGCCCACGAACATGGTCCGGTTGATCCACTCATATTTTGGATGGCCTGTGCTCAGCCGCGCTGCGGTGCGCATGTAATAGCTCTCGGGCGGGCAGACCTCGCCAGCAGCCAGTTTGGCCAGAATTTCGGGCGGCCCGTGACGAAAGCCGAAATTCTCGATTTCGATCAGCGCCCCGTCATCGGTCTTGAAGGCATAGCGCGCATCGAGCGCAGCCACCCCATTGTCGAACACGCTCTGCCAGTCTGCGCCGAAATCGAGAATGGTGCCGGAGATGTCCGGACCCGAAACCGTGCCGCCGCGAATGGGAATGACCCTCTTGCTGGCCACGTGCACATCGCCGATCACCATCGGCTTGGACAGCGTTACCTCCAGCGTACAGAAATGCGTGAGCGTCGGCGCGGGCAACAGGGGCACGTATCTTGTCCTTGGTCGGCATGGCAAATCGCGGCGCAAGATGTGTCACGCCAGAACGCCAATGCCAAGACACTGACACGGATACACGGATACACGGATAAGGGAATGGGGCGCTCGGATTGGTTGCGCCAGGTCTGCGAGGGTGCATCAGCCGCCGGCACGCCTGACTAGATGACGCTGTTCCCCTGGATGGCGACATTGGGGAATTGACTGGCATCGGCGGGTAGGTCCCGGCTGACGATCTCATCCCACTGGGCGGCAATAATGGCATGCTCACCACTGCCTGAGACGACATTATCGCTGATCCGGGCATGCCCCGCACCAGGAGCCACACTGACAGCGATACCAATCGTGCATTCTCTGACCATGTTGTCGTTCACCAGCACGTCACGCAGATATGGTCCCCACCCGACGGCGATTCCCGTCCCGGGGACCCCTTCAATGACATTGCCAGTGACGGCTGCATCAGCTTCGACACCAATTCCATATGGAACCGTGTCTGGATTGTTCGGTGAGCGCTCCAGCAAGTTGCGCACGATATTGCCCTGGCAAACCGCGAGCCGGCCACCATCGTTGAAATTGGTCATCGAGATGCCAGCCGCCCCACCATCGATCAGGTTGTCGCTGATGATGGAGCCGGAAAACCCGAACTCGGAAAAAATGGAGACCTCGCCGCTGTCCTGACAATGATTCCCGATGACCCGGGTGTTCTTCGTGGCGTTGAGCCGAATGGCGGAAAAGGCGCAATTGACAATATGATTGTCTGATATGCCGACATTGTCGGCACGGAAGACATTGATACCATTGCCGTTCTGACCGTTGCCGCCGCCGACCCAGTCAATGTCCGAAATGCGATTGCCCGATAGGCGTGCGCCATCCGGACCACTTTGACTGCGCCAGACGCGAATGCCGCCATTGCCGCAGCGTGCAATGATGTTGCCCAAAATGTCGATGCCAGCGCTGTCATTGGCATGTATGGCCGTATCGGCAATATCGGACAACGCGCAATTCTCGATCCTGCCTTGCATGTTGTGCGCTTTGATGCCGGTCCCGGCGGCACGCAAGAAGGTACAGTTCTGCACCGTGATGCGCTGGGCATTGGTGATGCTCAGCAGTGCGCCGTCACGCCCCAAAGCGTCAATGCCATCAAAAGTCAGACCTTCAAGAACGACGTCACTGCAATCGCGGAGCACAAGGATGGCGTCCCCGGCCCCCATGCGCAGGGTTGTGCCCGGCGCACCCCGAATGGTGATCGGTCTCGAAACCGCGATGTTGCTGATCTGATAAGTGCCTGCCGCCAGATGAAGTGGCTGTTGCAGCGCGGCGGCGGCATCCACCGCCATCTGAAACTTGCCGGATTGGTCGCCAGTGTCGGTCGCCTCCAGTCCGAACTCAGTTCCTTCGACAGATTGTTGAGCAACGGCGCGTTGGAAGACGCTCATGGACAGGGCTGCGGATCCCATTCCTGTGAGAAGCTGCCGGCGGTTTGTCATTGCGGTCTCTTGGCAAGGGAAATGAGGGATTTGGCGTCGCCAGTGCGATGATGCAGAGGGGAGCCAGGCTCGGTCAACTGCTACTTTACCCCCCGCAGCGATTTCCTTAGTGTTCGATCGTGTCCGCCTCTAGCATTTGTGCGGCCCGGATAGGGACGAGTTGGCGATCAAGGATTGATGCACACCGCGCGTGCGCTACAGGATCATTTGGGTTCAAGAACCTGAACAGCCAACCGGCGTCAGCTTTGCTGTGAATGAGGAGACCAGGGCACTGACCGACAAGTTCGCATCAGATATGGCGCCGATAGGGCTGCACGTCATGCGCGCACGCGCCTCGAGAATGCTCGCATGGTCGGTGGGTTTCTGGATTTTCTGCGGAGGCTTTGTCCTTATTGAGCCCTCGCCCTACGAACTCGCTTTCCTTGCCGTTCTGGTCTTGGCCGTGCTGGCAAATATCGACCTGTACCGGTCAAGCACAGGCCTGCTCGCCATCATCGTGGGGTTCGTCCCTTTTGCGCTGATCGCAGTGTTTCAGGTCGGGAACTCGACCCTGGTCAATGCGATGGTCTTCTCGGCTGTCACCGTTTTCCTGCTGCTGACCAGCTATTTTCTCGCCAACTACGTGGCAGAAGCGACCGACAGGCGCATGCGGCTGATTATGCAGGCCTATACAATTGCGGCCTTGTGTTGCGCGATCATTGGAACGCTTGCCTATCTGGGCTTGATCCCCGGCGCCGAACTTTTCACCCTCTATGGGCGAGCGAAAGCAACGTTCAAGGACCCCAATGTGTTTGGACCGTTCCTGGTCCTGCCGGCCATGTTTGCCCTGCAGCGGGTGTTGCTTGGCACCAGGCGTGAGCAGATTCTCGGCGCTCTGGTTTATGCTGTTCTGACGGTGGGCGTGTTTCTCAGCTTCTCCCGTGGCGCCTGGGGCCATTTGCTGGCGTCTTCGCTGATCGTGCTGATCCTGTGTTTCTGCCTGGAGGCTCGTATCCAGGAAAAACTGCAGATCATACTCATGACGGTCATTGGTGCCATCGCTATGGTGGTGGGCATTCTTGGTCTTCTCAGTATTCCGGCGGTTGCCGAACTGTTTGCAGTTCGGGCGCAGGGGCAGAGCTACGATATGGGGGAAACGGGCCGCTTCGGCCGGCAGGGCTATGCCTTCGGACTGGCGCTGGAAAACCCGTTCGGACTCGGACCATTCGAGTTCCGGACCTTGAAGATCATGGAGGAGCCCCACAATGTCTATGTGTCGGTCCTGCTCAATTATGGCTGGGGTGGTGGCGGGCTTTACTTCCTGCTCGTCGCACTGACCCTTTGGCGGGGGGTCAAGGGGCTGCTGCGCGCCTCCCCGTACCGACTGATGATGATACCGCTCGTCGCCACGTTTTCGGTGCTGGTCTTGCTCTCCGCGATTATCGACACGGACCATTGGCGGCATTGGTTCCTGCTCGTGGGGCTGATCTGGGGTGTCTCTGCAGCGATTCAGATGGACCCAAGGCGAACCGCACCACGCGCGCAAATGCTCCTCTGAGCTTCGCCCCCCTCAGCGCAGGATGACAGGCAAGGGAGCCGTTTTCTGGCACGGCGGGCGCTCCTACCGGTCTGTGAGGTATGCGTTGAACGCATGCCTGATATGCCTTGCGCGCCCGCCCCATCTAGGGCATTCACATAACGTCGTCGGACCCGCGCCTGCGGGTGGCTTCTCCGGGCGCCTATCCCCCGGTCACCTACCAGATCGTATGAACATCGATGCAACGGAGCGCCTGAAGCGTTCGGCTGCCGGTCAGACTGCCTCGGGCATGGTCTCTGATTTCCATGTCATTTCACGCGCAGACGACCGCGTTTCGTAGGGCCCGCAACGGGCATTGCCGCCGCCGACCATTCTTTCTTCAGGACATCCCTGTGTCGCGACAGCCGCCAGAAGCCTTCTGACAGCGGCACTCCACAGATGGACCCCAGATGCAAGATTTTCTTCCCCGCATGCGCGCCGAATGGTTCGGCAATATCCGCGCCGACATTCTCGCCGGACTTGTCGTTGCCCTCGCGCTGATCCCCGAAGCCATTGCCTTTTCCATTATCGCGGGCGTCGACCCCAAGGTCGGCCTCTACGCCTCCTTCTCGATCGCCGTTCTGATCGCCTTTGTCGGCGGCCGCCCCGGCATGATCTCGGCGGCAACGGCGGCAACGGCCGTGCTCATGGTCACCCTGGTCAGGGATCACGGCCTTGAATACCTGCTGGCCGCGACAGTGCTGGCTGGTTTGCTGCAGATTGGCGCGGGCTTCCTCAAGCTCGGCTATGTTATGCGCTTCGTTTCGAAATCGGTCATGACCGGCTTCGTCAACGCTTTGGCCATTCTCATCTTCATGGCCCAGCTTCCCGAGCTGACCAATGTCACCTGGCTGACCTATGTGATGGTCGCTGGCGGCCTTGCCATCATCTATCTCTTCCCGCGCATCACCAAGGTCATCCCCTCGCCGCTGGTCTGCATCGTCGTGTTGACCGCCTTGTCGCTGGCGCTCGGCCTCGATGTCCGCACCGTAGGCGACATGGGCGCGCTGCCCGATACTCTGCCGGTGTTCCTGATCCCGCAGATCCCGCTCAATTTGGAAACCCTGATGATCATTTTGCCCTATTCGGCCGCAGTGGCCGTGGTGGGCCTGCTCGAATCCCTGATGACGGCACAGATCGTGGATGAGCTGACCGACACCAGGAGCGACCGCAACCAGGAATGCATCGGCCAGGGCATCGCCAATACCGCCACCGGCTTTATTGGCGGCATGGCTGGCTGCGCCATGATCGGCCAGTCGATCATCAATGTGAAATCGGGCGGCCGCGGACGGCTTTCGACCTTTTGTGCCGGGATTTTTCTGCTGTTCCTGATCCTGGTGCTGGGCGATCTGGTCAGCCAGATTCCCATGCCCGCACTGGTGGCCATCATGATCATGGTCTCGATCGGCACCTTCTCCTGGAGCTCGATCAAGAACCTGGCCATCCATCCGCGTAGCTCCTCGATCGTGATGATCGCCACCGTGGTGACGGTGATTTACACCCACAATCTGGCCATTGGCGTGCTGATCGGCGTCCTGCTCTCGGGCATCTTCTTTGCCTGGAAGATTTCGCAGATCTTCCGCATCACTTCGGACCTGTCAGCCGACGGCCGCGAGCGGACCTATACGGTCGAGGGGCAAGTGTTTTTCGCTTCGGTCGAGGATTTCAACGCCGCTTTCGACTTCAAGGAAAGCCTGGAAAAGGTCACTATCGATGTCACCCACGCCCATATCTGGGACATCTCCAGCGTGCAGGCGCTCGACATGATCGTCCTCAAATTCCGCCGCGAGGGGGCCGAGGTCAATCTGGTGGGCATGAACGAGGCCAGCGAGACCATTGTCGACAGGCTGGGCATTCACGATAAGCCCGGGGCGCTCGAACGCCTCATGGGGCACTAGGAGGAGAACGACCACATGGCAAAACTCATCGCCTTCATCGACGGCTCGACCTATGCCCAGAGCGTGCTCGATCACGCCGCCTGGGTGGCCACCACCATTGGCGCCAGTGTGGACGTCGTGCACGTCATCGGCCGCCGCGACCTAGCGAGCACACCGGCCGATCTTTCGGGCAGCCTGGAACTGGGCGCCCGCACGAGCCTGCTCAACGAATTGGCCGAACACGATGCCCAGCGCGCCAAGCTGGCCCAGCAGCGCGGGCGGCTGATCGTCGATGCCGGCGTCAGCCGTCTGCTTGAGGCAGGTGTCGAGAGCGCCGTCGGCAAGTTGCGCAATGGCGACGTGGTTGAGGCCGTCCAGGAGCTCGAAAAAGACGCCGACCTGATCCTGATCGGCAAGCGCGGCGAAGCGGCCGATTTTGCCAAGCTGCATCTGGGATCGAACCTTGAACGCGTGGTGCGGACCAGCACCAGGCCAGTACTGGTCGCGTCGCGCGCCTTCCAGCCGGTCAAGCGCTTCCTTGTCGCCTTCGATGGCGGCCCGAGCGTGATGAAAGCGATCAACCACATCGCCACCGGCAAGCTGTTCCCGGGCCTTGAGGGCCACATGGTGACGGTTGGCAAGGATACCCCGGAAAGCCGCGGCAAGCTCGAGACCGCTGCCAATGTGCTGCGCAGCGCCGGCTACACCATCCATACGCATATCGAGGAAGGCGAGCCGGAAAAAATCATCGCCAGCCATGCCGAGGCCGACCATATCGACCTGCTGGTGATGGGCGCCTATGGGCATTCGCGCATCCGCAGCTTCATCATCGGCAGCACCACTGCCGAAATGGTCCGCTCGGTGAAGCGCCCTGTAATGCTGTTCCGCTGACAGGACCGGCCGCCGTTCATTTTGTGTTCGGCGGCCGCCACGCTAAGCTCGGTGCCAAAGCCGCTCCGTCGCCAGGGGGACCGCATGCCCAGTCAGTTCGAGCAGAAAGATGCGCCGCGTTTCGAGGCTCTTATCCGCAACGAACTCGCGGAACTGCAGCGCCTGGCCGCCGGCACCGCATCCGATCGGGCGCCCGTTGAGCTCGACCAGCAGAGTGTCGGCCGCCTGTCTCGCATGGACGCCATGCAAGGACAGGCGCTGGCGCAGGCCTCCGGTCAGCGGCGCCAGGCCAGGAAGGTCGCGCTGGAAATGGCGCTGCGGCGCCTGGAAGCCGGCGAATTCGGTGAATGCCTGGATTGCGGCGAACCCATTGCTCTCAAGCGTCTCGACATCGACCCGGCCGCCACACTCTGCATTGCCTGTGCGCAAAGGAATGCTGGGTAGGCTCACCAGTCGGTGATAAGCTGATCCAACCCGCCTCGGGCCGAACTCTCGGCCGAATTTTCATATCCATCCGGTCATGCCGGCGCTCTGCCGTGAAAGTCCCACCGTGTCCGTTCTTGCCCCGCCAAAGTCTCCGCCTCTCTCCGAGTTGACGGGCCGCCAATGGCAGTGGATTGCCGGTGGCGCCATGATGACACTGGCCACAATGCCCGGGCAGACAAATTTCATCGCCCAGTTCAACACGGCGCTGCGAACCGAATTCGGGCTGTCACATGGCCAGTTCGGCGGTTTCTACACTCTGGCCACGCTTGCCAGTGCCAGCGTACTGGTCTTTGCGGGGATACTGGCCGACAAGTTTCCCGCCCGGCGTCTCGCCATCATCTGCATGCTCGGCCTTGCCGCCACGGCCCTGATCATGGCTGGGGCGGGCCATGTTGCCATTCTGGTGCTGGCGCTGGCGATGTTGCGCTTCTTCGGCCAGGGCATGTTGAGCCACGTCGCCATGACCACCATGTCCCGCTGGTTCAACCGCTTCCGGGGCCGGGCCCTGTCATTTGCCGGATTGGGCTTTACCCTGGGTGACGCAGTTCTCCCCTTTGTCCTGACCGTTTCGATCCTGACCTTTGGGTGGCGCAATGTCTGGGCCGGTGCGGCGGCCGTGCTGGTGGGGCTTGTCGTGCCGGCCATCTGGTTCCTGTTGCGCGATCCGCCCGAGGGCCGCAAAGGGCGCCCGGTCATCCCCAATCCCGACGGCGGGGGCATGCTGGAGCCGACAGGGCGGCAATGGACCCGGTCGCGCGTGCTGCGCGATCCCCTGTTCTATTTCCTGCTGCCCGGAATTATGGCGCCCCCGGCGATCGGGACGCTCTATATCTTCCACCAGGCACACCTGACTGAGGTAAAGGGCTGGGACCTGACGGTCTTTACCGCCATGTTTCCCTTCCTGTCGCTGTCCGTGGCAGTATCCTCGATCTTTGCCGGCTTCCTCGTCGACCGGTTCGGCGCCTGGCGGCTGATGCCTTTCGTGCTCTTGCCCCTGGCCGTCGCAAGCCTGATCCTGGGCACTTTTGCGCCAATATGGTCCATGCCGATCGCCTTTGTCTGCATCGGGCTGACGCAGGGGATGACCAACCCAGTGGTCGGCGCCTTGTGGGCCGAAATCTACGGCACGGCGCATATCGGTGCCGTACGCTCGCTGGTGACGGCGGCCCTGGTCGCGGCGTCCGCGCTCGGGCCTGGCATTGCCGGCTACCTGATTGACACAGGTGCCCCCATTACGGTCCAGACCTTCGGTTACGCAGCCTATTGCGTGCTCGGCTCGATGCTCTATCTGGGCCTGCAGGCGGCCATGTCCCGCCGGGTGGCGACCATCGATTGAAGGATGTCCAGGTCAAGAAGCAGTGTCCAATGTGGATAGCTGAATGGCCCGCGGTTCGCGGCTCCTATCCGCGACGAACGCGCGAGTCTCGATCAAGGTATCGCGGCGGATTGTGCACAGGTGCAGTCCGTCCAGCAGAACCTGGCGACAATCAACACACGGGTGAACCATAGCCAAAAATTTAGACTCTTCGGCTAACTGTCATACCCAGTGCGAGAGGCACACATGTCTCGCATTGCACAATCGGGGGGGCGAGAACCGTGAGCCGCGAAGACGAAGAATTACGACTGAGAAAGCTCCATCAATACAATCTTCTCGATACGCCAAAGGACGATGCCTTTGATCGTATCACGCGTCTTGTATCCGCTCTGCTCGATGTTCCCATTGCCGCGATCACGCTCGTTGATCGTGACCGACAGTGGTTCAAGTCTGAACAGGGATTGGGCATTGAGGAGACACCGCGTAGTCAGTCTTTCTGTGCCCATACGATGACAGGACATGGGCCCATGGTGATCAAAGATGCTTCAGCGGACCGGCGCTTCATTGATAACCCGCTCGTCACCGGTCACCCTGGTATCCGGTTTTACGCTGGCGTCCCGCTTCGCGCTGCGGACGGCACCCCACTTGGTGCCCTTTGCGCCATCGATTCCAGTCCACGGGATATCGAACCCCACCAGTTGAAGCTGCTCGCAGATCTCGCCAACCTCACAATGGAGCAATTCGAACTGCGGCTGCTAGCGTCACTCGACGGATTGACCGGGGCAATGCGTCGCTCTTCTTTTATGGCGACCGCCGCGCGCGATATGGTCCTGGCTGCCCAAAAAGGATCGCCCCTCTCATGCCTGATGATCGACGCGGACAACTTCAAGAGTCTGAATGACCAGTTTGGTCACGCCGTTGGCGATGAAGCTCTGGTGGCGATTGCCAAGGCCATCAACGACCAGCTCCGGCGCGGTGATAGCCTCGGCAGATTGGGCGGTGAGGAATTCTGCGTGTCCTTGCCTGGTGCAGAACTCAGTGGTGCGCTAGCCGTCGCAGAACGCATGCGAGCGGCCATCGCGGCCATCCGTCTGCAGACGGACACCGGGGAGGTCGGCATTACGGCCAGTTTCGGCGCCGCTACATTGGTGTCATCCGACTCCAGTCCGTCCGATCTGATCCACCGCGCCGATGTCGCCCTCTATGAGGCCAAGAACTCAGGACGAAACCGAGTGGCAGCTTGAAGACCCTTAGCCCTGCCCCAGCGACCCAAGAGCCGACCGGCGGGTAAGGGGCGGATGCCCAAACGAGACAACCACTGATTAGGGGCGCGTTATCGTCAGGCGGCTTCCGATCCTATGTCCTCCGTCCAGTCTTCCAATGTCAGTTCGCAAGGCAGGTTGTGTCACTGTGGACCATCAACACCAAAGAATTGCTCACCCAGGCCAAATCGGCCAGTACAACCGCTCGAGCCTAAATCACGCTGGATAGAAGTTGGGGGCAACGTCACAAAGATTCGACAGGCTTATGCAAGGAACAAACATCCTATCGGCGTGACAGGATGTTGTGAAAGAATCCGACTTTCGATTCGGATTCGGATTTAGCAATTTCAATGACTTAGAAATGGCGGAGAGAAAGGGATTCGAACCCGTTTTCCGCCTAAGTCATTTCCCTGTCTTAACAAATTATGGACTGCGCTCGACAGTGTGACGGTGCGATGTGACAGTCCCGTTCATATATTTGCAGTCACTAAGCTCAGGTCAAGGTCACAATTCGTTCGAATTGACAGTCTCCCTAATCTGAAACTGCTCGGCAGAATTGGGGCCGTTTGCGGATAGTCTGCTTTGAGTTGGGAAAACAGCTTTGCTGCCGTTCGTACATCCGGAACCTGGCGATCTGGTTTGGTCTTCATGTGGTGTTCGAGGACGTCTGTCGTCTTTTTTTGGGGGGCCGCACAACATGGCCGTGCCGGCGTTCCACAATCGATTGGCTTGCGCTGGTCCTCTGCCTCCTGGCGGCCATCCTGGTCTTTCGCATGGCACGTTGTGGACGCTGGCGCTATCGGCCTCGGCACCAGCCTTCTGCCATAGAACAGCCACCCTCATGGGCGAACCAAGCCGCGCCGAGGTGCCGCACCTCGTCTTTAGCGCGCATTAACCAGACCGGGGCAAACTTCGAACCATGCGGAAATGGCCAATCACATGGCTGACGGCGCTCGTCGCCCTGGTCTTTGCCTCGCTGCTCGCCACGCCGGTCGTGGCTGCGGCAGCGCATTCGCATGTCATTGGGGCCGTTGTCGAAGCCGTGGAATCGCACGGCCACGCCCATGGTGATGTCGGCGCGGATATCCAC